>OFGG01000627.1_pt1 | contig 28423 bp, 30 predicted proteins | sample 1521701 | NCBI WGS metagenome assembly OFGG01 (sample SAMEA3504081, study PRJEB24116) | mouse gut metagenome | biome: mouse gut; feature: mouse-associated habitat; material: faeces | place: Denmark | collected 2011
ATGTCCTATAATCTGGACTTTAAAAATCCATCACCCCATTTTCTGACTAACACCATATGAAAAAATATCAAAAACACGCCGGCGCCTATTTAATAGGGGCTTTGGTTTTTATACTCATCAGCACCATGTTTACGGTTGTTTTGCAATTCTTCAAAGGGGATATGCTGGATTATGTCATCACCGGAAATACACAGGCCGCGCTTCGGTATGCAACTCTTCTGGCCGCCTTTATCCTGAGTGAAATTCTGTTTTACTTTGGGTACAGGCAGTTCAGCGCAGGATTTGTCGTTGGCTGCACGAAGCCGCCAAAACGGAACATCTTTGAAAACATCTTTAAGCGCGGCTATGCGGACTATAAATCGACGCCGCAAGGGGAGTACATCGCAAAATACACGAACGAAGCGGATACGATTAAGGCTCGCCGCTTTCAGTTGCTTCCCCTGTTCTGGGAGATTCTTTTCAAGATCATCTTTGTAAGCATAGCTTTATTTATGTTAGACTGGCGTCTTGCCCTAATTACCATCGGGCTTTTGACCACCCCGCTCTATGTTCCCAGGCTTATTGAGAAGCGGTTGCAGAATGCGCAAAATGCGTATCCGAAAGCGGTCAAAGCAAATTTGGCAAAGGTCAACGATTGGTTCAGCGGCTTTGAAATTAAAAAGCCGGTACTGAAGAACTTAACTTCAACTTTCAAGCGCAAAAAGGCAGGCGCTATCTCTTCAAAGGCCCCAGCGGATGGGGGAAAACCACCGCCATCAACCTGCTGCTTCGTTACTATGACGTAACTGGCGGCAGTGTCGAAATTGACGGAGTGCCTCTTTGCGCATATTCCAGCACCTATGACTGCATAACGGTTGTCCGGCAGGAGACGGTATTGTTCCACGATTCTCGAAAGAACAACCTGACCATGTATCGGAACATTCCCGACAAAAAGCCGGCCCAGGCGCTTCAACGCCTTGGACTTGGTAAGTTTGCCGGAAAAGATGCCCTAGATGCCATGATTGCCGAGAATGGAGCAAACCTCTCCGGCGGTGAAAAGAAACGCATCTGTTTAGCCCGCGCGCTGCTGCGAGATACGGACGTACTGATTCCGGATGAGCCGCTGGCAAATCTTGATGACGCCACCGCGGGCATGATTGAGGATCTGCTGCTCTCCATTGAAGGAAAGCTGCTGCTTGTGGTATCCCATCAATTCACGGAAAAGAAATTATCGTCTTTCGATAACGTCCTGAACCTGAACAAAGCATTACCCTATAGGAACAACTTGGTTTTCATATTCTTCGCATAACCAAATGGAAATAGTTCTTTTCTTCTGACCTCGTTACAACCGCCAGGCCTGCATCTTCACACATTTTTGTAATAGACGATATATCCTGCGCATCCCGCTTCCCAACCCCGTAAGTCGTGGAAATAGATACGTCAGGCAGTTGGACCGCCACATCAACACAAAACGGCTCCGGATAAGCTGACGCAATATCACAATCCCAAATATGGACTCCGCCGCCCTCTTTGAGCACTCTTGCCGCTTCCCGGACCGCCTTTCGCTGCTCCTTTTCCCCCATAAACATCAACGAAAAAAAGAATGTCACATGGTCAAAAGCGCCATCCGCATATTGCAAGTTAGTTGCATCCATCAGCACCTTCTCAAACCCGTCCGGGGCATCGTCAAGTTCCTTCTGGCAACAGTCAACCGCAACAACCCTCTCCTGGTAAAGACGCCCGATCACCCCTTCCCCACCGCCGCCGATGTCAAGTATCTTTCCTTCCAAATCCCTGTTTAACCGAATCATGGCATCATCCTTCCAATCCTTGAATATGTCTCTGATTTCCGTTTCACGCTCCCGGCAATAAGAATAAGCGTTACACATGAAATTTCTAATACTTTGATTTTGACACATGGCATTTGATGTGTCAAGGATCATTCTCCCATGTCAAAAAAATAGGGATAGACACGTTCACCTCGTTGTGCTTATTGCGCTTTGTAGACATGAATTTATCTTTATCATGAAAGCTTATCTTAAAATTTTCCTCTCTATGTCTTGCGCAAAAAAGGGCGGAAGCGCACAAGAACATGCGCTTCCGCTAATTGCCATCGGATTAGCAAAACACGATCACCTTAGAGGGCGTGGTCTGGGGCGGGATGCTTCTGGTGGTCACTGTATAATAGACCAGTAAAACCTGCCCGTTTAAGTTGCAATGGAAGCTCTGCCCATTGGCAGTCCTTACCACCGTATTGCCCGCAATATTCAACTGCAAGGAGCCGTCCTCGGCAACAAGGTTCCTGCCAAAGCGGCCAAGCATCACCTGCTCGTTCCTCCCCACCGCCGTAACAAGGTGCACACGGTATCTCGGCGGGAAGATAAGGGGCACCGGCTCCCTGCCGTCATAAAACGCCACCACGCGCATGCCATTGCGCAATTGCCTGTCTTCAACCACCTTCGTCTGCGGATCCACCGCAAAATTCACAATGCCATTGTCCGTCCTAAGGGACATCATCTGGCTGCAGCAGTCGCTTCCTCTTATAATATTAAAAATTGTTCCGGCTACCGGAACCAAATTTTCATAAGGCATACGATCACCTTTTTTCTTTAAGCTATGCCGGAAAAAGCAAATGGTGTAGCCCTGCCGTTTCGTGTCTTGATTATGCCGAGAGATAGTTTTTCATCACCTTTAAAGCATTTTTTTCCAGTCTTGAAACCTGTGCCTGGGAAATACCGATCATCTCCGCCACTTCCATCTGGGTCTTCCCCTCAAAAAAGCGAAGACTGATGATCTCATGCTCCCGCTCTCCTAACCGTTTCATCGCTTCACTTAAGGATAGATGCTCCACCCAGTTTTCTTCCTTATTTTTTTTGTCGCTGATCTGATCCATGACATATAGCGTATCCCCGCCTTCCGTGTAGATCGGTTCATATAAGCTCATGGGGTTTTGGATTGCGTCAAGCGCATAGACGATATCCTCTTTCGGTATTCCGATTTCCGTTGCAATCTCATTGATCGTAGGCTCTTTCATATTTTGTTTGATTAAATTTTCTTTGGCGTAAATAGCTTTGTATGCCGTGTCCTTCAAAGACCGGCTGACTCTGATGGAATTGTTGTCACGAAGGAACCTCCTGATCTCACCTATAATCATGGGAACCGCATAAGTACTGAACTTTACATTCAGCGAAGAATCAAAATTGTCAATTGCTTTAATAAGCCCGATACACCCAATCTGAAAAAGGTCATCCACATTTTCATTGCTTGCGGAAAACCGTTTAATGACGCTTAACACCAGCCGCAGGTTTCCCTCAATATATTGTTCCCTTGCCTGCACATCTCCTTCTTCAATCTGTTTAAACAATTTTTCCTTTTCCTCTGCCTTAAGCAAGGGCAGTTTTGCCGTATTGACTCCGCATATTTCCACCTTTCCCTGCGCCATCCGTGTATATCCTCCTGATTTTCATTACAGCTTTAAAATCATTTCTGTAATAAAATCATTCACCGATTACCCGGAAAATATTCATAATTGGAACCTTATTCCATATTTTACATATAATACAATAGATTCGGATAGCTCCATAAGGACGGGAACAGGATATGCTTTTCTCAGAATTAAAATGCAAAGACGTGATCAATATGCGGGATTGCCGGAAGCTGGGCCGGATCTCGGATTTAGAATTTGACCAGTGCAGCGGACAGATCTGTAAAGTCATCGTGCCTGCCGGCAACAAGCTGTTTAACTTCTTCTGTACGGATCCTGATATTGTCATCCCTTACCGCGATATCAAACAGATTGGCCCTGATATCATCATTGTTGATATAAACTGCTGACGCAATCATGGCTGCATCAGCCCCTAGGGGCGCCGTGACAGCTTAAAGGCTGTCACGGATCAATTCCTTTTTTAACCGCTTCATGATCTTTTTTTCCAGTCTGGATATGTAGGATTGGGAGATACCTAAAAGATCGGCAACTTCCTTTTGCGTCAGCTCCTTTTCATCCGGTGAGCTAAGACCAAATCTTAAGTTAATGATTGTTTTCTCCCTCTCCGTTAATTTATCAATTGCCTTAAGGAGAAGCTTCCTTTCCACTTCATTTTCCAGATCCCTATAGATCACATCCTCGTCCGTTCCTAAAATATCGGAAAGCAAAAGCTCATTTCCATCCCAGTCCACATTTAACGGTTCGTCTATCGATACTTCAAGTTTCGTCTTGTTGTTTCTTCTTAAGTACATTAAAATCTCATTCTCAATACACCGGGATGCATAGGTTGCCAGCTTTATATTTTTGGCAGGGTTAAAAGTATTGATGGACTTGATAAGCCCTATGGTTCCTATGGAGATCAGATCCTCCACCCCCACTCCCGTGTTATCAAACTTCTTGGCGATATAGACCACCAGCCGCAAGTTATGCTCGATCAGGATTGATTTTGCCTCATTTTCATATTCTGTTCCCAGATCCCCGATCACCGCATTTTCTTTTTCTACTTCCAAAGGTGGTGGAAGCACCTCTGAACCGCCTATATAATGGACATCTCCCTGTCTGCCCATTAAAAAACCCGGCTCCCTGCGGTACATTTTAAATTGCAGTTTTCCCGGAATTGCTACCTTAAAAACCATTCCTGTTCCTCCTGTTTCCTTATTTTATATTACAGAAACCGCTTTATAATCCCTGTAATCGGATTGACGGCGACAAATTTTTGTTATTTACGATAATTCCAGCGGCAGTATCATCTGGTAGCTGTCTTTTCCTGACACCTTACCCTTAAATACTGCTATAATCACATTTTCAAAATGTTTTTCTTCCCCATTTCCCTTAACAGTAAGGGAACCAACCTCATATCCATTCAGAAGTCCCCGTTCTTTTCCAATACTGTGATAGGGAATCACTTTAAACTTTTCAGGTTTCATCCATCTTATCATTTTTTTCCAGACATCCTCGTCTAACACCGCCACTGGTTTTTGGCTCACCGGCTCAACCAGCCCGTTGCCTGTGTCCACCAATGCCCACACCGCAACTTTCCCTTTATCTCCGTCAAGCACAACTTTCCTGAAGCAATTACTGCGCTTTTTTTCCCACCATGCGATCAGGTTCATAAATATGGCGTAACCGATAAACCCTGCCAGTGCCAACACAAGAACCGAATTTTCATATGTCTTAAAAAACGGGAATCTTCCCTTTAGAAAGACCATGAATCCCCCTATTAGAAACGAAAAGAAGTAAATATATCCCATGATCCGCAAAAGTTCCGTAAACTTATTTGTCCGGTATGTGATTTTTATCATCAGCATCCCTATCGGCAGCATCCCAAAAAGGATTCTGCCTCCATAAGATATTCCGGGAATACACAGAACCATACAATACCCCAGCGCCCCCGCTAAGCTTCCCAGTAAAATCCTTGGGTATGTGGCAGTTTTCCCCAGGATTCGTCCAGTCAGCTTAAGAAGGTACAAGTCCATCACCAGATTCAGCAAAAAAACACTGTCGATATAAATGGTATTCTGCAATTTCACCTTTCTCGTCCTTCACCTCCATTTCTTATGTACCAGTTCATTATAAACATTAAGGCCTTCACAATTTGTCAAACCATTTCCATAAATGGTGTCATCCATCGCACATAAATGACAAAAGGACCGCCATATGGCAGTCCATACAACAGTCCTTCTCATTCTTTTTATCTGAAATGATATCATTCCCCAAAAAACAGCTCAAGCGCTTTTTGAAGGTACTCAATATCCCTGCTTCCCGCAGTTTCCACCGCCGAATGCATGGCAAGCTGCGCAAGCCCAATGTCAACCGCAGGCAGCGCAACCTGTGCGGATGATAAATTCCCCAGCGTAGATCCGCCTGCAATATCCGACCGGTTGTGGTAATCCTGATAAGGCACTCCCGCCTTTTTACAGATCAGTTTCATCACGCCTTCCGTATATCCGTCCGTCGCATATTTCTGTCCACCGTGGTGCTTGACCACAATGCCGCCGTTTAATACCGGTTTATTCACCACGTCAGCCTTCTCCTGATGATTCGGGTGCAATGCATGTGCATTATCCGCAGAGATCATAAAGCTCCCTGCAATAAGCCGCAAGTACTCGCTGCCGCAGATTCCAAACCCTTCCCCGATCCGTATCAGAGTATCCTTCAAAAACGTGGACGCCGCCCCCTGTCGTGACAAGCTCCCTACTTCCTCATTGTTAAACACCGCACAGACACTGCAATACTCTTTCGGAGAAGAGGCAAGGATCGCCTCCATGGAGCCAAAAACACATTCCAGATCATCCAGCCTTGGCGAAATCAAAAGTTCATCCTCTGCCCCGGCAATCTTCCCCTTTTCCCGCACATAAAGATACAGATCGCTTCCAAGGATTTCATCCTTCCCGGCACCGGAGAGCCGTTTCAGTTCCTTTTCCAGATAGCCCTTGACCTCCCCGCTTCCCATAAGTGGAAGCAGATCCACCTGAGGATTAAACTCCATCCCCTTATTCGCCTCCCGGTTCATATGGATGGCAAGGCTTGGGATGACCAAAAGATCTTTATCTATATTCACGTTGACACACACAGGCCCTTTGTCATTGGCATAAACCACCCTCCCTGCCACGGATAGACTCCTGTCAAACCATGTGGAATAGATCATTCCGCCGTAGCCTTCCGTGTTAAGCCGCAGATACTGTTTTTCCAGCGGATATTCCGGATTTGTTTTCAGTTTAAAAGACGGGGAATCGCTGTGGGATGCCACGATGTGGAAACCTTTCATCTCCTTCTTCGGTATCCGGAATGCCATAATGGAAGATCCGCCGCGCTCCACATAATAACTGCCGCCTGGTTGTAAATCCCACTTTTCCCGCTCGGAAAGCTGTTGAAAACCAGCCTTATCAAAAACTTTTTTCATTCGTCCTATTACATGGTAGCAGCTAACTCCCGCATCAATAAAATTTAAACATTTCTCAGCTATTGTCTTGGCCATATTTACTCATCTCCCTGTTTCAAATTTCTTAATATGACAAAGCTGTATACCCCTAGGTATACAGCCCATCCAATTCATATGAATCATACATTCCTTTTATTTCTTCTGAAGGAACTCCGGAATCTTAAGCGGCTTGTCCGCTATATTGCTGCGAAGATCACCAGGACTTGTCATCCCAGTAAGAGGTCTTGTGGGCGCTGTATGTACCGGAACGGCATTTGGCCTGCCAGACATGTTAGCCCCTTCCATATTGCCCTGCCCCATATTATTTGACCTGATGTTCAAGTTCGGTGTCACAGGCTTTACATATTTATTGGCAAAAGTTCCAAACTGGGAAACCGGCTTATTGGTAGGCAGTGTTTCATCCTCAAGCCCTGTCGCGATCACGGTTATAGAACAGCTGTCGCCTTTGCTCTCATCATACATAGCTCCGAAGATAATGTTTACATCGTCACCGGCAAGCTCCTGCACATAGCTTGCCGCATCGGATGCATCCGCTAACGTGATATCGCCGGAAACATTGATGATCACATGAGTAGCTCCGGAAATATTAGTTTCAAGCAGCGGGCTTTCCACTGCCATCTTGACAGCTTCGCTTGCCTTATCGTCACCTTTACCCGTGCCGATACCGATATGGGCAATTCCCTTATCCTTCATGACTGTCTGCACATCCGCAAAGTCAAGATTGATGACAGCCGGCACGTTGATCAGATCCGTGATTCCCTGTACCGCCTGCTGAAGAACCTCATCCGCCTTCTTAAGCGCATCCGGCATGGTTGTCCTCCTGTCAACAATTTCAAGCAATTTATCATTAGGGATCACGATCAATGTATCCACATTGTCCTTGATCCTCTCGATACCGCTTAAGGCATTGATCATACGCGCTTTCGCTTCAAAGCGGAAAGGCTTCGTCACTACGCCTACCGTCAAAATCCCCATATCCTTAGCAAGCTTCGCCACAACGGGAGCCGCACCTGTTCCGGTTCCGCCCCCCATCCCACATGTGACAAACACCATATCAGCGCCCTTTAAAGCCGCTGCTATCTCTTCACTGCTTTCTTCCGCAGCCTTCTCGCCAATCTCAGGCTTCGCACCCGCACCAAGTCCTTTGGTCAGCTTCTCACCAATCTGCAGCAGTTTCGGGGCGCGGCAAAGCTGCAGTGCCTGCTTGTCCGTATTAATTCCGATAAACTCAACCCCTGTAATACTCTCATCAACCATTCTATTAACAGCGTTGTTCCCTGCTCCACCTACACCGATCACAATAATCTTTGCAGCAGCTTCAGCGTCGTTTGTCTTAATTTCCAGCAAAGGTATATCCTCCTGTCCATAAACAATCAATCAAAACTCATATAGTCTATCATATAATTTTTTCTATGAATTAGCAACCAAAATTTTTAGTTTTTTTGCATTTTTACTCTTGCGGCGTTTTATCCTGCTCAAAGGAAATATTTTTCGTATCTTCGGTATAATTTTCCATACGTAGAACTCCTTTTTTGCCGGTCAGCTCCGGAAGCATATACTGAAGCCGCATAATCTTTTCATCCAGATTATCCCAATTCCCTAAGGCCACTCTCACATCACCAAAATAAAGCGTCAGCGATTCATCGCTCCCAAAATAAATCCTGTCCGTGGAAAGATTGTACTTATTTACAAGCTGGGTGATCGTCAAGATCGCTTTAAAAACCCCCGGATCATCAACCGGAAGAGGTTCATGTAAAATCACATGGTCAAAGGAAAGCCCCGTCACCTGTGGGATTCCCGGCGTTTTTTCCATAGAGCTTTCCACAATGATCCCATCTTTATCAAAGTACATATACCGTTCCAGATACTCCACGTATCCTGCCAGAGCCTTTTCATACACCTCAATCCGGATCGTGTGGGGATCCAGTACGGAAACGTCCATCTTTTCCACAAACGGAACCCCCACTATACTTTTGTCCTTGTACCTGGCCGCCAACAGAAGGGAATTACTTCCGTAACGCCCTTCCATTACCATTTCAATAATCTCCTCATTTGTGTAGTGGACACTCCCTTCCACGTACACCGTAGTAACCGTATAGTTTCTTATTATATAAATATATGCCGCCGCAAGCACTGCCACAAGAAACGTGACCATACCCCCGATGATAAACTGGCTCCGATGATTTCTAAAATAGCTGCCCTGGCCTGCTCTATTTGTTTTTTTAACCTTCTTCTTTGCTTTTTTACCTTTTGGCATATCCTTCTCCATGCCTGCATCATGACCCGGCAAATATCGTTACGCCTAAATTCCGGAAATCTCTGCAGATATCCTCGTATCCTCTCTCAATAAAATGACAGTTTTTCACCACCGTCTCCCCTTCCGCCATGCACCCTGCTATTACCAGGGCCGCACCGCCCCGCAGTTCATCCGCAGTAACCTCACATCCCAGCAGTGAGTCCACTCCTGTGACCACCGCCTTTTGCTTTCCTTTCAGCACAATATCCGCCCCCATCTTCCGCAGCTGTTCCACCACCCGGAAACGGTTTTCAAACACAGTTTCTTCAATCACGCTTACACCCAACGCCGTAGTCATTACCGCCATAAGAAGAGACTGCATATCCGTTGGAAACCCTGGATATACCTCCGTTTTTACATAAGGCAGCGGCTCCCTTTTGCGGTCTGCCATCACACTAAGCCCATCCCGGGAAATATTGATTTCCGCCCCGGACAACTCTGCTGCCTGCAGGATGCTCTGCATCTGAGCCACCGGCGCGTCCTCCAAAAAAATATGCCCCCCGGTTCCAAGCACTCCCATCAGATAAGTTCCCGCCACGATCCTGTCCGCAGGAACACGGTATCTGATTCCGTGAAGCTTATGGCCTCCCTGGATGATCAGCACCGAACCGCCAATGCCCTCAATCACTGCCCCCGCATCCCTTAAAAATTCACACAGGGCAACGATCTCCGGCTCCTTGGCCGCATTTTGGAGTACCGTGACGCCTTTGGCCCGGACTGCCGCCAGAAGCACATTTTCCGTAACGCCCACACTGGAAATCGGCAGGCGGATCACCGTTCCTTCCAAAGTATGTGCCCTGGCGGTAAAACAGCCTTCCTGCTCATATACTTTTACACCCATTTTCGAAAGTGCGCTTAGATGAATGTCAATGGGCCGCTCCCCGATCACACAGCCCCCAGGGTAGGCCATAGTGATCTCACCCACCCTCCCAAGCATGGCCCCAAGGAGCATGATGGAAGAACGCATTCCTGTCACGTTTTCCCCTGACATGGTATCCGCCGATACATTCCTTGCATCCACCGTGATGGTCCTGTCAGCCCTTACCACCCTGCACCCTATCTCCTGCAAAAGCATCAGCATATGGTGCACGTCGGAAATCCTGGGACAGTTTTCCAGGACGCAGACATCCTCTATTAAAAGGGCGGCCGCCAAGATCGGCAGCACAGCATTTTTAGAGCCCTGTACCTTTGTTTCGCCAAAAAGGGCATTTCCTCCTCTGATATGAATAGTATCCAAATTATCACCTTCTGCCTTCCGGTTTAAAAGTAAGACCTATTCTAAATATATGAATATCAGAAGAAAATGTTCCTTTCATCACAAATCCTTCAGTCTGATCCCCCTTCCCACACTCAATACAATCCCTATCTCGATCAGCAAAAACAAAACCGCCGACCCTCCATAGCTGATAAAGGGCAGGGTAATCCCCGTATTGGGAATCGTATTTGTGACCACCGCCACATTTAAGATCACCTGGATGGCAATATGCCCTAACACACCCACCACCAAAAGCGCCCCGAACTGATCCGATGAATTATTTGCGATCACCATAAACCTCCAGATCAAAAGGATAAACATGATCAAGATGGAGACCGCCCCAAACAATCCCAGCTCCTCACAGATAATGGAAAATATCATATCATTCTGAGCCTCCGGCAAAAACCCCAGTTTTTGCATGCTCATCCCAAGGCCTTTGCCCAAAATCCCCCCCGACCCAATCGCATAAAGGGCCTGCAGAGTCTGGAACCCTTTCCCGCTGGCATATTTTTCAGGGTCAAGCCAGGCTAAGATCCTGGTTCCCCGGACTCCGAGGGAATCCGCACTGTCCGCACTTGCGATCACGAAAACGGCAAGAGCACAGACAGCTATACCGATCAGACCTAAAATGATAAACCGCTTATAATCCGGGCATGAAACAAACAGCATCAGCACCGCAATCCCGAAAATGATGATAGCGGAACTCATATTTTCCGTAACCTTCCATACCAAAAGCACAATAGGCATAGGAACCGTCAGCACCGTTAAAAAACCTTTTCCGGTCCTTATGGATCTTCCCATCCGACAGATCAGGCTTGCCAGAAACAGGATCATTCCCAATTTGGCGATCTCCGCAGGCTGGACCGACAGCCCCATGATCCTGATCCATCTTTTTGCGCCGCCCGCTTCATATCCAAAAGGGATGATCAAAAGGATCATCACGGCAGAACCAAGATAACCCAGCACCGCAAACCTTTCCCAAAAATGATAGGGGATGTTTGCCACTACCATCATGGCAGCAAGCCCTATGATCGTAGCCGAAAGCTGTTTTTTCAGGAAATAGGCCGGATCCCCGTACTGCAGCCCTCCGTCGTAGCTGCTGGTGGAATAGAGCATTACCAGACCAAACCCCAAAAGAAACAGCACAATAAACAACAGGGTATAATCAAAAAAAGATTCCCGTTTTTTCTCCCCTCTCCTTCCGTTTACGCCTCTCCTGTCCGCCACTGTTATACTCCAATCTTTTCCACAAACTCTTTAAATATCTTTCCCCGCACTTCATAATTGGGGAACATTCCCCAGCTTGCGCAGGCCGGGGATAACAATACCGCATCTCCGGGCCGGGCCTGCTCCTTACATATGTTGAAAGCCTCCTCAAAGGTATCCGCCAAAATAATATTTTGTACGCCATGGGCTTTTGCGCAGGCCGCGATCTTCTCCTTGGTCTGGCCGACAAGGACAAAGGCTTTGACCTTCCCGTCAAAAGCTTCGATCCATTCATCATATTCACTTTGTTTGTCATATCCCCCGCCGATCAATACCGTCGGTTTACTCATAGCCCGGATTCCCTGAATCGCCGCATCCGGATTTGTGCCTTTGGAATCATTATAGTAATCCACCCCGTTTTTCGTAGCCACAAACTCGATCCGGTGCTCCACCGCCCGGAAGGAGCGGACCGTGTCTAAAATGATCTCCAGAGGCACTTCCATGGCGAGACTGATCCCGATAGCCGCCATTACGTTTTCCACATTGCACATGCCCACAAGCTTCATCTCATGGATGTTCATAAGTCTTTTGCTGCTTCCATCCCTAGAGAGGAAAATTTCTTCTCCCTCAAGGTAAATTCCTTCGGAAAGCTTTCTGGCGGAAGAAAAATAAACCACTTTAGCCGGGCATCTCTCCCCAAAGCTTCTGGTATAGGCATCTTCATAATTCAGAACGCAGACATCTTCTTCTGTCTGCTTCCCGGCAATCCTTTCCTTGGTCTCCACGTAACACGCCATGGTATGGTGCCGGTTTAAATGGTCAGGCGTGATATTTAAAATAGCTGACACCGCCGGTTGAAACTGATGAGTGGTCTCAAGCTGGAAACTGCTGATCTCCGCCACCGTCACGGTATCTTCCGCAGTGGAAAGGGCCACATCCGTATAAGGATTCCCGATATTTCCCACCACGAAAACAGAACGGTAATAGGCTTCCATGATCTGTCCTACCAAGGTGGTGGTGGTGGTCTTGCCGTTGGTTCCCGTAATCGCCACTATCCTGCCCTTCGAAAAGCGATAGGCAAGCTCGATCTCCCCCCATATGGGGATCCCCTCTTCCCGGTAGGCGTCAAGCATAGGGGCATCTATCGGAACACCGGGGCTTATCACCACCAGAACAATGCTTTTCTTTTCTTCTTCCGGCACTTCTCCCACAAAAACCAAAAGCCCTTTGATCCTGCCTGCTCTTTCCCTGATCTCCTCAGGACTGAGCTTTTCATTGCCGTCAAAAAGCACCGGGATACCACCCGCCTGAGCAATAAGCCCCGCGGCGCCTATTCCGCTTTTGCCGCTTCCTACCACCAGAACCTTTTTCCCCTGTAAATCTATTTTTTCATCCATGACTCTCCAAAGCCTCCCAACAAACTTCCCTGCCAAAACATGCTGCCCGGCGTTAAATCCCCAACAGAGCAAGCACGCATAGCACCGCCGTGATAATGGAAAAAACTGCCACCACCTTTGTTTCGCTAAAACCGCACAGCTCAAAATGATGATGCAGGGGCGCCATCTTAAAGAAACGCTTTCCCCCGCTTACCTTAAAATAAACCACTTGAATGATCACCGACAGCACTTCTGCCACATATATAAGCCCCACTATCGGTAAAAACAGCGGCATCTGCATCATATACGCACAGCCCGCCACAAATCCTCCTAACGCAAGGGAACCGGTATCTCCCATAAAAACACTGGCAGGATGGACATTAAACAACAGAAAACCAAGCAATGCTCCCGCAACCGCACAGGTAAGCGGCTCAATCCCCGCTCCCATGCCCATGGATACCACCGTAAAAAACGTTGCCACCATCACCGTCACACTGCTTACCAATCCATCCAGCCCGTCTGTAAAATTCGTTCCGTTGGCCGTTCCTGTCACTACAAGGAACAAGAAAGGAATTTCCAACGCCCCAAGCCTCAAATATCTGCCCTCAATAAACGGAATGCGCATTGCCTGGGGGATGTTTCCCGTATAGGACAAGTACCATGCAAACATGCCGGTGACCAGTATCTGCCCCAGCATTTTCTGCCAGGGGCAAAGTCCAACTGAATTTCGTTTTACTATTTTTAAATAATCATCAAAAAAGCCAATCAGCCCAAAACCCAATGTCAAAAAAAACACCGGCAGAATCTTTGGGTATCTTCCTACGTACAGTACTGTCGTTACTGCTACACTGACCAAAATCAATATCCCGCCCATAGTAGGGGTTCCGGATTTCTTCAGGTGAGTGTAGGGTCCGTCCTCGCGCACCATCTGACCAACCTTCAGCCTCTTTAAAAAGGGTATGACCACCGGCCCTAACAAAACACTAAGACCAAAGGAAATCAGCATGGGAATCAATATTTGATTTCCCGCCATTGCCTGCACCTCTCAATTATAATCCATTTTTTCCAAATAAGGAAGAATATTTTCAAAAAGCTGCCGTACCACCGGTGCCGCTACCTGCCCGCCATAATAAACTCCCTGAGGATTATGTATGATGGCAAGAGCCAATACCTGTGGGTCATCCGCCGGGGCAAAGCCAAGAAAAGACGCAATGTACCTGCCGCTCCCCCTTGGAAGCGTCTGGCTGGTAGCTGTCTTTCCTCCAACCCTTGCCCCCTCCACATAGCCGTTTTTTCCCGTTCCGTTCTCTACCACCTGCTCTAAGATCATCCGCATGGTAGCCGAAGTTTCCTCTGATACGATATGTTCTTTTACCGGAAAGGAAAACCGCTCCATCTCCGTTTTCTGCCTGTCTGCACTGGCAACGGCAAAATGCGGCGTCACCCGTTTCCCCCCATTTACAATGGAAGATGCCGTGGTGGCAAGCTGCATGGGTGAAATCTGGAAAGACTGCCCAAACGAAACCGTGGCCAGCTCCACCGCTTTCATATCCTCCATCTTATGCATGATCGTTCCTGCCTCACCGGGAAGATCCACGCCGGTCTTTTCCATCAGTCCAAACTGCTTAAAATAATGATAGTAATTTTCCACCCCCAGACGTAATCCCACCGTGATGAATACCGGGTTACAGGAATTCATGGTGCCTTCCATAAAATTTTCGGAACCATGTCCCGTGGTCTTATGACACCTGATCCTTCTGTCCTCTACCATAATATACCCCGGGCAGTTGAACCGGTCTTCCACAGTGACCACCTTTCCTTCCAGACCGGCTGCGGCCGTAATGATCTTAAAAGTAGATCCGGGTTCATAAGTGTCGCTGATACAGCCGTTACGCCACATCTGGTTTAACAGCTCCTGTTTCTTTTCCTGGGTCAGGTCTTCTGCCGCAATTCCTTCCCCCCCAATATCCTCAGGCAGATCGTAAGGATTGTTCAGATCAAACTCCGGCACATCCACCATGGCCATGATCTCGCCGTTTTGCGGGTTCATCACCAAAATGGAAACACGCTCCGCCTGCTTGGTTTCCATCACCTGCTTGGCAATCTGAGTGGCATAGCTTTGAATATTGATATCCAGGCTGATATACAGATCTTTTCCCGGCACCGGTTCTTCCCGCTCTTCCCCTGCCTCACTGATCTCCACACCCCTGGCGTCCGTCACGGTAAGGATGGTTCCTTCCTGCCCTTTTAAATAATCCTCGTATTTTACCTCCAGACCGATGATTCCCTGATTATCCCCTCCGGTAAAACCTAATACCTTGGAAGCAAGCTCTCCATATGGGTAATAGCGTTTATAATCCTCATCCACCTTCACGCCGTCTAATTTATAAGCCCTGACCGCATCCCCTTTTTCCTTATCCACGTTGCTTTTGATCCGCTCAATAGATGAATACTTCTCCACCCGCTTGCGGACAAAATCTTCCGACAGATCCAGCTCTTTGCTTAGCACCTCTACGATCCGGTCCGGATCCTTGATCTGGTTATGGATCACGGATATGGTACACACCGTCTTGTTATCCGCGATCACAGTTCCATTTGCATCCAGGATACGGCCCCGCGCCGCCTTGATGCTTCGTTCCCGCTCATGCAGTTCTTTCGCCTGCTCCGAATAATAATCCGACTGAAAGACCATCAGATATACCAGCCTTACGGCTAAGATCAGGAAAATCGCAAAGCAGATGAAAAACACGGAAACAATTTTCTTTCTGATATATGTTTTGTTCTTTGCCATGAACCCCTCATAGAAAAGGTATTATTACATTCTTATTACCTTTTCCCCCGCTTTATGCCGCCGGGGATGAGGATGGTTCCGCAGACGGTCCGCCCTCGGCTGTGCTCTCGTCTTCATAACTTGCCCCTAACACAGCGCCTGTGACCGGATCCACGTAATTTCCGGTTGCAGGATCTATTGCATAACCGGTAGCGGGATCAATGGGGAAATCCTTCCATGGCTCTTCACGGGCCGGTTTCTCTTCTTCCCCGGCACCGTCTTGTGAGCCTTCTCCTTCATTTCCACCTTCCGCACCTTCTCCTTCCGTTCCTTCATCCGGGTTTTCTTCTTCTCCCGGAACTGGCTCCGGCGGAGTCATCAGTTCAATCTGTAGTGCCTCCAGTTCTTCCAGTTCCTTTTCGCTTAATTCCTCCGTCATGTAAATCCCCATATAGGGCAATACTTCCGTCAGGATACCTCTGACGATCCTGGTGGCAAACTTAGCATCTGCCTGCAGCCGATTGATTTCATTCGGCCTATCCACCACCACGTAAATAGCAACCTGCGGGTCATCCACCGGGGCATAGCCCAAAAACGAAACCACATATTCTTTTGCCGACCGAGGCACTGTCTCTGCGGTTCCTGTCTTTCCGCCGATCATATAGCCTGCCGGCCTTGCCGTCTTACCGGTTCCCTTTTCCCCTGACACTACAAGATTGCACATCTCCCGGATCTTTTCCGATGTAGTTTCTGAAATCGTCTGCCGCAGGATCCTTGGCTCAATATTCTGCACCGTGGCACCGGAAGGGCTTATGATCTTTTTCACCACATGAGGCTCATAATAATAGCCGCCGTTTATCGTGGCACAAAACGCCGACATCATCTGAATCATGGTACAGTTAAATCCCTGTCCGAAACTACAGGTAGCAAGCTCCACGGAATGCATATTATCGTTATAATAAATCAACGTGTCTGTCCTTGACTCTCCCGCCAAGTCAATATTAGTCTTAAGCCCAAAATTAAAGATGTGCTGGAATTTGGTAAAGTTTTCGATGCCGGTGGCGTTGGCTACATGCATCATGCTCACATTACAGGAAAGCTCAATCCCTTCCGCAACGCTCAAAGATCCATCCCCCCATACATTGTGACACTTGATCTTATGCCCGCCAATTTCCAAAAAACCATCACAATTATATGTTTCATTTCCGGTAATGCTGCCGCTTTCAATCCCTGCCGCCACCGTAATAGGCTTGGAAACAGATCCCGGCTCATAAGTCTCACTGATACAGAAATTCTTCCACAGCGCGTTTAAATGACGGTACATCACCTCCACGTCATTTTCCAAAAGGGATAAATTCTCCTCATTGATATATTCCCCTGTCCGTTTTCCTTCTTCATCCAGCATGGGCATCCCAATCAGTGCGCTTAAATTTCTGGTATCGTTTAAGTCATAATCCGGATAGCTTGCCATGGCAAGAATCTCTCCGCTGTTAACATCCATCATGATACATCCCACATTGTTTGCGCCGTTGCCCTCGTGGAAATTATCTTTTAACTCTTCATTAAACTTTTTCAGATGTTTTTCCACTATACTCTGGATATTGGCATCAATGGTGGTAACTAAGCTGTTTCCGTCCACTGCCGGGATGGTCGTCCGCTCCACATTAGAGTCATTATTCATGTAGCCGTATTCCCTGCCTGGCGTTCCGGATAAGATATCGTTATAGTATTCTTCCAGCCCATAAGAACCTATGTTATCATTGGTGGTAAAACCGATCAGGTCACAGGCCAGGCTGCCGCCCGGGTAACTCCGCTTATACTCGTCCTCAAACCAGATACCCTGAACCTTGGAATCTTCTTCATTGATCAGCTCCATCAACCCCTTGATCTGATCAAACCCAAGTCTTTTGGCAAGCACACGGTATCTTGAAGTCTCACCGTTAGCCGCAATATATGCCCTGACTTCCTGCACGTCCACCCCGATCTGGCTCCTTAAAGCTTCCAAAGTAGGCTCTAAATACGATTCATCCCTGGAAACTGCAACCGCATCCAGTATCACATTGTACACCTTTTCGCTGGAAGCCAGAACCGTTCCGTTGGTATCCAAAATAGACCCTCTTTTATAGGGCAGTGTAACGCTGTCATACCTTTGCTGGGAAAGGACCTGCTTTTTATAGCGCTCCCCATTATCCCTTGTAATAATAAATAAACGGTAGGATAATCCCACAAAAGCCAGTAGTACTAATCCAAACAGTACTACCAGCTTCTTTTGCATTTTGATTGTAAATTTAATATTCTTCTTTTTGCTGCCCAAAATCACACCTGCTTTAATCCGGAATCTCACCGGTTTGTCTTACATAATCACTGTCCTCACCATGAAATGTGATAATCTGTCCTTCCTTGGCATATCCCATGCCAAGCTCCTGGATCGCTATGCGCTTTACCTCGTTCAAATCCACACTGCTGATGATCCGGTCATAATTTTCATCATTGGTAAGCCGCATCTCATTCAACGTGCTTTCCATTTTGGAAATATTTTTAATACTGCTTGTTATGTCCGCCTGTAACGTAAGATAGCTTGTGAGTATCAGGGTTGCCGCTACCACTGCCGCCGCCAGAAACAGCACATACCCGATGTTCATATATAATGCCTTATCCCTGTTCCTTTGGACATTTTTCCCGGCAGGCCTTCCTTTTGCCTGCCGCCTTGGCAGCTCATAGATTCCTTCCCTTGGCTGCCTTTTTGGGGCCGTATTTCCGTGAACGTAGACGTTGCTTCTGTATGCATTTTTATGTTGTTCCCTTGCGTTCACCACAATGCTTCCCCCTTCTATTTTTATCGTTTACCCGATATCCGTCGGTTAGCCGGATACTTTTTCAAAGATTCTTAGCTTTGCGCTCTTGGATCTGGTATTTTCTTTTAATTCCTCTTCCCCCGGCAATATCGGTTTACCCGTAACCACCTTTCCTTTGCTTTTTCTCCCACATACACACACCGGAAATCCCGGTGGGCATATACACGGGTTCTGGGCTGTTTTAAACGCCGTTTTTACAATCCTGTCCTCTAGCGAATGAAACGTGATGATGCACAGCCTTCCACCCGGTTTCAGCAACTCGATCAGCTCTTCTATGGATTCTTTTAGTACTTCAAGCTCCCTGTTGCACTCGATGCGGATAGCCTGAAACGTCCGTTTGGACGGATGGCCGCCCTCTACCCTCATCTTAGCGGGAATTGCCGCTCGTATGATCTCATTTAACTCCCCTGTCGTTTCGATGGGTTTCTTCTCCCGCGCCTTAACAATATGCTTGGCAATATTCTTGGCAAACTTATCTTCCCCGTAATCACGGATCACCCGGTACAGTTCCATTTCACTATATCCGTTTATGATATCCCTGGCAGAAAAATTCTGCCGCATATCCATCCGCATATCCAAAGGGGTATCATAGCGGTAAGAAAAGCCCCTCTCCTTCGTATCTAATTGATAAGACGACACCCCTAGGTCAAGCATCATGCCATCGATCCCGCTTATGCCAAGCCGGGCAAGCACTGTTTTGGTATTTCTGTAATTATCCCGTACTACCAAAACCTTCTCCCCAAACCCTGAAAGCTTCCTGCCTGCCGCCTCTATGGCCGCTTCATCCTGGTCAATCCCAATAAGCCGCCCGCCGCCATGAAGCCTTGCCACAATTTCTGCCGAATGTCCTCCGCCGCCTAACGTGCCGTCTACATAAACCCCGTCTGGTTTTATCTTTAGTCCTTCAATTGTCTCCCAAAGCAATACTGACTTATGCTCAAATCCCATCGCCACTCCCGATTCGTTAAATTCCGATTCCAAGCTCTATCATGTGTCTGGAAATCTCCTCCATATCCTGATAGGTCACGGTGCCTTCCCATCTGTCTTTACTCCAGATTTCCACCCTGCTGCCAACACCTACCAAAACGGCATCCTTTGTAATTCCGGCAAACTCACGCAGCACTGCCGGCAGAAGAATCCTGCCCTGCTTGTCCACCTCCACGCTTGCCGCACCAGCTAAGAAAAAGCGGGTAAACTGTCTTGCTTCCTTATCGATCATGGGAAGCGCCCGCAGTTTTTCTTCAAATGCCTGCCATTCAGGATCATCGAACACAAACAGACAGCCGTCCATCCCTTTTGTCACCACAAATTCGTCTCCTAATACTTCGCGGAACTTGGAAGGGATGATCAGTCTGCCTTTGGCATCTATTGTATGGTTGTATTCTCCCATAAACATATGCATCACCCATTCCTGCAGGTACCGGCCAGCTCATCTTTACTTGTCTCATCGGAATGCTCAAGGAGCTTCCTCTGGAACGCAAGTGGTCTGCCACGGAAAAAGTTGGATTGTTCTACCACTTTCACCCACATTCATAACACTATCCACCACTTTCCACCACTGTAAGATACATTCTACCCTATTTTCCCCCTTCAAGCAAGCAAAAAAAACGCCCTGCCTGTTCCGGCAAAGCGCATAAATACTGGATTTTCTGTAAATATAACAATATCTAGTGCGGGAAAAATTTTCCTATCACTAGATATTGTAAATAATTTTTATTTATTTTTTTTCTTTTTCAAATAAAACCGGATAGAAATATCAGCAGCAAGTGAACCCACAAAAAGCATTACCGCAAGTACCTGCGATACCGGAACCTGAGTTCCCGGTATAAAAAGCTGATCCGTCCTGATTCCCTCGATCCAGGCACGCCCCAACCCATAGCCGCCCAAATAAAAAAGCGCAACCTCCCCTTCAAATTTCTTGTGCTTATAATAAAGCAGCAACAAAAGAAGAACTCCCAGATTCCAAAGACTTTCATATAAAAACGTGGGATGGACCTGGATGTAATTCACCCCTTCTTCAATATGCGCCGCAAGGTCCGGTGAGATATCTCCTGGGCGCACAGCGTCAATTGGAAGACGCATGGCAAGAAGATTATCTGTATACCCACCAAACACCTCCCGGTTGGTAAAGTTGCCCCACCGTCCTACCGCTTGGCCAAGGATCAATCCCAGCACTCCCGTATCCGCCATGCGCAGTGCGTTTTGCTTCTTGATCCTGGCATAGATAAACAACGTGATAAACGCTGCGATCACGCCGCCATAAATAGCAAGTCCGCCCTGCCTTAGATTCAGAATGCTTAAAAGATCATCCTTATAATGTTCCCATTCAAAGACAACATAATATATCCTTGCCCCTATAATGGAAAAGATCACCGCATAAATGGAAAAATCCCAGTAAACATCCGGATCCTGCCCTGTCGCCTTAGCCCACTTGGCAGCCATTAAAATTCCCGCTAAAACCCCAAGACCGATGATCACGCCATAAAAAGCAATCTCAAAACCAAATATATGGAAGCTCTTAGGAAAATTCCTTAAATAGATTCCCAGATTAGGGAATGCAATATCCATCAAATCCATATCTTAACCCAAACCTTTTCTTAAACGTTAAACCGGAACAAAATCACGTCCCCATCTTTTACCACATAGTCTTTCCCTTCCATACCGACCAGCCCTTTTTCCCTAGCCGCAGCAAGGGAACCCTGCTCAAGAAGATCCTTGTAGTTCACCACTTCCGCCTTGATAAATCCCCTTTCAAAATCGGTATGTATCTTCCCTGCCGCCTGGGGCGCTTTGGTTCCTATTTTGATCGTCCACGCCCGGGTCTCATCCTCTCCGGCTGTCAAAAAGCTCATAAGACCTAAGAGCCTGTAGCTCGCCCGGATCAGCTTCTCAAGCCCCGACTCCTTAAGCCCAAGGTCTTCCAAAAACATAGCCTTCTCTTCTTCGTCAAGTTCGGAAATTTCCTGCTCGATCTGGGCACAGATCACAAATACCTCACTGCCGTTTTCCTGCGCAAATTCACGCACCTTGCTTACGCCCTGATTGGACGCACCGTCATCCGGAAGGTCATCTTCCGCCACGTTTGCGGCAAAAATCACCGGTTTTGCAGTAAGCAGGTTATAAGAAGCCAAAAGCGCCTGCTCGTCATCGTCATCCGTCTCATAGCTGGCTGCCAGCTTCCCGTCCTCTAAGTGAGCAATAAGGTTTTCCAACAGGGCGGCCTCCTTTGCAAGGGTCTTGTCCATTTTCGCCGCTTTGCCAGTCTTAGCCATGCGCCGTTCCAAAATTTCAAGATCTGAAAAGATAAGCTCCAGATTGATGGTCTCAATATCCCTTAACGGGTCGATACTTCCGTCCACATGCACCACATTGGAATCCTCAAAGCAGCGCACCACATGCACCACCGCATCCACTTCCCTGATATTGCTCAAAAACTGGTTCCCAAGCCCTTCCCCTTTGGATGCGCCCTTCACCAGACCTGCAATATCCACAAACTCAATCACCGCCGGGGTCACCTTTTTAGAGCGGTACATATCCCCTAAAAGTTTTAGCCTCTCATCCGGCACCGCAACAATACCTACATTAGGGTCAATGGTGCAAAAAGGATAATTGGCGGATTCCGCCCCTGCCTTTGTCAGGGAATTAAATAATGTGCTTTTTCCAACATTGGGCAAGCCTACGATGCCTAGTTTCATTTTTATCTATATCCTCCTTAAAAACCTTGATTTTATGGGGTTTTCGCCTTTCTTCTGTATTCCAACAAAAAGAGTTTGATACAAGCTAACATTATAGCATATCTCCTAACATTTTGGAATAATCAAATTGAATTTTAGTATCACTCCAAATTAATGACCATATTTTCCACACTGTCATATCTTTTTTGAGCTTGTATAATTCTGTTTTCATTAAATTCCGCATTGCCCGTCCTCCAATATCTTTTCATAATACTGTTCCAGACAACCCACAGATCGAGGAACATCAGATGCGGATATTTCCTTCAGCATTCTGCCATTATGCCAAAAAACGTAATGTGTTGCGGCCTGCTCCAGTTCATTCAGAATATGGCTTGATATAATGATTGTGTTATGGCACTCTGTGTTGAGTTTCAAAATCAGCTTCCTAAATGCTACAATACCCATCGGATCAAGACCGCTGGCAGCTTCATCCAAAATCAACAGTCTAGGTTTATGGGAATGGACAACGGCAATGCACAATTTCATTTTCATTCCTTTGGACAGCGTTTTAACTTCTTTATCCGCGGGAAGCTGGAAGCGTTTTAAATACTCTTTATATAAGTACTTATCCCACTGTTTATATGCTGCACTTGAAATTTTCCCGACTTTTGCGGGGTAAGTGTTTCATAAAAATTGATACCAGCAAATACAAATGGTCTAATATAAAACCAGAGTATTACTTTGTCAAATTTTCTACCTGTAAAATAGCATCCATTGTTATTCCTCCTCCTGATAAAACATCGTTAAAAGTTCAATCAATTTCTCTAAAGGTATTCCGCTTGTTCGTCCAATGTCAGCAGCCTCTTGTAAATGTTCTTCTGCTAACCGTTGTTGTTCCTCTTGATAAAAGTCTTTATTCTGTGCCGATACAAAACTACCACGACCAACTGTTGTTTCAATAAAACCATCCCGCTGCAAATCTTCATACGCTTTTTGAACAGTAATGACACTTACATGAATGGACTTTGCCAACGCTCTCATAGAGGGAATAGGATTGCCAGTCTGTAATTCACCGCTCATAATCATAGCTTTTATCTGTGAAGTTATCTGCTCATATATAGGTTTGCTCGTATTACTGCTAATTATGATTTCCACAACGGCCTCCTTTTGTTCTACAATGTACTTTTCGTACAAGCACATTGTATTCAAGCAAGAACGTCCTGTCAAGTTGTTCCTGTTGGATTTCACTATAAAACTATTAACAGAACAACAAGCAGTACCAAATACTCATCAGGTTCGCTTCTCATCCGTATTTTCTTCCCCCACTCCAATATTTCCAGCCGTCTCCAGCCCGTCCATGCCCACAGGTTTCCAACAGCGCCTGCAGTACGACCCTGTCCTTCCTGCTGTCATAGCAGACCGCTATCTTCATTACATTCGCAAACCGCCGCATATGGAGGATGAAATCCATAGTGCGGCGGTCTCATCGAACATATCACTGATCCTGATTTTCGAAGGAAATAATTGCTCCTATAAAACCAACTAATCCGCAAAGAAATATTGATACAAGGCATGTCCAATAATAAGGTGTACCAACTCCAACTATGCCAGAAATAGATACTGCTGTCCAAGGGCACACACAGGCCGGCAATATCAGTTCTTCGGAAACTTGCAGACCTGCCGCCTGCAATACTGCGCTTCCCAATGTGGCAAGCATGGAAGGATAAAATAATGCCTGCTGTTTCGCACATATCAAAAGAATAGGAATCCCCACAATAAAAGAAAAGAAATTATTCTGGGTAAGTAAAGATAAAGCATACCTCATATTCCCTGTTGTAAATTCAACGGGAAAAAGGACATAACAGCCCGCTGTCACTATCACCTCAGACAAACAAAATGATATTAAATACCACAAAAACCACACGACTAATTTAGCCGTCAGGAATTTTTCTCTCGATACTGGAGTGGTCAGGACATTCCGTATTGTTCTGTCCTGATATTCCCTTTGCATATTCGAAGTGATTACAAATCCATTTACGATAGGTAATATGAGAGTATTTAACATGAGTACGCTCATCAACCATTCCATATATTCTCTCTGTGGGTCAACAACCAAACGATTCCATATCATAAAAAGCGGAATCGTAACAATAATCAAAGTTCCCATCCATGCCATTTTATTCCTGCGGAATTTTATTATTTCAGAGCAAACTGCATTATGCAATGCCAGCACCTCCTGTCAATTCCTTAAAATAATCTTCCAGACTGTTTTGGCACTTAGAAATCTCAGCTACTGCAAAACCAGCAGCAAAGAGTCTGCTGTTTAATTCCAAAGTACCGTATTTCAAATCATAAATCTCTATGACAGATGGTTCTGGTCTCTTAATATTTTCGATTGAAAGGGATTTTTTTAAGTACTCATATACCTGCTCCGGTTCTTTCACAACTAATCGGATATAGGAATGTTGTCTGTTTTCCTCTAGCTGTTGATAAGAACATTCTTCCAACATTCTGCCCTCATGGATAATTCCAATCCAGTCCACCATCTGTTCCATCTCCGAAAGCTGGTGGCTGGATATTAAAATAGTTTTTCCACACTCATGACTCGACCACCGAATCAGTGTCCGCATTTCTGCTATACCAATCGGGTCAAGCCCATTTGTCGGCTCGTCTAAAATAAGAAGTTCCGGATCATTTATTATTGCATTAGCAATTGCCAGCCGTTGTTTCATTCACTTTTCCCCTCAGTCTTGAGAAAACTGAGAGATTTTCCATTGCTGTCAGATTTGAATAAAAGCCGGGGGATTCAATCGTGCTTCCAATACGGGCATAAATTCCACTCTGACAGCCTGTCATTACCTGATTGAATAATGTTACAGAACCTGAACTTTTTCTCACCAGTCCAAGCACCATTTTCATTATTGTAGTTTTATCCGCCCCATTCCTGCCCAACAGTCCATCTGTTCATCATCAACTATTAAAATTTTATATTTTATCATAAAATTTCTCCCGTTTTGCAAATATGCTATACATTATACCGCTCAGACAATATATATACAGTTCCCATCTATCCGGTTTATTTTAATCTTCCTTAGCGTCTTTACAAAATCCTTATATGAAATGTCTTTTGTCCGCCCTATTGTGACTATCTCATCCAACGTGCTTATTGACATCATCAGCCCCAAATGGTTCAGGAAAAGCCATGCCTCTTCCGAATAATTATTCCTTATATAGGATGCTTCCTGATCCATGGTACAGTCATTTGTCTTAAGTGCCTGTTCAATTGCCTGCCGCTGTTTGTATATGCTGTACTCCTGACAGGAATCCAAATCTTTCCTGTCTGTTTTTATGGTGATCATACCTTATTTCTCCCACTCCATCTTATCAGTAAACAGAGTTTAAGTTCATGTATTTTTGTAATCATGATTTGAACGTAACGATGATAGTTCCCCGCCTTTTATTTTTTTCTTGTTGTTCTGTATGCAACTATTAACAGTAGTCCAATTAACACAAAGGTATCAATAAAAAGAACAACTGTCACATGCTTAACAATTTCATTCACGTAAAGAATAATAAATACTTCTACTGATAATGCTATGGAACATAAATAATTAGTAATGTAACCTGTTACAGAATCACTTTCCATAATATTATTTCTAAGCCATTGCCAAATGAAAGGACGTAAAATAAATCTGATAATTACACAGGCAGCAGGAGTTATAAACTGTAAAAGACTTTTTAATCAAAATAAATATAAAAGAGCCACAGCATAGCATTTATGCGATACTGGCGGAAAGGAGGGAATTGATTATGAGTCACGATTTAACAGCATTATACGAGAGATTGAGCCATGATGACGAGTTGCAGGGCGAGAGCAACAGCATATCCAACCAAAAGGCAATGTTAGAGGATTATGCGGAAAAGAACGGTTTTACAGGCATACGCCACTTTACTGATGACGGAATCTCCGGCACTACTTTTGAGCGTGAGGGATTGCAAGCCATGCTTGCCGAAGTGGAGAAAGGCAATATCGGAACTATCATTGTGAAAGATATGAGCCGACTTGGAAGAAATTATGTGCAAATGGGAATGTTGAGGGAACAGTTGCGCAGGGCGAATGTAAGACTGATTGCGGTCAATGAGGGTGTTGACACTGGTTCGGGATATGATGATGATTTCCTTCCGTTCAGAGATGTAATCAACGAATACTATGCAAAGGACATCAGTAAGAAGATCAAGTCCACATTTAAGGCAAAAGGCGAAAGCGGAAAACACGTTGCGAGCAGTCCGCCTTACGGTTATCTGAAAGACAGCGAAGATAAAAACAAATGGGTGATTGATGAAATGGCAGCGCCCATTGTCAGACGGATATTCCGTATGACATTAGAGGGTTATGGTCCGTATCAGATTGCGGCACAGTTATCAGATGAACATATCCCCGTACCTGCCTATCACCAAGCGCAGTTGGGCGTGGGATTGTGGCAGAACAGGGAAATCAAAAACCCCTACAAATGGGGAAGCTCCACTATAGCGCACATTTTACAGAAACATGAATATTTAGGGCATACAGTAAATTTCAAGACACGCAAGCATTTCAAGGATAAAAAGAGCCATTATGTGGATAAAGACCAGTGGTTAATCTTTGAGGACACCCACGAGCCGATTATCGACCAAGAAACCTTTGACAACGTACAGCGCATCAGAGGGCAGGTAAGACGCTATCCCGACGGTTGGGGCGAAGCACACCCACTCACAGGATTGATGTATTGTGCCGATTGCGGAGGCAAAATGTATATCCAAAGAATAAACAATGGAAAGCGTGTTCCAATGTATCATTGTGGCAATTATCCCAAAGTACCAGTAGGAACATTGTGCAGGTCAGCGCACCGCATCAAAGCGGATCACGTCATGGAGATAGTGGCAAAGATCATAAAAGAGGTTATCCAGTATGCCAGTCTTGATAAAGGGCGTTTTGCGGAAGAAATACAGTCACATATTGAGGACAGACAGACCGTAGACTTTACCGAGCAGAGAAAACGCATGACAGTATGTGAAAAGCGTATCGGGGAACTGGAAATGCTGATTGCCAAGATTTATGAGGATAACGCATTGGGTAAACTGTCAGACAAGCGTTATACCATGCTCTATAACCAGTACGAGGGCGAGCAGGAACAGTTGCAGGACGAGGTAAACAGTTACAAGGCGGAGCAGACGCAGTATGAGAAAGACCGCAAATCTGCCGCACGGTTTCTGAAACTGGTTGAGAGGTACAGCAACGCAGAGGAAATGACAACGCTCATGCTGAATGAGTTTGTGGAGAAAATCATTGTGCATGAGCGTGACCGCAAAGGGAGCGCAGACACCACACAGAAAATAGAGATTTATTTTAACTTTATCGGGGAATACATACCGCCGACTATGGCAAAGAAAGAGCCGACACCCGAAGAACTGGAGGAAATGCGTAAGAAAGAAGCGAGAAAGGATAAACTACACCAAAATTATCTGAAACGGAAAGCCAACGGGAAACAGAAAGAATATGAGGAACGCACCAAAGGCAAGAAAAAGGCGCAGATTGAGAGCAAAAAAGAACAGATAAGAGCTGAGGACAGGGAGAAAGGCATATATTTCCATGCAGGAGTGCCGAACATACCAAGAGCAGGCAAACAGGCGGTAATGTAAAAACTGATTTTTTTGGGAAAAGGCTATGACAATGGTTGTAGTCTTTTTTCATGCGGTAATTACCGTAAGAAATAACCCCCTATTCCCATAGGCTGAGAAATACCCAACAACAATATTCCGCAATTCAAACTCCCGACAAGTAACGAGAAAAAATCATATATAAGCACCGAAACCAATCAATCATATCAATCCATATCACAGGAGGGCAAAGACCATGAATAAAAAGCAGGAACAGCAGATTTTGGACTATTACAGCACCACAGACAAATATATCCATAGCAAGACACACTCCAATGCGCATCAGACTGTATTTACCAAAGAAAGCGACAAATACCAGTGGCTTGTGTTGGAGCAGAAAAGCCAGTGTGAAGTCGAGGTAAGGCAGACCGACAGTCATGGAACAATCA
>OFGG01000628.1_pt1 | contig 28422 bp, 22 predicted proteins | sample 1521701 | NCBI WGS metagenome assembly OFGG01 (sample SAMEA3504081, study PRJEB24116) | mouse gut metagenome | biome: mouse gut; feature: mouse-associated habitat; material: faeces | place: Denmark | collected 2011
CGCACGATGCGAAAGCATGTGGGCGCGGATGAAAGAGGAACTCCTCTATGGGAGGCATCATACAAAGAAAATGACAGTGGAGGAAGTGAAGACCCTCATCTTTAGATATTTTATCATTTATTGGAATAACAGGAGGATATGCTCCTCCAATGAAGGACTTCCTCCTATGGTAAAGCGGCAGAGATATTATGAATCTCTGGACATTGCAGCTTAGACATTTATATCCTTGTGAAAAAAGTGTAAACCAATATTGACAATATCATTAGCTACCTCCTACCCGATTCTATATTTTTCAGTGTTCTTTAAAAGTATTTACTCAAGCTTGTTTGAAAAATCATTTCGGAAATCTACATCCTCCGTTTAGCGTGATATTTGGATTATTAGATTGGACATTAGTAGTTCAATCTACGGGTGTCCTGTCGAGGATTCCTGGGTTTTGCGGGAATAGCCCTGGCTTTGGGAAGTTTTTATGCGAATTGTACTGAGTTGGCAACAGCGAGGCTAAAAATATTTTGCAAAAGCGTGCGTATATATCCAGGCTGACGATGGAATGGTTTAAGGAGCGTATGGTAAGATGAAGAAATTGAAATAAGGATACTGTTTGGCCTGCAATACGCTTGCACAATCCTCCTGTGTAAATTATAATAGAAAAAAATAAAAAGAAAAGAGGAATCAGTTATGCCAGAAAACAGTACATGCAGCAGCGCTTCTACCTGCACCAAAGAAAGCTGTGAAGGCTGTGCGAGTAAAAACACATCCCAAATTACGACGGAACCGATTAACCCATTATCCTCTGTCAAGAAAGTAATCGGTATTGTCAGCGGCAAAGGCGGCGTTGGCAAATCTTTTGTAACGGCGTCCCTTGCCGTTGCAATGAAAAAAGCGGGTTTTGAAGTTGGAATTATGGATGCGGACATCACGGGTCCTTCCATTCCCAAAATGTTCGGACTGCACGGCCCGGCATACGGCACAGATGAAGGTATGTACGCTATGCCTGCCGAAAACGGGATTAAGGTAATGTCGATTAACCTTCTGATGGACGATGAGGAAGCGCCTGTGATTTGGCGCGGGCCTGTTATTGGCGGGGCGGTCAAGCAATTCTGGACAGATGTAATTTGGGGAGATTTGGATTACCTGTTTGTGGACATGCCGCCCGGTACAGGCGACGTACCGCTTACAGTCTTTCAGTCGCTTCCGGTAGATGGGATTATTATTGTGACTTCCCCGCAGGAACTTGTACAGCTGATTGTAAAAAAAGCCTACAATATGGCGGAGATGATGCATATTCCGGTACTTGGCGTGGTGGAAAATTTCAGTTATGTCAAGTGTCAGGACTGTGGGAAAGAAATGCGCATTTTCGGGGAAAGCCATGTTGACGAAGCTGCAGCGGAATTTTCGGTTCCGGTATTCGGGAAAATTCCGGTAGATCCTGAGATTGCAAAAGCAGCGGACGAAGGCAGATTTCATGAAACGGAAAATCCTTATATAGCAGCAGCCGTTGAAGCTTTAAAGTAACTGATTGTATAAAAGGAAAGAGGAGCTGTTGCAAAATGCAGCTATTATATAATATATGGAAGAGAACCTTGCGTTCAGAATGCCATATTTTGTATATAGCTGTCATTTTGCAACAGCTTTTTTTGTCGGCGTTATACCGGAATGATTGATAGGTATATTGTTCGCTGTAGCTAGCGCTGGCACAAATCTCCCATATCATACCCTTTGGGCGCTAAGTGTGGAATGTGCCTGCGGATGTAAAAATGATGTGAAAAAAATGAAACTTTCCATTGACAATGTCGTTATACTTTCGTATAATGAATTATACAAACGTATAAGGAGGTAATCATAAATGGGAACTTTTTTAAAAAAATTGGGGGAAGCGGAATTGGAAATTATGCAGGTGGTCTGGGACAGTGAAAATCCTGTAACTTCTAATTATATTTTAAAGGAATTACAGGGACGAAGGAGGTGGCAGCTTTCTACGTTAATGACATCATTAGCCAGGCTGGCTGACAAGGGATTTATCAATTGTGACCGTTCAACAGGAAGTAATCTGTATACGTCGGTTATTTCGGAAAATGAATATAAGTCTGGGGCAAGTAAACATTTTTTAGAGAAACTCTACAATAATTCTATACAGAATATGATCGCTACATTATATAACAACAGAGAAATAAAAAATTCTGATATTGAAGAACTCAGAGATTTTTTGGATGAATTGGAGGATGAATGATGGCAAATATATTTCTATACATTTTGGAAATTTCGGTATCTGTCGGACTGATCGTTCTCGTATTGATTTCATTCACACCTTTTTTGAATAAAAGATATGCTGCAAAGTGGAAGTACCTGATATGGATTTTTCTTGCAGTCAGGCTGCTGATTCCTTTTAGCGGAGCAAGCGGGCAGCTTGTCCGGAAGGCGCCGCAGGAGCAAAATCAAACGGTATCAAGACAAAAAGAAAACGATACGGACAATCCGGCTGGCGCAACAATACCCTATCGGCGGATTTTAGTTGAGATACCGGCGCAGATGACCGCACCCATTCAGACACAGGCCGAACACAACCATACTGGTATCAGCATGCTTGATATCGTGGTTTATATCTGGATCATGGGCAGTTTGATTGTACTATCCGTACATTTTATCAGTTATTTTTACTATAAGCGGCAATTGCTGAAAAAGGGCAGAATCACAGAGGATGTATCCGTTATAAGCCAGGCAGAAAAACTGAAACGTGAATTACATATCCGCCGCACAGTACGCGTGATGGAATATTACGAAGCGGAAAGCCCTATGATAATAGGTTTTTTGAAACCGGTTTTAGTTTTACCGGACGAACACTACAGCCCCGAAGAACTGTTTTTTATTTTAAAACACGAACTGGTTCATTTAAAGCGGGGAGACGTATATCTTAAACTGCTTTTTGTGGCAGCAAACGCCGTTCACTGGTTTAATCCGCTGATCTGGATGATGCAGAAGGAGGCCATGATTGACATGGAACTCTCCTGTGATGAAAGAGTTACAAAAGACTCGGGTTATGCCGTGCGGAAAGCATATACGGAAACATTGCTGTCTATGCTTCATAAGCGATGCGTCAGAAAAACTGCATTCACAACGCAATTTTATGGAGGGAAAAAAATTATGAAAAAACGTTTTAAAAATATTTTAATAAAAAAAGGAAAGAAAAACGGGATTTGTATATTCATCTGTTCCGTTATTTTAACAATCAGTTTTGGGATGCTGGTAGGCTGTTCTGCTGCAGAACAGGATATGGAAAAAGCAAGTACAGGAAACAACGAGATACAAAATGAATCTGGCCAGGGGGAGAAGAAAGCAGTTCAAACGGAACAGACGCCGGACGAGGATTCTGTAGTTGGGGATGATACGCCCCAAAATACAACTATGCTTACCTTTTCCAAAGAGGGAGAAACGGAGCAAAAGCAAGCTACACTTGCGGTTGGTGACGGATATTCCATCTATCTGCCTGATAACGAATGGCGGCAGTCCGCTCCAAGTACATGGACGGCGGCAGTCAATGAGCAGGTTCAGCTTTGGGTAACGCATTTTGAGGACGGTTCGCTTGATTCGGTTACCCGGAATCTGGAAGAATATGGTTATACTGCAGAGGAAGGCTATCGGGAAGGGGATTTGGTATATCATGCCAGTCTGAAAGGATCCGAACATGACGTATGGGCAATATTCTATTCTTATCCGGCGGAATTTGAAGAAGGCTGGGGACGGGAACTGCCTGTAATTGCGGATACTTTTGCTCTTTTAGCAGGAGCAGACGGCATAAAAAGCGATAGCCCTGATATGGCAAGCGAATATCTGGCAGATGAAGATTGCCAGGAAATCAGAACGATTGTGGATGAGTTCGCAGCGGCATACTTTAGCGGCAACGTTGACGTCATGCAGAAATTTCTCTCAAGTACCTATGCCGGCAAGATTGACCGATATGAAGGCACAGGTTTTGTCAGTGATTTCACTGTGAAAGGATTGTCTGATACGGACGACAAAAAAATAGATAACGGAACATATGTTGTTTTCCTGGAATTTAGGGACAGCGACTACGAAGATATGTTTTTGTATTTAACTGTTGGGCTGGTGAAACAGGATAATAACTGGAAAATACAATCTTATGGTGTGGAAGCATAACAGCCTATAAAATCAGCAGTCTAAATAAAAGTACGCAAAAATCCGGAAAAATCAATAAACTAAAAGTAATCAAGCGAATCATGTATGGCCGCAACAGTTTTGAAATGCTGAAAAGCAAACTGTTGCGGCTTGCCGTATCGGGTTTGTCAAGTAAAGTGTGTAAGTTTATAAAATTTCCTTACCGGCAGTTTTTAAACGTTTTGGGATTGCTTTCGGTTCAAAGCTGCCGTCCCGATCCCTTGGAACGGCATCATCCGGCTTTCCATAAGCAGAATTGACAGACTTATGAGAATAACCATTACGCCTGTTTGCCGGTTCTTTTTCCCCGCGCACTTTACGCCCATATCCCAGATGGGAATCCATCTCTCCCTGGAGCATACATAGCCTCAAACATCGGTCCAAAGACGTCTTTGACAGCATCCTGCATTTCTAACTCACACACTTTATTTTACACTCCTCAAGAAATCATCATCAAGTAGGCGAAAGCCTCTTAACCTCTGTAAATCTTTCTGATGGTTCTGGTATATCTGTTCTGTTACCGTAAATCTACCCACTTGCTTTCCCTTCCATTTTTGTATCTTCATACCTGCCATACAATCGAAATATTTTCAATCACATCCAAATTCGCGTGATATTTACACCGGATTTGGTCAACGTGGCCCGCTGCGGCGCCCTCATGTGGTGCAAATCTCCCGTTAAGTGCGGAACATATCTGCCAGAAAGCATTTTTCGAACACACGATAGAGATAAAGGCGCGGTTTTGCATCTTAATTAAGGTCTTTGCCTGTATGACACAGGGGTTTCAAATTCTCAAGAGAAATGTATTGTTCGGATATGCGTTGGCAGAGTGAAAAATAAGAAATATTTGTAGTAAACCATTCAGTTAAGTAAAGTTATTTGTTTTTCTGTAGAAAAACGATAAATATAAATTATATTTAAATTAACAATTTAAGATTTTAAATTGACACATATTTAAATAAGTTATATATTAAAAGTGCGAAATTTTATAAGGAAACGATAAAAAAACAAACAAAGGGGGAAGAAGCAAATGAAGAAAAAAGTAATAGCGTGTATTCTGATCTTATCCATGGCTGTTGCACAGATGTCCCAGGTGTCCGGCACAGGGCTGCAAAAAAACAGCGAAAATTCTGCCCGGCAGATAAAAGAGGAAGAACAGAAAGCCCTGGCAGAGGCACGGGAGAAAAAGGCGGAAAAAATTCTGGAGAAAAGAACGTTGGAAGAAGAAAAACAACGGCTTTTGGATGAAGAAGAGCATTACAGCGACAGGTTTCTTGTGAAATATGCAGACACACAGGCAAAGAAGGCAGCGGAGAGAGAGGTTTGCGCAAAGCAGGCGTATACCGGGGCGAAAGAGCAAAAAAATACGCGCAGATAAGCAGTAAAGACTAAGATAAAAGATGCGGAGGAGCAAAAAGAATTTTCACAGATGACGGCACAGGAGCGGAAGATGGGCCCGGAACAGCCGGAATTTGTAGAAACTACAGGGGAATATGATATGATACGGCTTCCGGAAAAAGTTGCCCCGGAAGCGTTTATGGAAACGTTTTTGAAGGAATCGGGCGAAGAAGTTGCGTCTATACAGCCGGATTATGCGTTCCATCTGGCGTCTGAACTGGTGGAAGAGCCAAAGGGAGAAGGCGCGGGTAAAAGCATGGAGCTAAGCATGCCGTCAGAACAAATACAGAACGGAAATGCGGTATGGGAAGAAGGCGGATGGGACGCGCAGGAGCCAGGGCAGAATCCGGCAGCCCAAGTGCAGGAAAGTATTCTGGATCGGGAAGCGGATTTAAAAGAGGCATGGAAGATTTCCCGAGGATCCGGCATCGTCATTGCACTGATAGATACCGGAGTGGACGTGTCCCACCCGGATTTGGACGGCCATATGCTTTCGGGCTACGATTTTGTGAACGGGAGGGAAAGCGTATATGACGCCGGACTTGGCATGGAGCAGGCGCATGGAACGCACATTGCAGGCATTCTGGCAAAAAGCGCTCCGGAAGCGAAAATACTGCCGCTAAAAGTATTTGAAAACGGCAGCGCATATACAAGCGACATTCTGGAAGCGGTTGCATATGCGAAAGAGCAGGGGGCAGATATTGTAAATATGAGTTTTGGCAGCGCGGACGGCAATCCGGCTTTGCAAAAAGCCATGGAGGAATCCGGTATGTTTTTTGTTTGTGCCGCCGGAAACCATCGCAGGGATCTGAGTGAAACACCCGTATATCCGGCTGCGTTTTCTCTGGAAAACAGCGTAAGCGTGGGAGCGTTAAACCAGGATCTGGGAATGGCTTATATGTCGAACTATGGGGAGAACGTGGATATAGCAGCCTGGGGGAGGGACGTATACAGCTGTTTCCCGGAAGGATCCTATGGTTTTCTGGATGGGACAAGCATAGCGGCAGGCTATGTATCCGCAGCGGAGGCCCTGTCAGCGGCGGCGTTCGGTACAAAAGATTTAAAGAAACGCCTGTCAGACGGCGCGGATAAACTTTCCTGTCTGGAAGAAAAAATTGCACGGGGAAATAAGGTGAGTTTTTCCGGGACTGTTTCAGGCGCAGTGAAAACAGGCGTGACAGAGGTTATGCCAGAAGAGGATTTTGATGAAACGTATGAGTTGTTGTCGCCGGAGGAGAAGTGGGAATTGTTTGATTCCGGACGTAATACGGCAATTGGGGCGGGAGCAAGGCACGCTTTGGCGTTGAAAGAAGACGGGGCTGTATGGGCCTGGGGATATAATGCGATGGGACAGCTAGGGAATGGTTCAACGGAAGCAAGCAGACAGCCGGTCAGAACCGTATTAGCAGACCGGATTGCATCTATTTCGGCAGGTTGGACATTTAGCATGGCATTAAGCAAAGACGGAACAATTTATACGTGGGGAGATAATGGAAGCGGACAGCTTGGGAATGGAACAAGGACAGGTAGTAATATGCCTGTTCGGGTTGTAGTTCCATCTGAATATGGAAAAGTTAAAAAGATTTCATGTGGCTTGGAACATAATCTGGCGTTGACAGAAGAAGGAAAAGTATTGGCATGGGGCTCAAATGTATATGGTGAGTTAGGGGACGGTACAGAGGTAAATCGTTTGGTTCCGGTGGAAGTTCAAGGCTTGAGCAATATAGTTGAAATTTCAGCAGGAAACAATAGCAGTATGGCGTTAGACGAAAATGGTAAGGTTTGGGTATGGGGAAAAGATGTGCCAGGGCATGTTGGAGATGAAACACGTTGTACAATTGCAAGAAGAATAGATTTCAGTTCTTATTATGAAATCAAAAATGTATCTATAGGATGTGGGTGGAATAGTGCGTTGATAGAAAATGCAGAAGGATTAATCTTAGGATGGGGAAAAGAATGTCTGGCAAATGGATTTATAATACAAACGCCACAATTACTAAAAAATCCACGGGACGATATGGTGAAGAATATACAGCAAATCGCAATTGGCATGCATAGCACACTGGCTTTACGTGAGGATGGAATTGTTTTGGGATGGGGGATAAACTCGAATGCTGAGTTAGGAAATGGAAATACGAATCAGGTATCTTTGGCAATTCAGATTTATTCTGGTATTCAGGCAGTTGCTACAGGTATGGAATTTTCCATGATGTTAAAAAAAGACGGAACAATCGTAATGGCAGGAGATAACTCTTATGGCCAGTGCGCTCAAAATGGGGACATAGGAATATGCTATTATCCCACAGAAGTAGTCTTTGATGATAATACATCGTTTCATACTGCAAAACCGATAAGACAGGACGAAGCCATGTGCGGCGAACTGCTGAAAAACGATGAGCGTCGGTATTATTCGTTTATCCCGCCCAAAACAGCCATATACAGTTTTGAATCCATATCCGATTTTGACACGTGCGGCGATTTATATTCCCAGCAAAAAGTATGTATACAGTCAAATGATGACGGGGAAGGTCTGGGTGAAAGTTCAAATAATAAGGATTTTTATATGCAATATGAACTGACTGGCGGACAAATATATTATCTTTCCGTTCGTTCCTCAAACAGCAGTTCCGCAGGAGCGTATGCGGTTAAGGCGAAATATGTAGACGACTGTGGGAATGATATACAGCATGCAAAACTCATTGAACAAGAAAGTACGAAAGGGATTATAGATTATTTGGAAGATATAGATGTATACCGTTTTATTCCGGAAAAAACGGGATATTATGAAATGCAGTCGGTTAGCGGCCATGGCTTAGTCGGGACTTTGATGAACTCTGCCGGACAGTCAATCGCTGTAAGTTCGGGAAAAGATCCTGATGTAGGTGAAAGCCATAATATACTGGATTTTTATATATTTCATAAACTAACGGAGGGCCAGGTATATTATGTCAGTGTAGAGGGCGGGAGATATAAGCCGTTGCAGATAAATGAGGAGTACACGTTAAAAATCTCATATAAAGACGATTATCTAAACGACAAGGAGCATGCAACCTTGGTTCAGGTTGGGACAGGTAAAGAGGGCAGGATTGACTATGCAGGGGATATAGATATGTTTCGGTTTATACCGGACGAGACTGCTTACTATACGATGGAATCCATCAGCAATTTCGATACATATGGTATCCTATACAATGCGTCCGGCGAACAAATCGCATTTAACGACGACGGCAGCCAGAACGGGGAAAGCACAAACAGCCGGGATTTCTGTATCAAATATGCGTTGATAAAAAACACAACATATTATATTGCGGTAAAAGCGTCTTCCCCTCTGGCAACAGGAGACTATACGTTTAAAATCTACCACAAGGATGATTATGGCGGCGTAATATCATCTGCTCATGATATTTCAGGAAGCTATATGACAGAGGGAAGCGTGGATTATTTTGGGGATACGGATGCATTTGTGTTTATCCCGAAAAAAAGCGGAACATACATTATATCCACGATGGGCAATACGCTATTGGGAGGGGTTTCATTTAAGATAGACAATCAGTCCAATACAACAGGCCTTCCTTTGGAGTACCGGGGGAATCATGTAGTGGTGGAAACTAACATGAATGCGGGTGAGAAGCATTACCTGATGATTTATAATAAGGACAATCTGATATCCAGTCTGGGAGCATATCAGGTTTATGTGGAAACGCCGCTGACGGTTACGATTGAATAGGAGGAGAATTATGGAAAAAAGCAGAAGATATTTGGCGTGGCTCGTATGTTTCATAAGTATGCTTGCTTTGTGCGCGGATATACAGGCTACCGAGGTAAAAAAATATAAAAAAGGGCTTATACTGGATGATGTTAAATTATTGGAAAACGTGCCGGAAGTGATTGATGTAAAACTCAATGAACAGGCGATTGAAAATATTCTGAACTATGGATCGGATATAACAGAACAGGATTTAAGTGGAGTTTCTGTTGCCGGAAGAGGAGCGGAATTTACAACGGATCAGGATATCACATTATTTAGTAATGAGAGAAATGCCCAGATAAGAGTGGAAGATGCGTTTATTAATCAAATAAAATCCTATGACGGAAGCCAATCGGATCATTTTCCTCCAATTGGGAGTCAGGGAAATTCAGGTTCCTGTACGTCATGGTCAATGGGTTATTATCAATTGACCAATAATATTGCAAACGCCAGGAATCTGGATGCGAAGCATAATGTAAAATATCGGATTTCGCCTGCATGGATTCATAATCTGGCTAAGAATAGAGAGTATGAAGATTATGGAACAAGTGAATACGATGTTTGTGCGTTGCTGTTAAAACAGGGCGCTCCATATTGGAGTGATTTTCCGGGGACAACGACTGCGGAAAACTATAAAAGCTGGAATCCGGATGCTTTTGTTTGGGAAAAGGCTTTGGAAAACCGGATAGATGAATGGGAAGTGATAAATGTTTATGACACTGTAACAGAACAGTTGAATTTAAACAATTTAAAAAGGACATTACTGAATGGAGACGTAGTATCATTCGGCTGTATGTTTGATGAACGTTTAATCTATAGGAACAGGATAAAATTTCCGGACAAAAACCAAAACGATGCCATATTGACGGCGAATCAATCAACTTCCAATTCCGGTTCGCATGAAATGACGATTGTGGGCTGGGATGATACATTGGCAATTGATGTTGACGGGAATGGCACAATTGATTCATACGGGGCGTTAAAAATTGTTAATTCATGGGGAACTGGGGGCGCCTGGAATAATGATAACGGATGTTTTTGGCTGGCGTATGACGCCATTTTGCCGGAAAGCGCAGTATTAAGTGTAAATGCCGGCAGGCAAAAAGCGATTTATAACAATCGTGTGACTCATCTGAAACCGAAAATTTCATATAAGCCATTAATGCTATTGGAATTAACGCTTAAAACAGAAAGCAGGAGACAGCTTGCTGTCCGAATTGGCACGTCGGATCAGAATTATAGGTTTTTGTTTGATAAACCAGATCATGATTACAATGAAAACAGGGTTATATTTACCTTTAAAAATTATCAGAATAATGCGCCTGTAAAAGTAAATTATGATTTTTATGGAAACGAAACAAACCAAAAAGAAGCGAAATTTGTTTTTGATCTGACGGATACAGTTGTGGGTTACTGTGGAACACAGTATCAATTTTCAGATAACAATGAAATTGAAATTTATATCCAGGTGGAAGATAAAGTAAAGGATGGATATGGAAGTTCCCTGGGGGCGGTCAGGATTATTGACAGGATAAATGATAAAATAACAACGGTACCAAATGCAGGGCTGCAGGTAGACGGATCAAAAAAAGAAGTAAGGCTGAAAGCTACCGTTGTTCCGGGAATCATAGACAGCAGTAAAAAACTGACTCTGAAATTTAATTATCCTATTCAAAAGGCAGCGATTGATTCCGGTATCCGGATACAGAGAAATGGACAATTATATAAGGATGCAGTCATTACCCATGATAAGGAAAGAAAACAGGTGTTTATCTGGGCGCCGTCGGATGGTTATCCAAGAGGGCAGTATTATACGGTAGATTTAAGCAGTATAAAATCAGATGGAGACAACGATTTGACAGGAAAAGCAACAATTGATTTTTATGTTCCTTAAAGTCAGAAAATGATAAAAATATCCTTATTCTGATATTATTTTTGCAAAGGCGTCAGAAAATAGGGGGGGGGGGTAAAATATTCAGATATTTCTTGACGCAGACAGGGGAAGTTTAGTATAATAAGATTATTATTACTATAATGTATAAAAAAGGGAGGATAGGGACAAAAAGGGAATGCAAATCCCTGTTAAAATTGCAAAAATTTTATGAAATCAGGAGGAGACTATGATTAAAAAACGATTCAAACAAATCGGTGCATGGATTTTAACGGCTAGCCTGTTTTTGGGGTCTGTACAGATGCCGGTTCAGGCTGCGGGAAATGCAGCGGCTACAGACGCCAATCTTGCGCTCAAGGCAACGGCAACAGAAGATCCGAATGGGTACGATGCGACAGAAGCAGGGGCTGGGTTTGTGATTTCCAAAATTAATGATGGAGATCTTAGTACAAGATGGTCGCATAAGGTAAATTATACTCCGTGGGTTCAGCTTGCTTGGGAAACACCGCAGACGATGAAAACGTTTTATGTGACATGGCAGAGAAAAAATATAAAATCTTATAATCTTGCTATTTCTAATGATGGAGAGACATGGGAAGAAATTTGGTCCACACAGGAAGTTCCAACAGAAAATACTGTTGAAATTAAACTGACTGAGGCTGTAACGGCAAAATATCTTCGTCTTAATATAAGGGAAATAAATTTGCAGGAAGAGGGAAGTGATATGCAATGGAAGGCCTGTTCTATATATGAACTTGAGGTCTATGCGGATGAAAAGCCTGATATGAGGACGGAAGCAGAAAAGATAATGGAGTCTTTGAATTTGACAGCCCCAGTTATAGGGGATGGAGATACTCATATTGATATGCCGGAAGTGCCGGATAATGCAAGGATTCGGTTTTGCGCGGATTATGAGCAGATTATTGGAGAAGATGGAACAATTTACCAGCCATTAGAAGCAAGGACAGTAAAAGGTTTTTATGAAGTTATTGCTGGTGAATCTTCTGCAAAATCGCAGGAGTATACGGTTGCTGTTCCTGGAAAGTATACGGATGATGCATCTTCTAATGCAAAGCCGGCAGTCATTCCGGAACTTCAGGAATGGCATGGTACATCTGGTAATTTCCAGGCCTCTTCAGCCAGCCGTATTATTGTAGGAAGCAGTGAACTTTCGGATACAGCGGCTGAATTTGCCAAGGATTATGAAGATATTACGGGATCTGTTATTCAGGTAATCAATGGCACAAGAGCAGATGCCAAACGGGGAGATATTTACCTTGAGGTTACTACAGAGGATAAGGGATTGGACAAAGAAGGCTATGCAATGGAAATTGCAGATGCAATATTTGTAGAAGCAGAGCAGTCAGTTGGCGCATATTATGCCACCAGAAGTATTCTTCAGATCTTAAAGCAGACAAACGGCAGCATCCCGAAAGGACTTGTAAAGGATTACCCGAAGTTTGAAGTGCGTGGATTCAGTCTTGATGTAGGACGGAAACCGTTTGATTTGGATACTCTTTATGAATTTGCAAAGAATATGTCCTGGTATAAAATGAATAATTTTCAGGTGCATTTAAGTGATAACCTGATTTTTATGGAAGATTACAGTACGCTTGAAGATGCGAAAGCACAGACATATGCAGGATATCGTCTGGAGTCCGGCGTATTAAACAGCGAAGGGAAATCGGCGACATCCGAAGATGTATTTTATACCAAAAATGAATTTCGTAAATTTATTCAGGACAGCAGGGCAATAGGCGTAGGTATTGTACCAGAGCTGGATATGCCGGCGCATGCGTTGCCGTTTACCAGGGCGTTTCCGGAGTACCGCACAAAGAGAGAAACAGGCGGAAGCCATAGCTATCTGATTGATGAACTGGATTTAAGTAATCCGGAAACAACAGAATTTGCAAAGAGCCTTTGGGAAGACTATTTTACAGGCAGCAACCCGGTGTTTGATGAGGAAACCGTTATACATATTGGTACGGATGAATATCATGGAACGGAAGGACAGGAAGGAAGAGAGCAGTTCCGTCAGTTTTCCGCAGACATGATTAACTTTGTACAGGAAAGCGGAAGGACAGTGCGTATGTGGGGCAGTCTTTCCAATAAAGCGGGCACAACGCCGGTTCCTTCTGAGGATGTTCAGTTGAATGTTTGGAATACAAGTTATTCTGTTCCAGGGGATATGTATAATCTTGGATACGATATGATTAACACGCTGGACGGCTCTCTTTATGTAGTTCCAAGCGGGACAGGCAGCCGGGGAGGATATGGCGATTATCTGAATACGCAGAACTTGTATAATAACTGGAAAGCAAACACGTTTGGTTCCTATACGGTTCCCGCAGGCTCGGATCAGATGCTGGGCGCATGCTTTGCAGTATGGCATGACAACATTGATACCCGTGCAAACGGTATTTCCCAATATGATTCGTTTGACCGTTTCTTTGATGCGCTTCCTTTTTTGAGCGCTAAGCTCTGGGGCGAAGCAGAAGACAGAAATTACAGTGATGTGAAGGAATTGATTACAGAAACAGGTACAGCTCCGAATACCAATATGTATGCTAACATTGAATTTGCATCCAGTACAATAGCGGAGTGGGATTTTGAAGGAGCACTGGAAAAAGATTCCAGCATAAACAATTATGATTTAACTGGAAGTGAAAATGTCAGGACAGTAAATAGTGATGAAGGTACGGCGCTCAGACTGATGGGCAAAGAAAGCTATGTTACAACTCCGTTAGATTTTGTTGGCAACGGCGCGCTTTTGACAATGAAAGTAAAACGTGATGTAGGCACAGAAGGAGAGCAGATTCTTTGCGAATCCAAAGACGCATTTGGGACGTATGGCACATATGCATTTAAGGCAGTTCAGAAGAATACGGGCAAGGTCGGCTTCTCAAGAGAAGGTTATGATTATTCGTTCGATTACACTTTACCGGAAAATGAATGGGTGACTTTAACATTCCAAAGCGGACAGCAGGAAGTAGCCTTATATGTAAATGGTAAATTAGTGGATAAGAATCCGGCGATTTATTATGCAAATCATCCGGAAACAGAATTGACTGCAACTATCGCACAACGCGGAACTGCAAAAGTTGCAACCATGATGGTTCCGATGGGACGTATCGGAAGTGCAACAAACAGTTTTAAAGGACAAATTGAATTTGTATCTGTTGCGACCGAAATGAGTATGCAGGGCGAGGCCGTTCCGCAGAGTGAATTAACAGCGTCTGCATGTTCTGAAGCGCCTACAGCTGGAAATGAAGGCCCGGCGAGATTTGCCTTGGATGGAAATGAAAATACGTTTTGGCATAGTAACTGGGGCAGCGATATATCTCTTGAAAATGGGCATCACTGGTTTAAAGTTACATTAGAAACTCCGACTGTAATTAATGCTTTAACCTATCTTCCAAGACAGGACAGCAGAAACGGCATGATTTATGAGTACAGTATTGAAGTTGAAAAAGCGGACGGTTCAACAGAGACAGTGGTAGATCATGGAACGTGGCCTGCAAATAATAACAGAAAGACGGCAGAATTTGAGCCGATCGAAGCAAAGAGTGTAAAAATACAGGTTCATGATTCTCAAGGAGATGGAGAGGGTGGACGAAAGAAACATGCGACTATTGCCGAGTTGAATCTGCACAAACCATTTTCCTTTGATAAGACACAGCTGGAGTCTAAAATTGCTGAAGCAGAAGAATGTAAAGAAGACGAGTACACAGATATGACCTGGAATGTTCTGGCAGGCGCATTAGAAGCAGCGCAGAAGGTTGCAGCAGATGCAAACAGCACACCGGAAGAGTGTGCTACAGCATACAACCAGTTAGATGCAGCAATCAATGGCCTGGTAACAAAATCAACGGACGACAGGCTGTCAGATGCAGTTAAGGCGGCAGAACAGGCCAATGCAGACGATTATGCGGCAGACAGCTTCGCAGCATATCAGGAGGCGGCTGAGACGGCGGCAAACCTTCCGGAGAATGCAACGGAAGATCAGAAGAAAACAGCGGCACAGGCGCTCGAAACAGCGAAAAATAACCTTGCAAATATCGGTGCACTGCGTACGGCAATACAGTCTGTGACAGAAGCAGACCTGGCAGGCTGTACGGAAAAAAGCAAAGAAGCGTATAATAGTGCGGTAACAGAAGCGAACGCAGTAATTGCAAACAGCGCAGCAACCAAAGCACAGGTAAAAAGCGCATTGGATAAGTTGAATCAGGCGGCGCGCGCTCTGGTGGATTTGACCGCTCTGCGCAGTGCAATCAATGAAGTAAAAGATCGTAAGAAAGAAGACTATACGGCAAGAAGCTGGAGGGTATTTGAAGAAGCGCTTGCGAAAGCAAATGAAATCCTGACAGCAGAAGCGCCGACACAGGCAGAAGTTTCACAGGCTGTGGCCGCGTTGTACAGTGCGGACGAGGCTCTTACAAAGAGCGAGCCTATTACATCGGCAGGAATGTTGATGATTGTAATTGACGCATATTCTAAGATGAATCTGGAAGGCTATACGGCGGACAGCAAAGCCGCTTTTGAAAAAGCTTTACAGGATGCTAAGAATGTAAGGGATATGCAGGGCGCAGAACCGGAAGCATTTGAAGCGGCGATTGCTGATGTTATGGCAGCCGCTGCAGGCCTGAAAGTAGATGTGGACACATCGGATTTGGAAGAGGCTCTTCAGACGGCAAATGATAGAATAACCACTTTGGGAAATCTGGTTTCCCAACTTGAGGGAGATTTTAGCACAGAAGTCGGGAATTTAAGGAAAGCCCTCGAAGATGCCCAAAAAGCTGCGCAGGCAGAATTGAATACGGTAAAAGAGGCTTTGGAAAAAGAAGCGGCAGATGCTAAGAAGAAAGCGGAAGAGGCTGAGGCAGCGGCGAAGAAGGCACAGCAGGAACTCGAAGCGGCTCAGAAACAGGCGGCGGCTCAGAAGGCGGAACTTGACCGTCTGGCAGCGCAGGCAGAAGAACTTCGGAAAGCTGCAGAGGATGCAAGGAAGTATGCACAGGAAGCGCAGCTTAGGGCGGAAGCGTCAATGGAACAGACGAAGTTTGCGGCAGGAAGCCCGTCGTTAAAATCCGCTAAGAGCACCAAGAAAGGAAAAGTAAAAGTCACTTGGAAGAAAGTAAAAGACGCCGACGGATATAAGATTGTATATTCTCAGAACTGGGATTTCAGGAATTCCAAGTCTGTAAAGGTATCTGCAAAAGCCGCCAGCAAAACGATTGGTAAGCTTAAGAGCGGAAAGAAATATTTCTTCCGCATCCGGGCATACCAGAAGGTAGACGGCAAAGAAATTTATTCCAGGACAAGCGCAAGGAAACAGGCAAAAGTAAAATAGCCGGCTAAAATAAAAAGGACTGTCTGAAATCAGGCAGGACTAAACAAGGGAGACAGAAACATTTATATGTTTCTGTCTCCCTTTAGATGTTATAAAGATCCGGATCGTTTTGGCCTATTTTTTATTCATCGGCTTCATATCCACTCCCCGGCTTGCGTCTGCATTTGGGTTTTCACCGAACTGATAATCTTTGCCGGGCAGCACGGCGTTTAAGAAAATGCCGGCAAGCGCGGCGATAGCAAGCCCGGTCAGCGTGACAGAGGTTGTCCCTGCCATAAAGGTAAGGCCGCTTGAGAAGCCGAGGCCGGATACCAGAATAACAGCGGCAATGATTAAGTTCCTGGATTTCGTGAAGTCCACATGGTTTTCAACTACATTACGTACGCCGATGGCGGAAATCATCCCATACAGCATAAAGCTGACGCCGCCGATAATGGCGGAAGGAAGGGAACTGATAAGTTCCGAGAACTTAGGCAGGAAACTGAGTACGATTGCATAACAGGCCGCTAAACGGATGACCTTTGGGTCGTAAACTTTGCTCAGTTCCAAAACGCCGGTGTTTTCCCCGTACGTAGTGTTGGCGGGGCCGCCGAAGAGCGCGGAAATCGAAGTGGCAAGCCCGTCCCCGGCCAGCGTACGGTGCAGGCCCGGGTTTTCAATGAAGTTTTCACCCACAGTTGCGGAGATAGCGGACATATCGCCGATATGCTCCATCATGGTTGCAAGGGCAATCGGAGCCATGACCAAAATAGCCGTCATATCGAATTTACACCACATAAAAGGCGGGAGCCCTACCCAGGAAGCCGCTGCGACGTTGGTAAAATTTAAAATAGCGGATCCGTCCGGGTTCGTTATCCCGCAGGCATTCATGATAAGAGCCGCGGTATACGAAATGACTACGCCAAGCAGGATCGGAATAATACGGAACATGCCTTTTCCCCAGATATTAAATACAATAATGACCGATAGTGCAATCAGCGCCAGAATCCAGTTGGTCGAGGCGTTTGCCACCGCGGACGGCGCAAGGCCAAGCCCGATGCAGATGATAATCGGCCCGGTTACCACAGGGGGCAGGTAACGCATTACTTTGTGAATGCCCACCAGCTTGATGACAAGCGCTAAAGCCAGGTACAGCAGTCCGGCAACGACGATGCCTCCGCAGGCATAGGGCAGCTTTTCCCCCATAGACATATCTGCAAAAATGCCGGTGTCTAGGCCTGCCACGGTGGAAAAGCCGCCCAGGAAAGCGAACGAGGATCCGAGAAAGGCCGGTACTTTTAATTTGGAACATAAATGGAAGAATATAGTTCCCACTCCGGCGCAGATTAACGTAACCTGAATGGACAACCCTTCGCCGTTAAAATAATTGTTTACTAAAATAGGCACTAAAATAGTCGCGCCAAACATGGCAAACATATGCTGCAGACCTAGAAGCAGCATTTTTGGAACGCCAAGGGATTTTGCGTCGCGGATTGGTTCGGTGTTTTGGTTCATAAACTCACTCCTTTGGGATAATCTTTAGCATTTTTCCGGATCCGGGTAAGCGACGCCAAAAGTTTCCGCCGTCATTTTTTTGATTTTCTGCTCCTGCCTGGGGCGGTCGCTGCCATCGACCGGCGTGCAGGCGATCGCGTCAACAATGTCCATGCCTTCTGTAATTTTGCCAAACGCAGCATATGCGCCGTCTAAGTGAGGGGCGTTTTTGTGCATAATGAAAAACTGGCTTCCGGCGGAATCGGGCATCATGGAACGCGCCATAGAGAGAACTCCTGCGGAGTGTTTTAAATCGTTTGCAAAACCGTTTTGGGAAAATTCCCCTTTGATGCCGTAACCGGGGCCTCCCATGCCGCTTCCTTCCGGATCGCCGCCCTGGATCATAAAACCTTCGATGACACGGTGGAAAATCAGGCCGTCGTAAAAGTTATTGTTTACAAGGCTGATGAAGTTGTTTACTGTGTTTGGGGCGATATCCGGGTAAAGTTCGGCTTTCATAACGCCTCCGTTTTCCATTTCGATTGTAATAATTGGATTTTGTGCCATAATAAACCTCCTAAAATTTTCTGGGAACTATTGTAGCATATTGCACAGAAAAAACAAGAGGTTTTCGGCCTGTAAAACAGGCTTTTATCTTTGTACGCGGGCGCCTTTGCCGTCCAGCAGCGCTTCCACTTCTTTTTTGCCTGCCATGGTGGTATCTCCGGGCGTCGTCATTGCAAGCGCGCCGTGCGCCGCGCCGTAATCGACTGCCGCCTGCGGATCTCCTGTTTCCATCAGTCCGTAAATAAGCCCCGATGCAAACGAATCCCCGCCGCCGACGCGATCCATAATTTCAAGCCCGCTGTAATCTTTTGACTGGTATACGCGTCCGTCTGCCCAGCAGATGGCGCTCCAGTCGTTTACGGTTGCCGTTCTTACCGTGCGCAGCGTCGTGGCTATGGCTTTGAAATTCGGATAGGTTTCTGCCGCGCGGTTAATCATGTCCTGGTAGCCGTTTCTGTTTAATTCTTTTAAATTTGCATCATTTCCTTCAACTTCTAATCCGAGGCAGGCGGTGAAATCTTCTTCGTTTCCAATCATAACGTCAACATATGACGCAATTTCTCGGTTGACCTGCCGCGCTTTTTTTTGCCCGCCGATGGCGTCCCACATAGAAGGGCGGTAATTTAAATCATAAGAAACGACGGTTCCGTATTTTTTTGCGGTTTTAATTGCGGAAAGAACCGTTTCACAGGACTGTTCGGAGAGAGCCGCGTAAATGCCTCCGGTGTGCAGCCAGCGTACGCCCATCTTACCGAACACAGATTCAAAATCGAAGTCTTTTGGGGAAGCTTTGGAAATGGCGGTATTGGCGCGGTCGGAGCATCCTTTTGCCCCGCGTATGCCAAATCCCCGTTCCGTAAAATTCAGCCCGTTCCGGCAAACGCGGCCGATCCCGTCGGTTTTCATCCACCGGATCAGGGACGTATCGACGCCGCCCTGTAAAATCAGATCTTCTAGCAGCAGCCCGGTTTCGTTGTCTGCAAATGCCGTAATAATTGCCGTGCGCATACCGAAACACCGGCGCAGCCCGCGCGCGACGTTGTATTCGCCCCCGCCTTCCCAGACGCGGAAATTTCTTGCCGTGCGTATCCGGCCTTCTCCCGGATCGAAGCGAAGCATCACTTCGCCAAGCGATACGGCGTCGTATTTACATTCTTCCCTGGGTTTTAAGTTCAGGTTCATAGTGCATTCCTCCTTGCATCCGGGAACCGTTTCCATTCCCGGCGTTCACTGTAATTTAATTTATTTTCGTTCTTTTTTCGGATTCTTATACGCCCGATGCGGGAAATTTTTTGTATTGGAATGCGGCGCGGCAAAAACGGGCACACTGTTTTATATGGTACGGTGAAACCCGCAGCCGGATTGAAAAAAGAAACGGAAAGGAATGTTTGTGATGAAAGCGTTTATGGATGAAGATTTTTTGCTGGATACGGAATGCGCCAGATATTTATACCACAGGTATGCCGAAGGGACGCCGATTCTGGACTACCACTGCCATATCGATCCCAAAGAAATTGCGCAGGATAAAAAGTTTGGGAATATAACAAAACTCTGGCTGGGAGGCGATCATTATAAGTGGCGGCAAATGCGCTCAAACGGCGTGGAAGAATATTATATTACAGGCGCGGCGCCGGATCGGGAGAAATTCCAAAAATGGGCCGAAACGCTGGGAAGGTTAATCGGGAATCCGCTGTATCACTGGTCGCATCTGGAACTAAAACGCTATTTTGGCTACGACGGCTGTTTAAACGGCGAAACCGCGGAAAAAGTCTGGCAGCTTTGTAATGAAAAACTAAGGGAACCGCAGATGAGCGCAAAGGGCCTGATCCGGCAGTCCGGCGTCAGCCTGATTTGTACGACGGACGATCCGGCGGATTCTTTGGAATGGCATAAAAAGATAAAAGAAGATAAGGGGTTTCGGGTGCGGGTTTTACCCGCATGGCGTCCGGATAAGGCAATGCAGATAGAAGCGGAAGGATTTTTTTTATATATCCGTAAGCTGGAGGAAACGTGCGGCGTTTCTATCCGAAGTTTTGCGGATTTAAAGGACGCGCTGTCCGTCCGGATGGATTATTTTCACAATATGGGCTGCCGCGTGTCCGATCATGGCCTCGATTATGTGACGCATACTCCGCTGCCGGAAGAAAAAACGGAAGCCGTTTTTCAAAACGCATTGGAAGGAAAATGTCTGGGCAGCACGGAATGCGCCGGGTATAAGACGGCGCTTCTGCATTTTTTGGGCAGGGAATACAGCCGCAGGGGCTGGGTGATGCAGCTTCATTACGGATGCAGGCGCAACAACAATAAAGCCATGCTTGCGGCATTAGGACCGGATACCGGGTTTGACTGTATCGGGGATTATGCGCCGGTAAGCCAGCTGGCAGGTTTTTTGGACGGCTTAGCGGGCGAAGGAGAGCTGCCGAAGACAATCCTTTATTCTTTAAATCCCAATGACAATGCGGCGGTTGGAACGCTGTTGGGATGCTTTCAGGACGGGTCTGCGGCAGGCAAGATACAGCAGGGGGCCGCATGGTGGTTTAACGATCATAAGGACGGGATGCGCCGGCAGATGACGTCGCTTGCAAATTTGGGTATGCTGGCTCATTTTGTAGGTATGCTTACGGATTCGAGGAGTTTTTTGTCGTATACCAGGCACGAATATTTCAGGCGTATTTTATGCGGCCTGATTGGCGGCTGGGTCGAAAACGGGGAATATCCTTTTGACGAAAAGGCGTTGGAAGAGATGATAAAAGGGATCTGCTACCGAAATGCGGTAAACTATTTTCAGTTTCCGGAGTAATTGGGGAAGAAAAATAAAATTTTATATTGACAAGAAGTCCATGCTATAGTATTATATTCCTGTTGAAAAAATCAACAGATGCTGGCATGGCTCAGTCGGTAGAGCGTCGCATTGGTAGTGCGGAGGTCACGGGTCCGATTCCCGTTGCCAGCTTTTTAAAAACCTTGGGAGACCAGGGTTTTTTTGTTTTTCCAGAAGAAAGCGGATTGACACAGAATTTATGCTGGGATAAAATGAACATACTTCTAAAGTGTGTTTGAAAAAGGAGCCGGATAAAATATGAAAGAGGACAAAAGAGAATCCAAAAAAGAAGAAAAGCGGTTTGCCATTGAGGCGCTGAAATGTGTGAGGCTGTTTGTTGTCATTGCCGTGGCGGCTTCGGCCGGCATATTTGCATATATCCGGTTTTTTGGTCCCAAAGAGCCGGAACTGACAACTTCTTTTGTAAACGGCAAGCTGGAAGCGGTCAGCGATTTGACGGTATCTGAGTTGAATTATACGGGATTGATCCGTTATTCGGAGGGCAAAATCCCGTTTTTGACACAAAACAGCTTTTCTATGATGTATACGGCGAACGTGCGCGCCGGGATTGATATTTCAAAGGCGCAGATTGCGGTGTCCGGGGATGAAGTCGTCATTACGCTGCCGGAGTGCGAGGTGCAGTCTATTGATATCGATCCGGATTCCATCGAGTTTTATGACGAGCATTTGGCTTTATTTAACTGGACGGAAAAAGAAGATATCATTGATACCGTATCGGCTGCAAAGCAGGACGTATCCGAAAAGGCGGATCTGGACAGCCTTTTAGAAGCCGCCGAAGATCAGACAAAAGCGCTGATAGGAGGGCTGCTTTCGGATGCGATTGGGGAAAGGGAATTGAAAATTCAGTAAAAAAGCTTACCGGGCAGGCGTGTCCCGGTAAGCTTTTTTCAACCATGCATCCCCCGGTTTTACAGGTAGGAGCGCAGTTCCCGGCACAACGTGTCTTCAATAGAAATCAGGCGTTTGCAGATATCGCGGGAGGATTCGGCTGCGGCGTCGTACTGGTTTAAAAATTTATGCAGGGTTTTAACTCCCATGTTGCAGCCGTCTGTAATAATATCGGCTGCAGTGGCGTCGTTGTGTTCCATACCCATTTTCATATTTGTTTTCATCCACGACATGCCTTTTGCTATTGCCGAGGGTTCCTTTTCTTCGCTGCCGCACTGCAGGAGCATGGAATGGAGTTCGTCGCCTAATGCCTTATGGTGTTCCCTGCTTTCGGATAAAAGCTGTTTTAAGCCCGAATCGCGGACTTCCCCTAAAATTTCATCCAGGGAGGAGACGGCCATTTTTGAGCCGGAATCGCACTCCTTGAGCAGTTGGATTGTATCATTGTTTATCATAGGAAAACCTCCGGGTTTTTCTTTTAGTCTTCCCAAAACACAGGAAAATATACCTGATTTAAAAGGCCGTACTGCGAAAGAGGACTGTTTTAAAATTGGTTGAAAAAACAAAAAGATATGCTATAATGAAAACGTCTTCAAAATCTTCGGGTAAAAGTGAGGTAAATACATGAACAAAGCAGCAGGCGCGGCGCTGATAATGACCGCATTATTCCTGCCCGGCTGCGGCAGGTACAGTTATCCGCCTTCGGAGGTGATCTTCGAAGATGTATATTATTTTGAAGGCATGGAAAATATGGAATTTGATTTTCGTGCAGACAGTACGCTGACCGTTTCGCAAAAAGGGATTTATGAACTTGAAAAAGACGGCGGAGGGGAGGCGGTGGTGCGGATTTGCTTAGACGATATCAGCAGGGAACTGCCGGAGGATTACAACTTTACCGAGTATACGGCCCGAAGGGAAGACGGGCATATTATACTGACTTTTACATCGGAGGAATTTAGCTTAGATACGAATCCGATGAAGCTTACTCCATTACAAGGAGAAGACGGGCTGCTTTCGGGAAAGCGGTTTGACGGAACCTATCAAATCGGGGAGGACGGGGACAGTTACCAGTATATTTTTAAAGAGGACGGCTCCGCCGTTTTGCAGGTCAAAGAATATTACAACGCCCAAAAAGACGGCAGTTTGGTATTGGCGGATCATGCGGGACGCACAAATTATATGTATGAATCCTCGGGAGATACGCTTGTAATTAAGAACCGCAAAGGAGAACTGATTCTGGCCCTGGTGAAAAAAGCAGGTGCGGATGAATGATATTTTTTACAGGAAGGGAAACGTTATGATAGGAATTATCGGCGCCATGGATACGGAAGTGGCAAAATTAAAAGAACTTATGACCGAAGTGGAGGTTGTGGAGGCGTCCTCCATGGAGTTTTACAAAGGGAAGCTAAACGGCAGGGAAGCGGTGGTCGTGCGCGCCGGGATCGGTAAGGTCAATGCGGCCTGCTGTACGCAGGTAATGATTGATCGGTTTCCGGTAAGCTGCGTGATTAATACCGGAATTGCCGGGTCGCTTCGGGCGGAAATTGATATCGGGGATATTGTGCTGGCGACGGACGCGATAGAACACGATATGGACGTGGCGGTATTTGGCTATGCGCCGGGGCAGGTGCCGGGGCTGGATACGGATGCGTTTGCCGCGGACGAAAAACTCAGGCAGGCGGCAAAGGAAAGCTGCATCGAAGTAAATCCCGACATCCATGTCCACGAAGGGCGCGTGGTAAGCGGCGATCAGTTTATTTCGGGCAAAGAGAAAAAGGAGTGGCTGATCCGGACGTTCGACGGGTATTGTACGGAAATGGAGGGCGCGGCGATTGCGCATGTGGCGTATTTGAATCAGGTCCCGTTTCTGATTGTGCGCGCGATTTCCGACAAGGCGGACGACAGCGCCGAGGTGGATTATCCCACGTTTGAAGCAAAGGCAATTGAGCATTCCGTACGTTTGATTACGGATTTGGCAGGGAGGTTCGTATGAAAAAAATAGACAGTTTTACCGTAAACCATTTAACACTGTTACCGGGCGTATACGTATCCCGTAAGGATCACGCGGGCGGCGAAACGCTGACAACGTTTGATATCCGCATGACGCGCCCGAATTTTGAGCCGGTGATGAATACGGCGGAGGTACATACAATCGAGCATCTGGGAGCGACATTTCTGCGCAACCACAGCGAGTACGGGGAGAAAACCGTATATTTCGGGCCGATGGGCTGCAGGACAGGGTTTTATCTGATTCTTGCCGGGGATTATGAGTCCCGCGACATTGTGGATTTGTTAAAGGAACTGTTTGCGTTTATGCGTGATTTTAAAGACGAGGTGCCGGGGGCATGCGCGCGCGACTGCGGCAATTATTTGGATATGAACCTTCCGATGGCAAATTACCTGGCGAAGAAATTTTATGACGAGGTGCTTTCATCCATCAGTGAAGAACGTTTGCAATATCCGGAATAGGAGGAAGATATGTTAGCAGCAGGAATCGAAGGAACAGGAACGGTTACGGTGGCGGAATGCCATACCGCAAAGGCGCGCGCAAGCGGGACGCTGGATGTGTTTGCAACGCCCGCCATGATTGAACTAATTGAAGAAACCGCATGGAAAAGCGTGGCAGAGGAACTGGAAGAAGGCTGTGCAACCGTAGGCACAAGCTTACAGATCAAGCATCTTTCGGCGACTCCGGTCGGGATGCGGGTGACCTGTAAAACACGGCTGAAGGAAGTCGACGGCAGAAGGCTTTTGTTTGACGTAACGGTAGAAGACGAAGCGGGCAGGGTCGGCGAAGGCACGCATGAGCGGTTTATCATCCAGGCGGAGAAATTCCAGAAGAAGGCGGACGCTAAGAAAGAGGTTTAAGTGGTTGATCAGAAAACGATTTCTTATTATGAAAATCACACAGAAGAATTTGTAAGCCGCACGATTGGCGCAGATATGAGCTTTTGCCGGAACAAGTTTACCGGGCTGCTGCCGGCCGGGGCGTATATACTGGACGCGGGCTGCGGCAGCGGAAGGGACAGCAGGTGTTTTCTGGAACAGGGATTTTTGGTGCGCGCCATGGACGCTTCGGCAGAAATGTGCCGGACGGCGCAGGCATACCTTGGACAGCCGGTAGACTGTATGCGGTTTGACGAACTGGGCGGGGAGTGCGTTTATGACGGCGTCTGGGCATGCGCGTCTTTGCTTCATCTGAAAAAAAGCAAACTGCCGGGCGTGCTTGCCGTTTTGTGCCGGGCGTTAAAGCCGGGCGGGATTTTGTATGCGTCCGTCAAATACGGGCGGAACGAGGAGGAGCGTCTGGGGCGGTTTTTCAGTGATTACAGTATGGAAGAGCTGACGCGGGTATTTCTTAAGGACGGGAAGTTTGAACTGATCGAGTGCTTTGAAACAGAGGACGTGAGGGAAGATTATAAGAAAAAGCCCTGGGTGAATATTCTGGTAAGAAAGAGTGTCCCCGGCCAATAAAGAAGCGTTCGTTTAACAGTCCCGGAAGGCAAAATCAGATTTTGCTCCGGGACTTTTTTGGACGGTTCAATCTGCAAGGATTTGGTCAACGCAGCCCGCTGCGCCTTCCTTATTCGGCATATCATACCTTTTGGGTACAAATCTCCCAGCCCAAGGCGCATTGGACTGCTTTTTTCCACATACGGATTTTTTCAATTCTCGTTTCTTCTTTTAATTCCGGTATAAAAATACGATCCGACGCCCAGTTCTTTTTGACGTCTTCTTTACTTTTCCAATATCCGACGGAAAGCCCGGCGAGGTACGCCGCGCCCATAGCGGTTGTTTCTACGCAGACCGGGCGGTTGACCGGAGCCATACAAAAATCTGCCTGTATCTGCATTAACAGGTTATTGGCGCTTGCGCCGCCGTCTGCTTTTAGGCACGAAAGATGGATACCGGAATCCGCTTCCATGGCGCGCAGGACGTCGTTTGCCTGGAATGCGATGGATTCCAATGCGGCCCGTATGATGTGGTGCTTGTTAATGCCGCGCGTAAGCCCTACAATTGTCCCTCTGGCGTATTGATCCCAGTATGGCGCGCCTAGCCCGGTAAATGCGGGCACGACATAGCATCCGCCCGTATCGGGAACTTTTGCTGCCATATATTCGGAATCCGCGGAGGATTCCAAAAATCCCAGTTCATCCCGCAGCCACTGGATCAATGCGCCTGCAATAAAAATGGAGCCTTCCAGGGCATAGGTAACCGTTCCGTCCAGCCCCCAGGCAATGGTAGTAACCAGACCGTTTTTGGAAAACACAGGCTTTTGCCCGGTATTCATCAGCAGAAAGCAGCCTGTCCCATACGTATTCTTGGCTTCGCCCGGTGAAAAGCATGCCTGTCCAAACAGCGCTGCCTGCTGATCTCCGGCCGCGCCGCCGATGGGGATTGGGCCTCCAAAGAAAGCGGGGTTTGTTTCGCCATAGAGGAAGCCGGACGGTTTGGGCGCCGGCAGCATGGATTTCGGAATGTCCAGTTCGGCTAAAATTTCATCGTCCCATGTCAATGTATGGATGTTAAACAGCATAGTGCGGGAAGCGTTGGAGTAGTCGGTAACGTGCGCCCGTCCCTGCGTCAGCTTCCAGATCAGCCATGTTTCTACCGTCCCGAATAACAGATCGCCGCGTTCGGCTTTTTCTCTTGCGCCGTTTACATGTTCCAGGATCCATTTGATTTTGGTAGCGGAAAAATAAGCGTCGATGACCAGGCCCGTTTTTTGGCGGAACAGTTCGGTCAGCCCTTTTTCTTTCAGTAAATCACAGTAACCGGAAGTCCGGCGGCACTGCCAGACGATTGCATGGTATACGGGCGCGCCGGTATGCTTGTCCCAGACAATCGCCGTTTCGCGCTGGTTGGTAATGCCGATGGCATGGATATCCGCCGCCGTGGCGCTGATGTTTGCCATTGCCGCCTGCGCGGTTTCTAACTGCGTTGACCAGATTTCTTCCGCGTCGTGTTCCACCCATCCCGGTCTCGGGAAGTACTGTGTAAATTCTTTCTGCGCCATACTGCACATTTCTCCTTTTTGGTTAAACAGGATGCAGCGGCTGCTGGTCGTCCCGGCGTCAAGCGCCATAATATAGCCTGCCATAGAAAACCCCCTTTTTGAAATTTAAATATCGGTTCTGTTTTTGCTGTGTTTATTTTATCACACAGAACAGAAGTGCGCCAGAGTACGTTTGATTTGCACGAATTGTAATTTGGAATATTTCATATTGACATACTAGGTAAACAAGGGTATGATAGATCAGACAAACAAAATTCCGTTTTCAAAGGGAGTGTGGAGAACCATGAAAATTTCAACCAAAGGACGTTATGCGCTCCGTCTGATGCTCGATATTGCCATAAACGGCGCGGCGGCTCCCGTTCCTCTAAAGGACGCTGCCGAACGGCAGGCTATTTCAGTCAAATATTTAGAACAGATTATTTCTTCGCTTGTCCGTGCCGGGTTTGTGAAAAGCATACGCGGCCCGCAGGGAGGATACCGCCTTGCAAAAACTCCTGCCGACTATACGGTTGGCATGATTTTGCGCCAGGTGGAGGGAAGCATGGTACCTGTGGCCTGTTTGGAAGAGGGCAGTATGGATTGTAAAAGGCAGGGAGAATGCGTTACGCTTCGGATTTGGAAAGAACTGGATCAGGCGATACGCGGGGTGTTGGATAAATATACGTTAGAAGATCTGACAGGATGGCAGGAAGCGTCGGGAGACAACTATGTAATTTAAGGAGGATTTGTTATGGGCAACAAAACAAACAGAGCGGACAGAGACTTAAAATTTGAAACGTTACAGCTGCATGCGGGGCAGGAACATCCGGATCCGGCTACCGATGCGAGGGCGGTTCCGATTTATCAGACTTCTTCGTATGTATTTCATAACTGCGACCATGCCGCGGCCAGGTTTAACCTGACGGATGCAGGCAATATTTACGGCAGGCTGACAAATCCGACGCAGGATATACTGGAACAGAGGATGGCGGCGTTAGAAGGCGGCGCGGCGGCTCTGGCGGTGGCTTCCGGCGCGGCGGCGATTACGTATACGTTTCAGAACCTGGCGCAGAACGGGGATCATATTGTGGCGGCG
>OFGG01000633.1_pt1 | contig 28303 bp, 26 predicted proteins | sample 1521701 | NCBI WGS metagenome assembly OFGG01 (sample SAMEA3504081, study PRJEB24116) | mouse gut metagenome | biome: mouse gut; feature: mouse-associated habitat; material: faeces | place: Denmark | collected 2011
TCTGAGCGCTCATCCACCACACCCACCGTCAGCCCCGGGCAGCCCCCATATCCGTCAGATATCTGACGGATACAGTCCCGAAGCAGCGTCGTCTTTCCCTGTCCCGGCGCTGACGCGATCAGCGTGTTCAGAAGTCTGCCCTCCTCCCGCAGATCCAAAAGCAGCTCATCTGCGCATCCTTTCACCTCATGGGCAAACCGGATATTCAGGGAAGAAACCTCCGTGATCGTCTTCACCTGCCCGCCTTCCAGCACGGCACGGCCGGAAATCCCCACCCGGTGTCCGCCTGGCAGAGACAAAAATCCCTGGCGAATCTCCTCCTCATAAGCGTACAGCGAATAGTTGGAAAGGTAGGCCAAAATCTCACCGATCTGAGCCCTGCTTACACACTCTTTGGATTGGTATTCCTGATGATCGCACACTGCCAGAAGAGGCCGTTTTACCCGGATCCGGATCTCCTGCAGACACTCTGGATCCAGCGGAAATGCTTCTATCATTTCCGTCAGCCTCCGGGGCAGTATGGAACACAATTCTTCACATTTCATGTTGTCCAACTCCTTCACTCCAATATATGAAAAGGGACAGGTTTTATGCCCCCAAAATCAGAATCGAACCTTTTTTCAGATTATTTTTATGCAGATTGGTTCCAAAAACAGCAACAGGGCTGCTGCGTTGGCCGATCCTCTGATCAGCCGCTGCAACAGCCCTGCTGTCTTTCTATCTTTTTATTTTTCTTTACAGTCCTTGATGGAGAAGCTGATTCTTCCCATCTTGTCCTTGCCAAGGCACACAACCTTCACCATATCTCCCAGGGTCAGTACATCTTCCACCCGGTTGATCCGTTCTTTGGCGATCTTGGAAATATGCACCATGCCCTCTTTGCCTGGTGCAAACTCCAAAAATGCCCCGAACTCCTTGATGCTGACTACCTTTCCAACAAAGATCTGTCCTTCTTCAAAGTCCGTGGTGATGATGCGGACCATCTCCAGGGCCTTGTCCATCATGGCTTTATCCGTACCGCAGATGGATACAGCTCCGTCGTCGTTGATGTCGATCTTTACACCGGTCTGCTCGATGATGGCGTTGATGGTCTTGCCTCTCTGACCCACCACATCGCCGATCTTCTGCGGATCAATCATCATCTGGATGATCTTCGGCGCGTACGGCCCTACCTCTGCGCGGGGTTCGTCAATGGCCGGTTTCATACAGGTGTCCATGATGAACATTCTTGCCTCCCGGCATCTTGCGATCGCGCCTTCTACGATAGGTCTGGTCAGACCGTGGATCTTGATGTCCATCTGGATTGCCGTGATGCCCCGGTCGGTACCGGTCACTTTAAAGTCCATATCACCGAAGAAATCTTCCAGCCCCTGAATGTCTGTCAGGAGCACAAAATCCTCGTCGCTCTCTCCGGTCACCAGACCGCAGGAAATTCCCGCCACCATCTTTTTGATGGGCACACCCGCTGCCATCAGGGACATACAGGAAGCACAGGTGGACGCCATGGATGTGGAACCGTTGGACTCAAAGGTCTCGGACACGGTACGGATCGCGTAGGGAAACTCCTCTTCGCTTGGAAGTACCGGAATCAGCGCGCGCTCTGCCAGCGCTCCATGACCGATCTCCCGGCGTCCCGGACCTCTCGACGGCTTTGTCTCTCCCACCGAATAGCTCGGGAAATTATAGTGATGCATATAGCGCTTGCTTACTTCGTTCTCGTCCAGGCCGTCGATTCTCTGCTGCTCTGACAGAGGCGCCAGCGTACACACGTTGCAGATCTGTGTCTGCCCGCGGGTGAACATGGCGGAACCATGGACTCTCGGAATCAGGTCCACCTCTGCCGCCAGAGGACGGATCTGGGTGATCTCACGGCCGTCAGGGCGCTTGCGATCCTTCAGAATCATCTTGCGCACGGTCTTTTTCTCATACTGGTAAACGGCTTCGCCCAACATGGACAGCCACTCTTCCTTCTCCGCAAAAGCCTCCTCCAGCCTGGCTGTGATCTGGCGGATGTTCTCTTCCCGGGTCTGTTTGTCATCGGTGAACACGGCCACTTCCATCTCCTGGGGAGTGGCGATCCTCATGATCTCGTCAAACATCTCCTGGGGGATGGCGCAGCTGGTATAGCTGTGCTTGGGCTTGCCCACCTCGGCCACGATCTTGTCGATGAAGGCAATGATAGTCTGGTTGACTTCATGGGCCTTGTAGATGGCTTCAATCATCCTGGCCTCCGGCACTTCGTTGGCGCCGGCCTCAATCATGATCACCTTCTCCCGGGTGGATGCCACGGTGAGGTTCAAATCTCCCTTCTTCCACTGCTCCTGAGTGGGATTGATGATGAATTCCCCGTCAATCATTCCCACCTGGGTCATGGCACAGGGGCCGTCAAAGGGGATGTCCGAAATGCAGGTGGCAATCGCCGCACCCAGCATGGCAACCAGCTCCGGGCGGCAGGCGGGATCCACGCTCATGACCATGTTGTTCAGGGTCACGTCATTGCGGTAATCCTTGGGGAACAGGGGACGCATGGGCCTGTCGATGACACGGCTGGTGAGCACGGCGTTCTCGCTGGCCTTTCCCTCCCTCTTGTTGAAGCCGCCGGGAATCTTCCCCACGGCGTACATCTTCTCCTCGAACTCCACGCTCAGGGGGAAGAAATCGATTCCCTCCCTGGGCTTCTCGGATGCTGTGGCGGTGGACAATACCACCGTGTCCCCATAGTGCATGAACGCGCATCCGTTGGCCTGCTTGCCCACGCGGTCGATGTCCACTTTCAGCGTGCGGCCTCCCAATTCCATTTCATAGGTCTTGTACATATTTTTCCTCCATTCCACCGTTTCAACGGCTGTTTATGGCAACAGGAGAGAATCCCCCTGCCGCATGATAAGGAACAGAAGACACCGAAACTACTGAAAAAAATATGCGGAATGCCCGAAGCCCATATCCTTTTCAGCGGTCTCGGAACTTTCTTCTGTTCCAGGTAAATTCTGAACATAAACTTTCGGATTCCCGCCGGCTTACGCGCCGGGAACCTGCAGTCAGTCCCTCCGCGGCATTCCCAAGCCAATTAAAAATTGGCTTTAATATCCATGTAAACATGGCGTTTTTCCTCATTGCCCGCGGGAATAAACAACGCGAAAAAGCGGAGAGCCGAATATTCTTCAGCTATCCTCCGCTTTTATCTGACTTATTTTCTCAATCCAAGTCTCTCAATCAGGGCACGGTATCTCTCAATATCCTTCTTTTTCAAATACTCCAGAAAACCGCGTCTCTGACCAACCATCTTCAACATACCGCGGCGGGAATGATGATCCTTGGGATTCACTTTCAGATGCTCCGTGAGCTCCTGAATCCTGGCTGTCAGTACTGCCACCTGTACCTCAGGAGATCCGGTATCCCCGGGAGTCCTGGCATACTCATTCATAATCGCTGTCTTTTTTTCCTTTGAAATCATGTTTCTTCCTCCTTGCATTTTGACCACCGGACACTAAGAACGGGTCGGAGTCTCCCGGTTCTGGGCGTCGGCTGGGACGGATTATCATTTTCCGTCTTCCATACTTATTTATCATAGCACATTCCCGCCGGCTTGTAAACTTAAATTTTCCTTTGGGACATATAATGTCCTTGGGACAGATAATCATGGCTTTCGCTTACTGGCTCAGGATGCGCACATACTTCACCGGCGTGCGGTATTTGTAATTGCTGATCTTGATTCCGGTTCTGGGGCTGCTGGCATGGATTACCTGGCCTCCTCCGATATAGATGGCCACATGATTTATGGTGCCCCGGCTGTTGGAGTAAAATACCAGATCTCCCGGCTGCAGATCCCCTGCGGAAATCTTTGTACCGCATCCCGCCTGGGAACCGGAATGATGCGGCAGGGAAACACCGAACTTCTTAAACACGCTTAATACAAATCCGGAACAGTCGGCGCCCTTGGTCAGACTGGTACCGCCCCACACATAAGGATTTCCCACAAACTGCTTTGCATATTCCACCAGTTCCACGCGCACATCGGACACACCCTGTCCATAGAGAAGCTCCGACATGGTGATTGCCGTGTCAAGACGCTCTGTCACAGTCACAAACTCTGAGGCCACATAGGCCTCTTCCCCGTCGATGGACACCTTGATCCACCCGTCCAGGGTTTCCACATACTCGATCTCCTCTCCCTTGGGCACCTGGGTCAGCACGGCGCTCTCCGTATTGGGTTCGTCCCTTACATTCAGGCCGTCCCCGTTTACCACCACAACCGTGCGCACGATATCGTCTGCCTTGAGTTTCGCGTCGGGTCCGGTGAGCAGAAATTCCATGCTCACATAGCCTTCCACTTCACCCGACTTAATATGTGCCCAGCCATCCGCCGTATCCAGCACTTCACAGGCGGAATCCTTTGGCATCTTGCCCACCATCTTTCCGTCTGTGGAGGGAGTCTCCCTCACGTTCAGATTTCCGGCCTCCACATTGGCGATTCCGATATTGGTATATCCCCAGGCTGCCCCCTGTGCCTGCTGGCCAAGTTCAAGATACTCCTCGGCTGACAGCTTTGTCTCCAGAACCGATGTCACACCTGCGGCCTGCAGCACATTTGTCTCCTCCGCATATGCCGTGATGGGATGCAGTGCCATGCAGAGCATCAGGCCTGCGGTCGCTACCATTGTCTTTCTGTTCTTTAAATATCTCATGTACGATTCTCCTTATGCCATTGTCCTATGGGACAACTTGTTGCGCATCTTCTTCCGGCCGCGTCTTTCCCTGAAAATGATTTCCCCCGCCTGTTTTCCGCTTTCGGAAACCTCCGGGACCCGCGGGCATGGATGCGCTTTCCCCATTTTCCCAATTTTAAATATCTTTGACGAATTTGTTACAAATTTGTTACGCTTCCAAAGGAAATTATACATTCATGAGACAATTCTGTCAACATCTTTATGAAATATTTTTCATTTTTTGTAATAGCCGCCACAGCCGGCCCCTTTTCCTGCCTGTCAGGTCTCACCGGCACAAACCGGATTTCGAAAAAGTCAATCGAGTAGTGGAATGTCACGCGCCCGCGCGCATAAAAACAGTCCAGAAACTTGTCTGGACTGTTACATGGCAGCCTGTCCCCGAACTGCTGCAAACATTATTTTCATTCGTCGTCCGCGGTGATGATGGCAAAGGCGATATTGGTGGCATGGTCAGCCACACGCTCCAGCCCCGATGCAATGTCCGAAAACAGCATGCCGGCTTCCGGGGAACATTCTCCCCTGGTCAGCCTCATGACATGGCGCTTCTGCATGTCCTTTTCCTTGGCATCCACCTGGTCTTCCAGGGCAATGACTTCCTTCATATGGCTCTCATCGCTTCTGGCAAACATGTCTATGGCATACCGTATCAGCTTATTTACCATATCCAGCAGCTCTCCCAGTTCCGTCTGGGCCTCCCTGCTGAGCACAATCCCCGTCTCTTTCCGCTGCTTGGCCGCATCCGCCACATTTTCCGCATGGTCTCCGATCCGCTCTATATCGTTCACTACATGGAAGAGGGCGCCCAGACTTTTCAGGTCTTCTATGGGAAGCGTGGTCTGGTTGATTTTCACCAGGTAATCCGTTATGGCATGGTTCAGGAAATTAATATTTTTCTCCACCTCATAGACTTCGCTGATGTCCTCCTCATCCAGAGTGACCAGCGCATTCATGGCCCTGGTCAGATTTTCGCTTGCCAGGGAAGCCATGCGGTCCAGCTCTTTTACCACTTCCACAACAGCCGTTGCAGGATTGAATACCACCTTGTCCCCTATGTATTTCAGCTGATAGCTTTCGCGGTAGCTGACCTTCACATCCTCCCCGGGAACACACAGGCAGGACAGCTTCACAATCCCGTTGGAAAAAGGAAACAGCACGATAACCTGGAATATCTTGATAATGGTGTGGGCATTTGCCACAAAACGGCCTTTGTCCGCCGAAATAGCCCAGATCATCTTCATCACAGGTTCCTCTGCCACAAAAAGAATCATGTACAGAAGCGCCGTACCGATCACGTTAAACCAGAAATGAATCAGGGCCGCCCTTTTGGCGTCTTTTTTACCTGCCATGGATGCCAGCAGGGCCGTGGTACAAGCCCCGATGTTACAGCCCAGGATAATGTACACCGCAATCTGCAGCGTCAGCAGATCCTGGTTTGCCAGCAGCAGTACAATACTCACCGTGACGGAAGAACTCTGTATTACGGTGGTCAGAAGCAGCCCCACCAGAGTACCCACCAGCGGGGTTTTCAGGGAAGCCATCAGATTCACGATCTCCGGAACCTCCCTCATGCCCGCCATGGAGCCGGACATGGTGCTGAGTCCCAGGAACAAAACCCCGAAACCGATGATAATGTCGGCAAACTTTTTGATTCTGTCGTTTTTGCAGAACATCACCGTCAGCACACCCGCCAGCAAAATGATGGGCGCATAGGCCGACAGATTGAAGGAAACCAGCTGGGACGTGACTGTGGTACCGATATTGGCACCGAATATGACACCCGCCGCCTGATACAGATTCATCAGGCCGGCGTTGACAAAACTGACCACCATGGCCGTACAGGCCGAAGATGACTGAATGATGCCGGTAAAGACAATTCCCACCACCATGCCGGTAAAACGGTTGGTGGTAAAAATTTCAAGAATACGGCGAAGTTTCGCACCTGCAACCTTTTCTATGGAATCGCTCATCACGCGCATCCCAAACAAAAATAGTCCCAGACCTCCCGCCATTGACAAAAGTATACTTGCGCTCATTTGTTTTCTCTCCCGAGTAAACTCGTTTTTAAAGTTTCCAATAGTTTTCTATGATTTTCCGGCATCAATATCCTGGCGTACCTGCCTCTGCAGCTCGTCCACACTGTCAAAACGCCGCTCCGGCCTGTGGAATTTCAGCAGATATACTTCTGCTTCCTCCCCGTAGATATCCCCCTCAAAGTCATATAGATAGGATTCCACGCCTGTTTTTTTCTCTTCCGTTACCGTGGGTTTACAGCCTATATTGGTTATGGCCCGGTATTCTTTTCCTTTCACGCACACCCGGGAAGAATAAACCCCGTTGGGTGGCAGAAGCTTGGTATCCGGCGGCAGTATATTTATGGTGGGAAAGCCAAGTGTCCTTCCCAGCCGCTTTCCACCCACCACCCTGCCGGCAATCATGTACGGCATTCCCAGCAGCCTCCCTGCCCATTCCATATGGCCGCTCTCCACCCGGGTACGCACGAAAGTGGAACTGACCTCTGTCCCGTCCAGGGACACCTTTTCTATCGTCCTGACCTGAAAGCCCAGTTCGGGACCCAGTAAGCCCAGAAGCGCCGCGTTTCCGGCGCCTCCCGCCCCGAAAGAAAGATCCGTCCCCGCGGCGAGAAAGCGGGCGTGCATCCCCCCGGCGAGAACCTCCCGGGCAAAACGTTCCGGCGGCGTGGCAGCCGTCCGGCGGTTCAGTGGAAATTCGATGAGAATATCCACGCCCATACGTTCAAACAGGATCCGTTTCTCTTCCTTGGTAGTCAGCTCTTTTCCGTCAGCGCCGCCGAAAAGTACCGCCGGCGGCGGATCAAACGTAAAAACACAGGCAGCCAGGCCTTCGGATTTCCTTGACAGGATCTCCTCCAGAAGTCTTCTGTGGCCGATATGAATCCCGTCAAATTTTCCAATGGCGGCTGCCGTCTCCCTCTCTAAACGGATTTCCGTTGTATCAGTAATGATTTTCAATTTGAAATCACTCTTTCCCTAAAAACATTTTTACAGGCTTATAGCATTTTCTTTCCGGGCTATAGGCATAAATACCCGCAAAACTGCCCTCCGGCCTGTATACCCTCACCCGGCGTTCCGGGTCGTAACATTTCTTTTCCATGGTCTGCTCCGGCAGGATCACATTGCCATTGTCCAGCAGCCGGCAAAACACCGGCTCCACATGAAGCGCCGGGCAGTCCGCAAACACACTGTCCACCGGAAGAACCGCGTCCTCCAGCCGGTTTTCATCCTTTTTGTGCTGGAGTTCTTTTAGGGTAAAAGCATCCTCCAGGCAAAAGGAGCCAACCCTGGTGCGCTCCAGGCTCTGCATGACTCCCCCGCAGCCCGCTTTCTGTCCGATGTCCGCACACAGCGTCCGGATATAGGTTCCCTTGGAACACACCACCCGGAACAAAATCACCGGCAGACGGCATTCCAGTATCTCCAGCTCATGTATCATGACCCGGCGGGCCTTCCGCTCCACTTCTTTTCCTGCCCTGGCAAGCTCATACAGCTTCCTGCCGTTGACCTTCAGGGCCGAATACATGGGAGGAACCTGCCAGTATTCTCCCACAAAAGAATGCATAATCCGTCGGATTTCCTCCTCCGGGGCCTGCACCGGCCTGTCTGCCAAAATCTGCCCTGTGGTATCCTGGGTATCTGTCTCCAGCCCCAGCAGAAGTCCCGCCACATATTCTTTGTCCCTGTCAGCCAGCATGTCGCAGATCTTTGTGGCGCTCCCCAGACATACCGGCAGCACGCCTGCCGCCATGGGGTCAAGGGTTCCCGTATGGCCGATCTTTTTCTGGCCGCAGATTCCCCTCATCTTCGCCACCACATCATGGGAGGTAAATCCGGGTTCTTTCTGTACTATCACAATTCCGTTTATCATGTCTCATTCCATCTTTTCAGCTGCTTTTCTATATGTAAGGAAAGATTATTCACACAGTCATGAAAAGTGCCCGACATGGTACAGCCCGCGGCCCTGGCGTGTCCGCCGCCCCCAAAATAAGCGGCTATATCCGCCACATTGACCTTTTCACCGGAACGCAGGCTCACCTTATACTCCAGCACATTGGTCTGGTACATAAATATGGCACATTCAATGCCCTCAATATTGCGCAACTGGTTCACTATGCCGTCAAGATCTTTGGGCTCCGCGTGATAAAATTCCAGGGTCTTTTTGTCAATGGCGCTGACGATACAGCTCTCGTCCAGGAAACGGATGCTCTCCATAAGGGTTCTGCCCATGATCTGTGCCTGCACATAGGTTTTCTGGTAAAAAGTCTCCTGAATCAGCCTGGGAAAATCCACGCCGTGGCTGATAAGCTTTGCCCCTTTTTCAAGGGTGGCCGGGGTGGTGTTGGAGTACTGGAACACACCGGTGTCATGAATCATGCCCACATAAAGCGCCGTTGCCAGTTCCCTGTCCAGCCGGTCCGGATCTATCAGATCATAGATCAGCTCGCTGGTGGATCCCACCTCCGGATGCACTTCACTGATGTGGCCGCTGCCCGGATTGCTGATATGATGGTCTATATTTATGGTCTTTTTCGCGGTCTGAAAATATTTCCAGGCATCCCCTATCCTGCCGGCTTCAGCCACGCTGTCCAGCACGATAAATACGTCGAAGGGCTCCTCTTCGGGATACGAGGAATCAATCTCCCCAAAACCTTTTATCTCCCGGAAAATATCTGCCGGCTTCTCCAGATACACCTGCACCTTTACGCCGGGAAGACACTTCACAAGATACTGCCAAAGGCCCAGGCAGGAGCCCACACAGTCGCCGTCCGGCCTGACATGTCCGCTGATCCCAATCCTCTCTGCATCTTTACATTCTTCCAAAAGGTCCAGTTTCATCATATTCTACTCCCCCATGCCTTCTTCCACATCTTCTTTTCTTTCCTCCGCCGGTTCCGTGTCCTGCCGGTTCCGGGCCTTTTCGTCATCCGCCGCAATCACTTCGTCAATCTTTCTGGACATACTGACCCCGTACTCGATGGACTGATCCATGACAAAAGTAATCTCCGGCGTATTGCGCAGGTTTATGATCCTGGCAAGCTTGTTCCTGATAAATCCGTCCGCGCTCCTTAAGCCCTCCAGGGTGGCCTTTCTGGCCTCCTCATCCCCCAGAACGCTGATCCATGCCTTACAGCTCTTCAGATCCGGAGCCACTTCCACGGATACCACGCTTGTCCAGGGGCTGATCCGGGGATCCTTGATCTCTCCCCGGATAACCTCTGCCAGTACACGCTGCACTTCCCCGTTGATACGGGTATTTTTTACATTGTTTTTTTTCATATTTACACCCTAATAAAGAGTCCGGAAACCTATCGCGGCACTTCCACCATAATATAGGCTTCCACCACGTCAAATTCCTGTATCTTGTCAAAGCCCTCAAATACAAGGCCGCACTCGAATCCTTCTTTTACTTCCTTCACATCATCCTTAAACCGCTTCAGGGAAGCAAGGGATCCCTCATAAATCTGCTCTCCCTCGCGGGTGATGCGGACCTTGCATCCTCTCTGGAAAATACCGTCCATAACATAGGAACCGGCAATATTTCCGATCTGGGAAGCCTTGAAGATCTGCCTGATCTCCGCATGGCCGATAACCTTCTCCTCGAATACGGGATCCAGCATACCCTTCATGGCCGCTTCCACATCCTCGATGGCCTGGTAAATCACCTTGTACAGTCTTACGTCCACACCTTCACGCTCCGCCGTGGCTTTTGCCGTGGAATCCGGACGCACGTTAAATCCGATGATAATCGCGTTGGAAGCGCTGGCCAGCGTCACGTCGGATTCGTTGATGGCGCCCACACCGCCGTGGATACATTTCACCACAATCTCCTCGTTGGACAGCTTCATCAGCGACTGCTTCACCGCTTCCACACTTCCCTGCACATCTGCCTTTACGATCAGGTTCAGTTCCTTCAGATTACCTTCCTTGATCTGGGAGAAGAGATCGTCCAGGGACATTCTGCTCCTGGTCTCCTCCAGCATCTTCTCCTTATTCTGCGCCAGGTAGGTCTCTGCATAGGATTTCGCCGTTTTGTCATTTTCATGCGCCAGGAATACTTCTCCCGCGCTGGGAACATCTGACAATCCCAGAATTTCCACAGGAGTGGAAGGGGTTGCCTCCTTGACTCTCCTGCCCTTGTCGTCTATCATGGCCCTGACTTTGCCGTGGCATGCGCCTGCGGACACAAAATCTCCCACATGCAGCGTACCTTTCTGTACCAGGACTGTGGCCACCGGGCCTCTTCCCTTGTCCAGCTCCGCCTCGATGACCAGACCCCTGGCGCGTCTGTCAGGATTCGCCTTCAGCTCCATGATATCGGCCGTCAGAAGGATTGTCTCCAGCAGATCGTCGATTCCCTGGCCTGATTTTGCGGATACCGGCACAAACTCCGTGTTGCCGCCCCAGTCCGTGGCCACCAGTTCATATTCCGTCAGTTCCTGTTTCACTCTCTCAATGTTGGCGGAAGGCTTATCGATCTTGTTCACTGCCACCACAATCTCAATGCCAGCCGCTTTGGCATGGCTGATAGCTTCTATGGTCTGGGGCATCACGCCATCGTCCGCCGCCACCACCAGAATGGCAATGTCCGTGGAATTGGCGCCGCGCATACGCATGGCGGTAAAAGCCTCATGTCCCGGTGTATCCAGGAACGTGATTTTGCGTCCCTCTACGGTTACCGTGTAAGCGCCGATATGCTGTGTGATGCCGCCGGCTTCCCGGTCCGTCACATGGGTCTTTCTGATGGTGTCCAGAAGCGATGTCTTACCGTGGTCCACATGGCCCATGACACAGATCACAGGCGGTCTCTCCTGCAGCGCGGAGGAATCTTCCTCATCCTCCTTCAGCAGTTCCTCGATCACGTCCACCTTCACTTCCCGCTCGCAGAGAATATCGTATTCCATGGCAAGATTTTCCGCGTCTTCGTAGGAAATCTCCTGGTTTACCGTCACAATCTTTCCTTCCAGGAATAACTTTTTCACGATCACGGAGGGCTGTACTTTTATCTTTTCGGCAAATTCCTTTATGGTGATGCTGTCAGGCAGGATTACCACCTTGATAACCTCCTCCACAGCCTCTTCCTTTTTCTTTTCAGGCTTAATGAATCTGCCGGGTTTCTTCTTCAGTGCCTCGTCTTCCTCATAAATATGGTCTTTCTTGGAGCGTTTGCCCTTCTCCTGGCTGTTTGCGCGCCTCTTTTCTTCCTCGCGCTTCTTTTCCATATCCTTTGCCGGAGCCTCTCCCACAAAGCTTTTACCCGGTTTATTATCTCTGAATCCGGTTCCCTGTCCTCCAGTGCCTCTGCCATCGCGCGGAGCACCGTTGAAACCCCGGTTAGCGCCCGGACCAGCACCCGGACCGCGGCGATCACCCATACCGCCCGGAGCACCCGGCCGGCCGCCTCTCTGAAAGCTGTTCTGCCTGTCTCCCTGTGGTCTGCCATTCTGGCCTCCTCTTGACTGGAACTGTCCGCGCTCTCCCTGGGGCCTGCCGCCCTGGCCGCCGCTTCTGCCGCCCTGGCCATCTCTGTAGCCCCGGTTGTCACGGCCGCGGTTGTCCTGGGACTGGCCGTCCTGGCTGCGGCCGCCCTGGAAACGGCCGTCCCTTGCGGGCCTATCCTGTCCGTTTCCGCCATTCTGGTATCTGCCTCCCTGGCCGCGTTCTCCCTGGAACCTGTCTCCCTGAGGCCTGCCACCCTGGCCGCGTTCCGGCCGTCTGTCGCCTTGGCCACGCTCGGTCTGGGGCCTGTCGGTCTGGGGCCTGTCGCTCTGGGAACGCTGGGTCTGGATCCGCTCTGCCTGGGGACGCTCCTCCTGGCGCCTCTCGGCCTGCTGAGGCCTGTCGCCCGTCCTGTCGCTTTGAGGGCGCTCGTTCAGCACCGCTTCGCTCTGCGGGCGCTCATTTACCGGATTCTGCACCTGGGCCTTCTGCTCCACTGCCTCCCGCAGCGGGGTCTGGAGCTTACGGTTCTCCGTCTGCTCCGGGCGCGGCTTGGGCTGGGGCGGCTTCGGGGGCACCATCTGTACGGAGGGCGTAGGCGACGGCGGCGTCAGCGGCTTAATCGGGCGCACCGGTGCCTGGGCCTTGGACCTGCGGTCGTTTCCGCGGCCGCCCTGGCTCCTCCCCTGGCCGCCCTGACCGTTCTGGCCGCCCTGGCGCCTGGCGTTTCCGCCTCCCTGTCCCTGCTGGGCAGGGCGCTGTCCCTGCATCCTTGAATTCTGGGGGTTGTTCACGACGATAATCGTCTTCTTCTTTTTCGGTGCACCGTTTGCCTGTGCATCCGCCGCCTTTACAGGCTTCGCTTTCTCCTTTTCAGGGGATTTGGCTGTCTCTTCTTTTACCATTTCTGCCGTCTCTTTTTTCACCATTTCTTCCTTCGCTGTTTCCTTTTTTTTCGGCGCCTCTCCCGGCGCGTTCTTTACTCCCTTTCCAAACGCACCGCGCACCAGCCGTATGGCATCTTCGTCAATAGAGCTCTGCGCGGCTTTCGCTTCGATTCCCTTCCCCTGCAAAAAACCTATTATGTCCTTGCTCTGCACCTCTAGCTCCTTTGCAAGTTCATGTACCTTTATTTTCGCCATGCTTCCCTCCATTTCCGCCTCCATCGGCCGTCTGTCTTTCTTTCAGTTGTCTGCTTATCAAATCCGCTAATCCCGCATCGCATACGCCCAGCGACGACCGGAAGTCTTTCCCGATAGCCCTTCCCAGCTCTTCCTTCGTCCCGTAGAGCTCCACCGGGACGCCGTAATAAGAGCACTTATCGGTGAACAGCTTCCTGGTATTGCCCGACGCATCCTCCGCAACGATCACCAGCATAGCGGAGCCATTCCTGATTGCATCCAGTGTCTGAAATTCACCGCTGACCAGATTGCGTCCTTTCATGGCGATTCCCAAAAGCGATAATATCCTATTCTGCTTCAAGCTTTTCAAACTCCCCCTCTAAAGTATCATATACTTCCTTTGGAATACTCATCTTGAAGGAGCGCTCCAGGCCCTTGTTCTTCCTGGCCATAAGCAGGCATTCCCTGCTCTTACAAACATATGCGCCTCTTCCGTTCTTCTTGCCTGTTATGTCCAGACATATGTCATTTTCCGCTGTCTTCAGGACCCTCATCATGTCCCGTTTTCCCTTCATCTCACCGCAGCCGACACACTGTCTCAAAGGAACCTTTTTTGCCATATAGCCTCTTACTCCTCATATGTGGGGCCGTCCCCCTCTTCCTCATACTCTTCCGCGCCGTCTTCCGGCTCCTCATAGCCCTCCGGCTCCTCGTAGCCGCCTACTTCCCCGGGCTCCTCCGGCTCTTCATAGCCCTCCGCTTCGCTGTAGTCTCCGGAGCCTTCATACCCTGCCGTATCCGTCAGGCCCTCGTCCTCGCTGTATTCATATCCTTCGGCTTCGCCGTCCTCGTACTCGCCGTACTCCTCCTCATACTCGCCGTAGTCATCCTCCAGGTAATCCTCGTACCGGAAGCCCGGCGCATCCTTGGCCTGGGTCTCGGACTTGATGTCTATCTTGTAGCCGGTGAGCCTGGCGGCCAGCCTGGCGTTCTGGCCCTCTTTGCCGATTGCCAGGGACAGCTGGTAGTCCGGCACCACCACCTTGGCCGTCTTCTCATCGGGATCCGCGAACACCGCCACGATCTTCGCGGGGGACAGGGCGTTCTGGATCAGGTTGCCCGGGTTGTCGTCCCAGTTCACGATGTCTATCTTCTCACCCCGCAGCTCGTCCACGATGGCGTTCACCCTGGCCCCGTTCATGCCCACGCAGGCTCCCACCGGATCCACATTGGGGTTGTTGCTCCACACGGCGATTTTGGTACGGCTGCCGGCCTCCCTGGCGATGCTCTTGATCTCCACGGTGCCGTCCTTGATCTCCGTGACCTCGGACTCGAACAGGCGTTTCACCAGCTCCGGATGGGTGCGGCTCACATTGATGCGGGGGCCTTTGGGGGTGTTCTTCACCTCCAGGATGTACACCTTGATTCGCTCCGTGGGCCGGAAGAACTCCCCCTTCACCTGCTCGGATTCGCTGAGCATGGCATCCGCCTTGCCCAGGTTGATGCTGATGTTCTTCCCCAGATGACGCTGGACCACGCCGGTGACCACATCCTTCTCTTTCTCGTAATATTGGTTATAGATGACGCTTCTCTCTTCCTCCCGGATTTTCTGCAGGATGACGTTCTTGGCGTTCTGGGTGGCGATACGGCCGAATTCCTTGGACTTGATCTCCACATGTATCATATCGCCCACCCTGGCCATGGAGGAAATCTCTCTTGCATCTTCCAGGGAGATCTGCAGGACCGGATCCTCCACGTCCTCGGCGGCAGGCATGACTTCCTTCTCGGCGTATACCAGGAAATCGCAGGTCTCCCTGTCTATCTCCACACGCACGTTGTCCGCCTTGCCGAAGTGGTTTTTGCAGGCAGTCAGCAGTGAGTTCTCTATGGCCTCGAACAGGGTCTCCTTGCTGATTTCCTTCTCCCTCTCCAAAATGTCAAGCGCCTCCATCAATTCCTTGTTCATCATTTCCTCCATTCCGGCTGTTTGCCAATCCCTTTATCTCCAAATCAATAGGAAAAATCCTGTAATCCGTATAAAATCATCCTAAAAATCCACTGCCAGGCGAATCACCGCGATGTCCCCGCGCTGGAATGTCCTGCTCGTCTCCCCCTCCAGGATAGTGACGCTGTCCGCATCGAAGCCATCCAGCCTGCCCGAAAATTCCCTGCATTTATCAACGGGCTTGAAGAGCCTGATCTCCACGTCCTCGCCCAGGGCGGCCTGGAGATGCTTATCCTTCTTCAGGGCCCGGCCCAGCCCCGGGCTGCTGACCTCCAGCACATAGGCGTCCGCGATGAAGTCCTCTCTGTCCAGGGCATCGGACAGGGCGCGGCTCACGTTCTCGCAGTCCTGGATGTTCACGCCCTCGGGTTTGTCGATGTAGGCGCACAGATGGTAGTCCGCGCCTTCCTTTATATATTCCACGTCATAGATGGATACGCCGTTTGCCCTAGCGATGGGCTCTAACAGCGCCTGTGTCCTGTTCTCGTAATCTTCTCTGCGCGACATTCCAAAGCTCTCCCCAAAATTCTTCCTACATGCAAGTAAGAGTGGCTTATGGGCCACTCTTACACTAATCATCATCATTTACAAATCCAGTTTAGACCTAAATGCGGAGTTTGTCAATAGCTTTCTTAAATTTTTGTAAATATTTATTCCGCCTTTTCGCTCCCCGCGCACTCTTCCTCCCCCACGTACACGATTTCCAGATTGCCGAAGTTCACTGAGCCCCCCACGTACAGCACGTCCTCGCCGTAAGGGTTGCAGTTCCCGTTCTCCTCTGCGTTTCCGAAGGCGACCCGCACGTCCGTCACCACCTTCCACACGGCGGGGACATAGAGCACTGTATTGCCAAAGGAGGACTGCACCTCCACCTGGGCCCTGTGGCCCTCCAGCAGGGTCTCCGTGAAGTAGATCTGCATGGAGCCGAAGGCATTCTCCGCCTCCACCCGGCCCACCACGCCGGAGAGATATTTCGTGGCATCTCCGAAGGTGTTCTTATAGAAGACGCGGCCGATGCTCTCGCGCCCCTCCGCTCCCTCTCCCCTGCCCCATGCCGGATGGCTGCCCCATTTGGCGGATTTGGGGAACAGAAGGTTCAGGCCCAGGCTGCCGAGCAGAGCAGCGCCCAGCACCGGCCAGGGCGTGATGGCCTCCAGGCCCAGCAGCTCATCGTTGACGATGATGAGGAATGCCAGGGAGAACAGCATCTTCTCAAAACTCCTCTTCGCGATGCCTTTGACCAGCACCGATGCCAGGAAGATGTTGCATACGATGGCCCAAAAGCCCACGCCTCTCAGGAAGCCCAACCTGCTCAGCAGGAGCGCCGCCGCTCCCGTCAAAAACACAAGACCCCAAAAAACGTTTTTTCTCCTCATATCAATTTACCCCTTTTCCGTATCATTCCAATCGTTTTCCCGTCATCCACCCAGCTTCCGGGCTTTCAGCCGCTCCGTCACCGCCTTGAAATAAGCCCTGGACACCATGGCTTTCTTTTTCGTCCCCGCGAACTCCATGACGCTGGAGGCCGTCAGGTTCCTGGTGATGGAATAGACGAAGTCCAGATTTACGATGGTGGACTTCGACACCCGCATGAAGCTCCCCGGCAGCAGCTCCTCCAGCTCGTAGAGCTTGTAGCCGCAGAAGAAGATCCTGTCTGCCGTGTGGGCCCGCAGCTCCCGGCCCTCCGTCTCGAAGAAATAAATCTCCTCCATGGGGACATAGAATTCCGTCTCTCCGTTTTTCAGGGAAAGGCATCTTTTCGCGCTGCCCTGCTTCGATATGTAGTTCTGGAGCGCTATGACGGAATCGCTCAGCCCGGGGCACCGGATGATCACTTCCTCCTCCGGCATCCCCTCAAGGATTTCAATTTTTACCTTCATGTGTTTTCCTTTACTGCTGCGGTGCAGTTCTGGCCCTGTTTTTTTCCATAGCCTTAGTATACAGGAAAACCGGAATCTGTAAATGCTTTTTGCGCAAGAGGTAAATTTTGATATATGAGAGGTAGGAATCAGAGGATGCTGTACTCCATCCACTCATAGAGGAGCCTTGTCCCCTCTGTGATCTCCGGCGGCAGAAGCGCCCTGGCCACCAGCTTCAGCTCGTCGGATTCAATGTCCGTGCGCCTCAGGTTCGCGTAATCTCCCTCAATCGACACTACCACATATTCAAAACGGTTCATTGCCTTGCCCTCCTGTCTGTTTTCCTATTATCTTACCATAAATGGCATCCGTTTGGAATCCCCGAAGATGCGCCGGCGAGAAAAAGGGGCCGCCGCTTTGGCAGGTTTCCCTCTGCCATCGCGCCGGCCCCTCCGGTGTATCTATTCTGTTTCTGTCATTCCCGTCCCAGGAAGCTTCCGGGCGATTACATCATGCCGCCCATTCCGCCTGCGCCTGCGGGCATGGCGGGTGTCTCTTCCTTGATGTTGGCCACGACGCTCTCGGTGGTCAGCAGGGTGCTTGCCACGCTGGTAGCGTTCTGCAGGGCGCTTCTGGTCACCTTGGCGGGATCCAGGATGCCTGCGTCAACCATGTTCACATACTCTTCCTTCAGCACGTCGAAGCCTACGCCGGGCTCGGACTCTCTCACCTTGTTGATGATGACGCTGCCCTCAAGGCCTGCGTTCGCAGCGATGTGGTACAGAGGGGACTCCAGAGCCTTCAGAACCAGGCTGGCACCTGTCTTCTCATCTCCCTCCAGGGTCTCAGCAAGCTTGGCGACTTCCTTGGCAGCATGGATATAAGCGGAACCGCCGCCGCAGATGATGCCCTCTTCCACAGCAGCTCTTGTAGCTGCCAGAGCGTCCTCCATACGGAGCTTCGCCTCTTTCATCTCGGTCTCGGTAGCAGCGCCTACGCGGATAACAGCAACACCGCCGGCCAGCTTTGCCAGTCTCTCCTGCAGCTTCTCCCTGTCGAAATCGGAAGTGGTCTCTTCAATCTGCTTCTTAATCTGGGCGATGCGGGCCTGGATTTCACTCTTGTCGCCCTCGCCGTCCACGATGACGGTATTCTCTTTCTGAACCTTTACGGACTTGGCATGGCCCAGCATATCCATGGTAGCATCTTTCAGCTCATAGCCAAGATCGGAGCTGATGACGGTACCGCCTGTAAGGATGGCGATATCCTGCAGCATATCCTTCCTCCTGTCGCCGTAGCCGGGGGCCTTTACAGCCACTACATTGAAAGTGCCGCGCAGCTTGTTGACGATCAATGTGGTCAGGGCCTCGCCCTCCACGTCCTCGGCGATGATCAGCAGCTTCGCGCCGGACTGTACGATCTGCTCCAAAATAGGCAGAATCTCCTGAATATTGGAAATCTTCTTATCTGTGATCAGGACACAGGGATTCTCAAGAGTCGCTTCCATCTTGTCCATGTCTGTAGCCATGTAAGCGGAAATATAGCCTCTGTCGAACTGCATGCCTTCCACCAGGTCGAGCTCGGTCTGCATGGTCTTGGACTCTTCGATGGTGATGACGCCGTCTCCGCTGACCTTCTCCATAGCGTCGGCAACCAGCTGTCCTACTTCCTCATCTCCCGCGGAGATAGCGGCGACTCTGGCGATATGCTCCTTGCCGTTCACCTTCTGGCTCATCTTGGAGATGGCTTCCACAGCGCACTCGGTGGCTTTCTTCATGCCTTTTCTCAGGATGATGGGGTTGGCGCCTGCTGCCAGGTTCTTGATGCCTGCGTTCACCATTGCCTGGGCCAGAACGGTGGCGGTGGTGGTGCCGTCGCCTGCCACGTCATTGGTCTTGGTAGCCACTTCCTTCACAAGCTGTGCGCCCATGTTCTCAAAAGCGTCCGCCAGCTCGATCTCCTTTGCGATGGTCACGCCGTCGTTGGTGATCAGGGGCGCTCCGAAAGATTTGTCCAGTACTACGTTTCTTCCTTTGGGTCCAAGGGTCACTCTCACGGTGTCGCTGAGCTGATTGACACCGGACTCTAATGCTGCACGGGCTTCCGCTCCGTATTTGATCTCTTTTGCCATGATAATCATGCCTCCATTTTCTAAATGATTTATTATTCTATACTGCATAACGCTGAATACCGCCTAATGTAATCATGCGATTGAGCCAGTCAGCGTTATGCAGTCTGGTTTCACGGTAAGTGAAATCGTTAAGCAGTATAACTTATCTTGCTTCACAACTGGAAGAAACACCGCTGCGTTTCTTCCGACAACTTAGAAACCTTTGGCCTGGTGCTTTCAGGCCTTAGATTTCCTTAGTTGTTTATGACTGCCAGGATATCGTTCTGCTTTACTACGATGAATTCTTCCTCGTCCAGCTTCACTTCCGTTCCGGCATACTTGGAGTAGATCACGTTGTCGCCGGCCTTTACCTCCATCTTCACTTCCTTGCCGTCCACCATGCCGCCAGGGCCTACCGCAACCACCTCTGCCTGCTGGGGCTTCTCTTTGCTCTGTCCGGGAAGAACGATACCGGACTTCGTGGTCTCTTCCGCAACCAACTGCTTCAATACGACTCTGTCACCTAAAGGTACTAATTTCATGGTAATTGCCTCCTGTTGTCTTCATTTTTCTTGTTAGCACTCATTTGGTTCGAGTGCTAATCTCTGGAACATATAATAGTTTTATATGGTAGTCTTTGCAAATATATCCACAGATAAACAAATCCTCATTTCTCTTTTAATCTTTTGTTTTCTCTTCTTTTCTTTCTTTTTCTCACTTTCCCACATGTTGCCTGATTTAATATTTATTTTAGAAATCAGTCATTTTTTCCATCATCTTCGCCGATATATCTTATAAGAAAGAGACACTGTTGAAATATACATCCAAGGAGGGATTAACGGAGCAAACGGAGTTGGAATTCAGGGCTATTTCAAAGTGTATCCGATTCAGATGGTATCCGGCGCGTCGAAGCCGAGAAGGGAAAGAGAGGGTTCCGGACAGCGGCAGCCCCAGACTTCCCAGGTCTCTCCTTTTACCGCCACGCTGGAAAAGGCAGCACAGGCAAGCGAGCCGACAGAATGCTATACTGTGACCTATGACAGGCGCAGCAGGCTCCAGACCTATTATTACTGCCAGTCCAGAGAGTATACCTTCTGAGCGCGGAAAGGGACATGGCCGTAGGCCCTGTCCCTTTTTCGTCCCGGCAGATATGCCGTTTCCATCCATTTCCTTAGGAATTGTCGGAAAATAACTGATGCAACTTGTTTAGGAGAAAGCCCAGAAATACAACGAAAACGGCTATAAACTTGCATCAGTTATTTGTAGACAATTCCTTAGGCCCTCAGTCCCGCACCACCGTCCGCCTGGCAATCAGGTAAGACGCCGTGTAGTACAGCAGGTACAGCAAGGCCGTCACCCCCGCCACGATGCCCGCGATCAGCCACACCACTTCCGCGGAGGCCTCCATCCCCTCCATGCGCATCACATGGGCCCCAAAAGCGGCCACAGGAATGCTCAGGGCCATGGGCAGGGCAAAGGGCGCGATGAAGAAGACAAAGGTCTGCCAGAACAGCGCCCTGGCCTGCTCCCGCTCCCCCATTCCCAGCCGGAACAGGATTTCGTACCGCCCCTTATCCTCCCCCAGGCCCGAGAGGGTCTTCAGCGCCAGGATGGCCATGGCCAGCAGCAGGAACACAGCCGACGCGAACAGCGCGCCCACCACCAGGATGGCCGACACACCGTTCTCCTCCTGCCTGTGGTATTCCCGGATCTCGAACGCAAGCCTCCTGCCCGTCTGCCTGTTTTCGCCCGCCTGCGCAGAAAGCAGCCGCGACAGCTCCCTGTGCAGGCCGATTCCGTCAAATCTCTGCTTTTCCGTGAGATAAGCCCTGCTCTCTTCCACGCACTCCATATCCGCCACTGCCTCGTCCGGCACCACCACATAGAAATACAGATAGCTGATCTTCGGATAATCCGTCCGACAGCTATGGAACGTATAGGATTTCCCCCCATGCTCCCAGACCATGTCCGACCAGTCCGGCTCCGCGGCCTCCCTGCTCGTGCACACGATCATGAACTGCCCCTCCAGCGCCACTGGCTCTGCCCCCAGGGGGGCCATCAACGCATTGAAGTCGCTGACCGGCATGAAGCTGTCATTGGGCGCCATCCGCTCCTCGTACCACCCGGTGCGGCTGTAGAACTCCTGTTCTCCGGTCTCAAAAGTGCGCCACAATACCTTTCTCCGGATTCCCGCGTATTCCCGGATAAGGCTTTCCGCCAGCTCCGCTTCGCTCTCCCGATCGTTACTGTCGGAATAATACATGACATCATAGGGCCACGCCGCATGCAGAGCCTCCTCCTGGCCCGCTTTCTGGATGAATGAGAAATTCGTCCCCGCCACGGCCAGGCTCATCAACAGCGCCAGGCACCCGAACATGACGGAATTGGCGCTGAGGTTTCCCGAGAGCTGGCGCAGCACGAAAGTGTTGGCCCCCCGGCTGCAGAACCCCGGACGGCGCAGCAGGAGGAAGACGACGCTTTTCGCGGCTCCCATATGGAACAGCATCACGCATAGGATAAAGCCCGCCAGCAGAGACTCCATGCTGTCCACTGTCCCGCCCCTTAAGGATATGTCCACGCTCCTCCAGAATTGGATGCCGCAGGCCGCCATCCCGCCAAGGGCCGCCACCGTCGCCAGGAACCACAGGCCCGGGCGCTTCACCCGCTTCTCCACTTTCTTTTCCCCGTGAATCAGGTCATAGATTGCCGCCCGCCTCAGATAAATCCCGGAGGCCAGAGACGCCACCAGGAAAATCGCCGCCGTCAGCGCCACGGTGCGAAGCAGCCCCTCCAGGGAATAAGGCGACATGGAAAACTCCATCTCCAAAAGCTTCATCATCACCGCCATCAGCCCCTGGAACAGGAAGACCCCCGCCAGAAGCCCTATCCCCAAGGCGATGCCGCAGATGACAAGGGTCTCCGCCAGAAACAGGCGCAGGATGTCCCGCCTGGTCATGCCCAGGGTCAGGTAGGTGCCGAATTCCCGCTTCCTGCGCTTCAGCAGAAAAGAAGTGGCGTAGCTGAGCACGAAAGCCACCACAAAGGAGATGGCCGCCACCAGGATTTTCAGAGCGGTCCCGGCACCCTCCCCCCGGTCCGCCAAGGCCGCCAGCTCCCTGCTGTAGATGACATTATTGACGGCGAACAGCAATGCCACCGTGAGGGACACTGTCATAAAATAAATCAGATAGCTGCCCACCTGCCGCTTCACGTTCCGGATTGCAAGATTAAGATACATCCGTCTCACCTCCCAGCGCCGCGGACACGGACCAGATTTCCCGATACATCTCCTGTCTGCCCCTGTCTCCCCTGTGGATTTCGCTCCATATCTTCCCGTCCTTTAAAAACAGCACCCTGTCCGCATAGGAGCCCATGAGGGCATCGTGGGTGACCATCAGGATGGTGGAGCCCAGGGAACGGTTCATCATCTGAAAGGTCTCCATCAGGTTCCTGGCGTTTGCCGAGTCCAGGGCTCCCGTGGGCTCGTCCCCTAGAATCAATGCCGGGTTCGCGATGAGGGCCCGGGCGCAGGCCGCCCGCTGGCGCTGCCCGCCGGAGAGCTCCCGGGGGAATTTGTCCAGCTGGTCCGCCACCCCCAGGGCCTGTGCCACCCGCTTCAGCTCCCCTGCGCTCTCCTGCGGGGGCAGCTTTTTCAGGTGCAGGGGCAGCACGATGTTCTCCCCGATCGTCAGTGTGTCCAGGAGATTGTACTCCTGAAAGATGAATCCCAGCCTGTCCCTGCGGAATGCGGAGAGGTCGTTCTCCCGCATCCCGGTGAGCCGCCTGCCCTCCACGCGGATTTCGCCACAGCTTACCCTGTCGATTGTGGAGATCACGTTCAGCAGGGTGCTCTTCCCGGAGCCGGACGCCCCCATGATGGCGGTGAACTCGCCCTTTTCCACATCGAAGGAGATGCCGTCCAGGGCTTTCGTGACAACGGCTCCGCTGCCGTAGTATTTTGTCACATTTTCGATTTCCAGGATTTTTTCTTTGTCGTTTCTTTCCATGTCTGTCACCTCTTCGTCCTTATCTTACCACAGGACGGAGGGGTTTGTTCTAACGGAAATCCTGTTTTTTCTTACGGTTTTGTAAGGGTACATCAAAAGTGCGCCGAAAGCAGCGTTCAGCCTGTGCTCTGAAACCCCAGGCTGATACAGGTGAATTCTCCTGCCACGGACGCTATCCCAAGGGAGATTCCCAGGCGGTCGCACAGCTGCTTTACAAGATATAACCCCATTCCGGTACCGCCGGATGCGCTGTACCCTGCACCTTGCGGCCAGGTATCCCTGACCGCCCTGCCTGCGCCGCTTCCAGGGCCGCCATCCCCGTCCGTCCGGTCAGCCGCTGCTCCCGCACAGCTTCCCGTAAACCCCCGCTCCGTGACCCGGCGCAGCTCATGGGCCAAAATCCCGGGCCCATCGTCCCGGACGGAAATCGTGCCCTCCGCAGCCCGGATGCTTATCTGGCAGCCCGGACAGTGCTTCGCGCAGTTGACCAAAAGCTGCTTCAGCATAAAGCACACCGATTTCCTGTCCGAATAGACAGGGAAATCCCCCTCCGCCTCCACCCTGATGCCCGCCCCGATCAACAGCTCCATCTGGCTCTTCACCGCCTCCTCTATCACATCCGCAGCGGAAAACCCACATATCTTCACATCCTTTTCCATAGTCCGCAGCCTGGCGTAGTACAGAATGCTCTCCGTCAGATTGTCCGCCCGCTTCAGCTCCCGCCGCAGCTTCCGCCCATCCCCTCCATTGTCCAGGATCAGAGAACATGCCGTCAGCGGCGTCTTCATCTCATGAATCCAGCGCTCCACATAATCGCAGTACGCCTCCTTCTCCCTGCGGGCCTCCTCCGCCACCCCTACCGCACAGCGGGACAGCTCCAGCATGATACGGAAATACCGCCTCTCCAAAGCGCCCACAGGCTTCGGCAGCACCTCCCCCAGCAGCCAGACCTCCGGCAGATCCCGAATCAGCTTCTCCAGCGCCTCCATCCGCCTCCCCTCCAGCAGCCCCACTGCCAGAAGCCAGAGCAGGACCACCGCCAGATACATCCCCGCCAGAAGCCCGATCAGCGCCGCCCCTGCTCCCGCCACAGCCAAAATCAATCCAAAGCCAAGCCCTCCCATCCCTAAGAAACACAGCGTCACCAGCCTGGACTCACAGGCATCCCCGAAATAACGAAAAACCGTATAAATCTTCCCCGCCCTCACAACCGATACCCCACCCCCCGGACTGTCCGGATGAATTCCCCCGCTCCCGCCCGCTTCAGCTTCTCCCGCAGCCGGTTCACATTCACATACAGCGTATTCTCATCCACATACAAACTGTTCTGCCACAAATCCTCCACCAGCTCCTCTTTGGTGCAGAGGCCCTTCTTCATCAGACAGGCCAGAATCCGCGTCTCGTTCTTCGTCAGCTCCAGCCGCTGCCCCTGATACTCCGCCGCAAGCTGCGCCAAATCCAGCGCAAGCCCCCTGACGGCAAGCACACAATCGCCCTGCCCGGGCACCCCCTGCTCCGGCGAAGCGCCCCTCCTGACTTTCAAGAGCCTCTCCATCCGGGCCAGCAGCACCGAGGAATGATAAGGCTTGCGGATGTAATCGTCCGCCCCCACCCCAAATCCCAGCAGCTCGTCCTCCGCGGAGTCCCGCCCCGTGAGGAAAATCACGGGCACATCCGACTCCATCCGAAGCCTCCTGCACAGCTCGAACCCGCTCTCCCCGGGGAGGTTCACGTCCAGCAGCGCCAGCTCGCAGGGCGGCTGCCCCACCACCTCATATCCGTTGGCCCGCAAAAGCAATGTCAGTTCCTCCCGGACGCTCCCGTCGTCCTCCACCACCAATATCCTGTCCATGCGCCCTGCCTCCCCTTTCCGGAATCCTCCGCAAATCTCTGCAAATACTATCCCCTCTTACACCCCTATAGTAAAAGAGCGACGAGGAAATTGTCAACACATTTTTGTTCCTTGCCGCATCTCCAAGTGATAAGCCCTAAAATTTTCATTTTCCATTGTTTTTATAAGCGTTTTTTTGTATACTCTAAGTATAAGAGGTTTGTTGGAGGTGATTATCATGGGCAAATTAAAAGTTTATTTAGATACCTCTGTTATCAGCCATTTACTTCAAGAAGATGTTCCCGAAAAAATGGCAGATACCAGACAGCTTTGGGAAATGTTTTGTTCCAACAGATATGACGTATATCTTTCTACAGTGACGCTTGAGGAGCTGAAAGGCTGCTCTGAGCCAAAGCAAAGCCAGCTGTTCGATTACTTGGGACAAATTGATTATACTTTGATACAGATTAACGATAAAATTGAGGAGATTGCACTTCAGATTATCGAAATGGGCATCTTGACAAAGAAAAGCTATGACGACTGCCAACATATTGCTGCTGCCATCATTAGTGAATGCGATTGCATCATATCATGGAATTTTAAACATATCGTGAATATCAAAACAATTCGCGGGGTACGGGCAATCACCAACCTAAAAGGGCATAAGCCGATTGAAATCCTAAACCCCTCTGTATTATTAGAAAGCGAGGAATAATGATGGAAAAACCGATTTTAAGCCCCAATTTCACCATTGAAGATATCCACAAATTGAGAGAATATAACTACTATCATACAAAAGACATGAAGCCACAGGAACGCATGGATTATTATAATAGCAATGGTCTAGAAGTACACAAAATAATTCAGCAGCGCAAATTGCAAAAAACATAAATACCCTGCCATGAAAGGGTGGCAATAAACAGTTAATGCCCCGCAGCCAAGCCGCGGGGCATCCGATTTCCGATATTTCATCCTTTCACGATCCGCACCCGGAACACGCCCTGAATCGCCTCCAGCGCACGGATGATCTCCTCCGTGGGGGCCTCCTCCACATCCAGCATGGTATAAGCCACCTCTCCCCGGGACTTGTTAGTCATGTCGCTGATATTGATTCCCTTCTCGCCGAATTTGGCGGCGAACTTGGTAATCATATTCGCGATGTTCTTATGGAAGATTGCCACCCGGCCAGCCTTCGTGCATATCCCCATGTCACAGGCGGGGTAGTTCACGCTGTTGCGTATATTTCCATTCTCCAGGTAGTCCATCATCTCCTCCACGGCCATCACCGCGCAGTTGTCCTCGGACTCCTCGGTGCTGGCTCCCAGATGGGGTATGACGATACAGCCTTTCTGCCCCGCCGTAGTGGGATTGGGGAAATCGGATACATACCTGGCCACCTTGCCGCTCTTTAAGGCCTCCAGCACATCCGCCTCATTGGCCAGCAGATCCCTGGCGAAGTTCAGCAATATGACGCCGTCCTTCATCTTCCCGATAGCCCCCGCATTCAGCATGCCCTTGGTGGAATCCATCAGCGGCACATGGATGGTGATATAGTCGCACTGGGCATAGATGTCCTCCACATTGGTCACATGGTGCACCGCCCGGCTCAGGCTCCAGGCCGCGTTCACGGACAGATAAGGGTCATACCCATACACCTCCATGTCCAGCGCCACAGCCGCATTGGCCACCTTCACGCCGATGGCCCCCAGGCCGATGACCCCCAGCTTCTTGCCCTTGATTTCCGTGCCCGCGAAGTTCTTCTTGGCTTTCTCCGCGAACTTCGAGATATCCGCGTCCTCCTTCGACGCCTTCACCCACTCGATGCCGCCCACCACGTCCCGGGCCGCCAGCAGCATCCCGGCGATGACCAGCTCCTTCACGCCGTTGGCGTTGGCCCCGGGCGTATTGAACACCACCACGCCGTGCTCCGCGCATCTGTCCAGGGGGATGTTGTTGACCCCTGCGCCTGCCCTGGCCACCGCCAGAAGACCCTTTGGCAGCTCCATCTCATGCATGGACGCGCTCCTGACCAGGATGCCGTCCGCCGCCTCCACGTCCGGCGTGATTTCATATTGGCTGCTGAAATTCTGTAAGCCCACCTGCGCGATGGGATTCATGCAATTAATCTTGTACATACTATCTCCTATCTGGCTTATTCCGGTATTTATATACTGCAGACCGCCAGGATTTACAGTGATGTCTCCGGGAAAGTACTTGGCTGACGGTCTGCAGTCGGGTTGCACTGCAAATTTAACTGGTACGCAGTATAAATCACAAACCATTTTTACTTTTAAAGGGCGCTTGGTTAAAAATTCGGCATTTTCATCCATCGTCGTTCTCGGATGCTGGTATATGTCATTCTGAATGTCAAAAGCTTCATCAATTACATACAAATATCCTTTTTCTTTTCCGTTATGGCTGATTACGCCATTGTCGTCATAGGACAAGGCAGTCGGTTGATGTGAAAATGCCTCTGCGAGCTCTTTCCATTGTGTTATAGTACTGCCTGTTCTCAACTCCGTAAAAAGCATATTGGATCCATGATACCAGACGCCATCCGACTTTACTTCAAGTTTCATGTATTTTCTTCCATCCTTAGCTTACGCGTTCTCCGCCTCGAATTTCCTCATGAACTCTACCAGTTTCTCCACGCCCTCCATGGGCATGGCATTGTAGATGGAAGCTCTCATACCGCCCACACTTCTGTGGCCCTTGAGGTTTTCAAAGCCTGCTGCCTTGGCCTCCTTGACAAATTTCGCGTCCAACTCCTCGTTGCCTGTGACAAAAGGCACATTCATCAGGGAGCGATCCTCCTTGCGCACCGTGCCCCTGAAGAGTTTGCTCTGATCCAGGAAATCATACAGAATGGCCGCCTTTTTCTCATTGTAGGCCTTCATGGCCTCCAGGCCTCCCTGTTTCCTGATCCACTTGAACACCTTGCCGCAGATATAGATACCGTAGGCAGGAGGAGTGTTGTACAGGGAGTCATTGTCCGCATGGATTTTATACTGCAGCATGGTGGGCGTACCCGGCAGCACATCCTCGGTAATCAAATCCTCCCGGATGATCACGATGACCACCCCCGCAGGACCGATGTTCTTCTGCACGCCGCCGTAGATCACGCCGTATTTGCTCACATCCACAGGCTCGGACAGAAAGCAGCTCGACACA
>OFGG01000640.1_pt1 | contig 28107 bp, 39 predicted proteins | sample 1521701 | NCBI WGS metagenome assembly OFGG01 (sample SAMEA3504081, study PRJEB24116) | mouse gut metagenome | biome: mouse gut; feature: mouse-associated habitat; material: faeces | place: Denmark | collected 2011
TGGGGGCTTCCCTGCGGTATCTGAGCCAGCGGTTCTCCATGCCCTATCCGGAGCTGAAGGGGCTGCTGACGGACATCGGTATATCTGTATCAAAATTGCACATCTGGATTAGCCATCTCAAACTTTGTTACTTCAACAGCAAAAAAGTCCAGCTTACCAGACGTTTTATACCACAATCTAATACCAAATGGCACAAAATTAAGGTAAATGTCAATCATACCATCATTGTACACCACGGCTTTCTGCAAAGTCTCTTTAAGTGTATTATCATCTTCCGGGTTAATATCTAATAAGGTATCAATCCGCTTTGCGTATTCTTCCAGCCGCTTTGCTTCGGACAGTTGAACGTTGCTTGCATTTTCGGCCTCAGTAAGCCGTCTTGTAAAGTCTGCGATTTGTGCAGAATAAACTTCATTTTGCGCTTTCATATCCCCCGCCGATATAGCGCCCTCAGCGGCGAGGTCAATAATCTTGATTTTCTTTTTACGTAGATTTTCAATTTCTGCTTCAATCTTATGCTTGTCCACTTCTTTTTGCGGCATTGACACAACTTTTTTAATACTTTGCATCAATTCCCGCTTGATTTGCTCTTTGTTGACAGTTATAAGGTTGACAGCATAGGCAGTTAGGACACGTAATGTACGGTCATTGATCGACTTTCCTACGCATCCAACAGAGTTTCCATATGAGTCTTTTTTGGGAGTACCATGCTTTGAAGCCTCCCAACAGCGCCACGCCTTATAGCTACCCCCTGCTAAAAGAATTTTGGAGCGGCTAATAAAGCGCCCTCCACATTCCCCGCACCAAAGTTTACCGCTACACCAATAGCGGTTACTGTGTTTGGCTTTCATTTCCGGGTTTGGTGAACGCCGCTCAAGTTCGGCCTGTGTCCGATCCCATAAGTCACGGTCAATAATCGCAATTTCTGGATGATGGTCACGGATATAGACTTTTTCCTCTGCTCCACGGTTATATCGCTTTTCATGGCTCAGGTAGTCCGGGGTATAGGTTTTCTTTTGGCACAAGTCACCTACATATTTCTCATTCCGCAAGAGACGCAAGATTACCGTATTCGACCATTCTTTGACTCGCATAGGTCGAATACCAGCTTCACGCAATTCTCTTGCTATGACGTGTGTTCCCTTGCCCTCATCTGTGAATTTGTGGAAGATCAGGCGGACTATCTCAGCTTCATCCTCATTCAGATACAACTTGCCACCACGCACAGCGTAGCCCAGCATATCACGCCCAAATACTACACCTTGCTCCATACGTCTCTTTTGCCCCCATTTCACGCGCTCAGAGGTCTTGCGGCTTTCGTCCTGTGCGATAGTTGCCATAATGGACAAGCGCAATTCCCCATCATTATCCTGAGTATTTATGTTATCATTCAAAAATATAACATAAATCCCACGCTTTTTCAACTCGCGTGTGAAGGTTAGCGTATCAACAGTATTCCGGGCAAAACGGCTGACTTCCTTTGTTAAAATGAGATCAATAAGGCCGTTCTCAGCGTCAATAATCATACGCCTAAAGTTTTCCCGCTTCTTTGTGGATGTGCCTGTTATCCCCTCATCGGCATAGATGCCAGCAAAATCCCAATCACTGTGCTGTTGTATGTATTCGGTAAAATATCTGCATTGGCTTTCGTAGCTGTTAGCCTGATCGTCCTTGTCTGTGGACACACGTGCATAAGCGCATACACGCTTCTTTTTTGTCCGCTGTGCATAGTTCGTAATATCCAAAATTGAGTTAGTTTGTGTTCTCATAGCAGTTGCCTCCAGCTCTCTTTTGTATGTTTCTGTCATCATACCACAAGTTCACTTAATGCGCAAGTATTTTTGTTAAATGCGCAAGTGTTTTGCTTCTGTAAGTCAGATAGCAGATAACTCAATTGTGCATCGGTCAGCAACTTATCTCTATGTAGCTCTTTCAATATTCCTGCCTTGATTGCACTTTCAAACTTGTGTTGTTGTTCAGATGGTAGAATAATTTTTCGTTGCGGCAATAAAAACCACCTCACTTATGCGACAAATATATTCCCTTTACAAGTTGTCCTATTCCCAAAAGAGTAAATCCCGATTGTCTGATTTTCCAAACAATCGGGATTGATATGAGCTTTCTCTATTCAGCGGTCTGTAGCTGTTTGATTGCTCTGTCCAGATTACTAATCTGAATCAGAAGCGAATTTTTGAGTTGTTCGCGCCGCTGTTTAGCGTAGTTAAGTGCAAACAGCGCCATTGTTCTTTGTTTAGGATCGTTGATTTCTAAACGTCCTCCTTTGCAGGCAATTTCATTCGGGAAGTTGAACGATAATCCTTTATCATCAATCCAATTGCCAACAACACTACACCATTCCGCCGTAGGATATAGCTGCTTTGTGTCACCATCGTATGGTAAATATCTCATCTAATCATTCCCTTACCTATCCGCGAAGCATTTGACTACCAAAACTGTTTTTCAAGCTCTTCCTTTTATTAGCTTGGGTTAATCTTTCGATTGTGTAATTTTTAAAATAGTCACGCGATTCTTTTTGCACGAGGTCAACCACATACTCGGCATTTTCCCGTAGTGCATCCCTAAATGATTGTACAGTTTTATCGTCTGCATTACCCTCAATCACAATGTCACCATAAGACACTGTGAAGACATTGCTCCCCCCTACTCCAACAGTAGGTATTTTAACAGTAGCAACGGTATAGGCTGGATTGCCTCTCATACTGGATAGCACATCTGCACTGACGTTAAAATTTGTATCAATAGCATCCCGGATTTGCTTATTTACGGTCTGCATCTCATCTTCAAACCCAACGCCGATACCTTCAGCAAGGTATTTACCTACCTCATCCCTCATTAGCTTGGATGGAGAATGAATACCAAAAATATCTTTAATCCCGCTGACAATGCTGGAGCCAAATCCTTTAATTTTGTCCAGCACCCAACCAACAGCGTTATTGATACCATTCCAAATGCCTTTTACAAGGTCAGTACCGATAGACACCATTTGACCAGGCAGGCCAGACAATGCACTCACAATACCGCTTACCAGCGTTTTCATACCATTTACAGCGGCATTTTTCATTTCATTGCCCCATGTAGTAACTTTGCTGATTGCGGCCTTGATAGTGTTATAGACTTTTTCGGGCAAGCTGGTAATAGATTGAATAATATTATTCAAAAAGTTGGTAGCAGCTTCTTTTGCCTTATTGACCATATTTGTAGCCCACTCTGAAATTTTGGAGATGACAGTCCCCAAAATATTAGCAATTGGCTCTACAATAGCCTCAAAGATACTTTTAACTAACTCCCAACCACTCTCTGCTACACCTTTTAGTGCTTCAAACGCACCCTCCCAATCACCTTGTAAGGCAGCAGTAAACACTTGGACAATACCTGTGATAAGATCAAGCGCATTTTGAATCACGTTCATTACGTTTTCAAATTGGGATGTAACAATATTGACAATATCAGCGCCCCATGTCTCCCAAATACCAGAGACTAAATTAATGAACGCTTGGATCACCGTCTGAATTGCTTCCAGCACACTACCAATAGCCTCTTGCATAGCTGCAAACGCTTCACTTGACTGTGCTGATCCCAAATCCAGGGCAGAAAACAGCCCTTGCGCTGCGGTGATAATCGGTTCAAAGAAAGTAACAATGCCATCAATAGCGCCCTTCACTGTCTCTACCATTACGGGCAAATTAGCACTTACCCATGACATGATTGTATTAAGGATAGGCAGTAGGCCCTCCCCGATTTCCAAGGTTACACTATTAAATTGCTTTTTCAGCAACTCCAGTTGCACATTAAAATTACTGTCAAAAGCGGCGCTGGCATTTGCTACTGATCCGGCACATTGGTCAACGGTTAAGATATAATCCTCCAACGCTGTTGTACCGTCAAATACGTTGGACAACGCAACACCTGCCTTAGAGCCAAACAGCTCCACGGCAGCTTGTGCCCGCTCTGTAGGGTCTGTAATCGCCTGAATGTCCGCAAGCATAGTCCTAAATTGCTCAGGTGACTCCACTTGCTTTGCGGCATATGTAAGAGCTGTGATACCCTGAGACGCATCCAAACCGCTATCGGCAAACAGGTTCATAATCCCATTGACTTCTTCAATATCCAGCCCCAAGGCTTTAGCGGCGGGGGCGCAAGAAGTCAACGCACTTGCTATGCCAGAAACATCCGTACCAAAATCCTCAGAGGATTTCTTCAACACATCCAGAAATGCAACGCTTTCCTCTGCGGTCATCCCCCAGGCATCTCCAATATCGTCAACAGATGATACAACATCCGTGTTAGCCTGTCCTGTGGTTTTGGCAAAGTCCATGATAGACTGTTGTAGCGCTTCTACCTGTTCTGTGCTCGCACCCATCTGTGTCATCATGGCCGTAGAAGTCTCTACGATATCCTCCATACTATCTGTATTGACGGCATAGAGGTCTTTTGCAATATCCCTGATTTTTTCCACCTCATCGGCGGTTGCGCCGGTAGAGGATTGGAATTTGCTCATTTGCTCATCCAGTTCGATAGCACTATCGACACCGGATTTGACAGCAGCGGCAACAGCTACGCCGGCAGCGGCCAAACCTGCTGTAAGAGCGCCTTTGAGAAAACCGCCAACGCTCTCAATCTTAGTTTTCATTTTGTCGGCGGCACTTTCCGCCTGTTGCATAGATTGTATATATTGACTGTCATCCAATGACAGGGTATATTGATACTCAGCAAGGTTAATAGTTGCCATTATCCACCTCCAATCTTAGAGGTTTGTGGCAAACCTCTTTAATCCTTCAATATCCAATTTTTGATTCTTTTTCTTTCCACTTTTAAGAGACTCCATGCGCTGGTATTTTTCGTAGGCATCCCGATATTCCGGGTCTTTCAGCGCCTCATTCAGCATTAAATTCTTTAGCAGACACGCAAAAGTGACATACGGCATATCCATAATGTCTTTGTAAGTATTGGCCGTGTGCGCCATAACAAAGGCAATGTCACGCATAACCTCTTGCCCGTCTGCGTCCTCTGCCTCTGCCCCGTTTTCCATGATTTGGGGTAGAGTAAGCCCCGGCTGATTTGCAAGCTCTCCCATGGCCTGGTACACTGTTGATACCAGTGCTTTAAGCACCGGAAAATGGTTCAAATGAACGTCAAAATAATCGTCTGTTATACCCTTGTGCGTCCGATCCTCCCGAATGATCTTTAGCGCCATATCTTTCAACTGCTCCAGCGCATCATTGTTCGTCTGCTTATTTGTCATCTGTTGGCGATATTTAAGCATTGACAAATATAGTCTGGTGGATATACCCCCTTCCAGGTGAACGAAAAAAAGCCCCGCCGAGGCAACCGGCAGGGCAATGTCAATATCATCAGGGCAAACAAAATCAAGATCGTGGATCATGGTCATTCATTCGCCTTACTGAGAAGATTAGTCAAAAGCATTTCCAACACACGGAAATCGTTAAATTCCCGCTCTACCGTTTCCATGGTGACTTCCTTTGACTTATCCATGGAAATGATTGCAAGTGCCCATTCCTTCATCATCTCAAAAGCGCGCTTGATATCCTTTGCTTTTAGCTTTTTTAGCTCAGCATAGGTATCATACAAATTGACAAAAAGCTCACTGGAAAAGTTACCGGGAATGGTGTATGTAGTCCCCGTTAGGCTTACAATCTCAATATCCTCTTTGTAAAGAGTAGAAAGATCAATCTTGCGTGTTGCCATCGTGATTATCTCCTTATCTCAGTTTTAGAGGGGTTCAGTCCCGCCCGGTTCCTCTGCACCAGAACCGCCAACATCCCTATTGGTTTCCTCTTCGATCATATAGAAATAATTAGACTTTTGATCGGCTGGATTGACTGTGCCCATAAGGTCAAACGCATAGTTAAAGCTCACCGGATTCTCTGCATTAAAGTCCATTTCAAGCTCTCCCTGAAATTGGGCCAAGGGCATAACTATAGAGATACGCTTGCCCTCATAGTCATCTTCCGCAACAAACAGCAAAGTTACAGATGGAGCGCGGTCATGTACACCGTAGTAGTAACGGGTTCCATTTGCTGTTTTTTCATACTTTGAGCCGGTCAGATACTTAGAAACATGCTCCATGTTCCACGAAATAATGCCAGTTGTAAAGGAAACTTCCTTTTCACTGTATATGTTAAAAATCTTACCATAATTGGCAGACTTAACAGGTGTACTTGTTGCCTTTGCACTGAGTACGGCATTGGACTCAATGTATCCAATTTCCTCCATTGCGGCCCGCTCTGTTTCTGTAATATTATATGGATTTTTAATCGCATTCGCCGGACACGCATAGAGATATCCAGAACCAACGACAACGCTGCTTTCGTTGCCGCTTCTTAGCTTGTTAGTGCCAACATTCATGTTGCGCTATCCTCCTTTATCATTCTAAATAATCACGTAAAAATAGAGAAACGCATAGTAATCTCCATTATCCGCTTTGGCGATACCCCCACCGTTAATCAATCTGATTTTGCGAATATGGGCATCGTTATCTTTAATATTTGTGGCTCGATTGTGACAATCAAGCAAATCAATCAACCGATCTTTGACCGCAAGCAGCTTCAGCTTGTTCTTGCTCACGACTCGCATATCCAGTTGATAAGCTCTTACGCCGCCCCCAATACTCTGCATCTCTTTTGGCGAATAAGTGATATAATCTTCACAATCGCATTTTTCTGGGCGGTCAAACAGAAAAACATTATTGCCGACAAGGGCGGTCAAACCCGTATCGGCAATTAAAAATTCTCGAATTGTATTGAAGTCCATTATTGTCCACCGTCTTTTAATGCGCTATGGAACATATCTTGTATTTTATTCATATTTTCATCAACCGCCCGTGTCAAGTGTGGTTGGTGCATATCTGCCCATACCGCATACTCCACATTGGAGCCTACCGCCCCAACAACGACACCGCCAATATCCTCAGCCTTGCTTTGATAGGAGCGTTTGAGAGTGCCGGTCTTCACGGGACAAATCATCTGTGTCTCTGCCTGAATCATGGTCATGGCCTCTCGCATTGTCTCTAACGCCTTAGTATGGACAGCGACAGCAGCAGTAGCAAACTCATTCGCCATTTTTGCGGCCCTCCATTGCTGGATAATCCTCAGCAAATATGTCAAGATAATCGTCCCACTTGATGATTTTGACCACTTTATACTGCTGGCCGTTATATTCTGCAATATCGCCAATTCGCAAATCGCAAAGATCGCAGAAAATGCGAATCTGACAGTCGATGTAATAGCCGTAGTCTCTGTATATCTGTTCCCGGTTGGCGGGCTGTACATCGCATACAAGGGACAAAACCTCTTGCAACGTGCCATCTACCCATGCTCCATGATAGAGGTGCCCCTCTGTTTCTCTCAAAACTCGCACGGACTTATTGTAAAACCAGTCCATATCAAAAGCACCTTAGACGTGGTAAGGGCAACATAGCCCGGATAGCAGTAGTAAGGCCATACTCGTCCAGCTTGATACCATCGCTATATTGAAAGGAAACAGATCTACCGCCTTGTGATTTTTGAGACACATAGCCCGTAGCAGACTGTTCCGCATATCGCACCAATATGGGCGCAAGCGCCCCGACAGCCGGAATCAACCGCCGGGGTAGCTCATCGCACCATAAATAATTGCAAATACTCATATAGGCGCGTTCAATATATGCGGCAACAATGCTTTCGTCTGTTTGACCGGACTCTTTCATAACAGCGTCTTTTGTAAGTGCAATACACTTTTTTACCGAGACGCAATCAGCATACATATCCGCCATTTAACACGCCTCCTTTATTGTTAAGCGCTCTTCTTTACGTAAATTGCATCTGCATTGCTCACCGCATGAGCATAAACAGTGCGGCCAGAGATAGCGGACGCACCAATGTGCGTGCTATCCTGGAGCGGGCGCACCTGCACGGGCACACTCCACTCCTTGATCCGGGTTGCATAGTTGGGATGACCAAAGACGGCCTCCACCCCTTCGCCCAGATTGGCGCTCTCATAGATTGCAAAGCCTGCGATAGCGCCCAAAGCACCTGTAGCCTTGACCTTATCGCCAAGGTCAGAGGCGGCAATAAACTCAGGACTCTTTAGCGCCTTGGCATAGGTATCAGGAGACACCAGCGCATAGCGGCCATTTTGAGGAACACCGGCCTTAGACATGATCTTACGCACATCCACAAAGGCGTCGTAAATGTTGGTCTTTGTGTAAGTTGCGGTGCTGTCCAAGGTAGTACCGCCTGCCACCAGCGTAGCAGCGCCGTCCACGTCCAACGCCTCAGCAATGCCATAGGTTGCGGCAGTCAAGCGGTCAGCCACAATGCCATCGGGGATAGCAGCGGCCTCATAGCCGTCCACAATCTCATTGACAGCCTTATCCTTGTCGATAGTCACAGTAATCCACTGAGATGCACCAGAGGTAAGGTCAGTACCCTCCACACGGTCATAATCGGCAACAGTGGCCTTGCCGGTCTTGCGAATCTTGACAGCGCCCGCTTTTGGATCGCCCTCATAATAGTTATTGAAAATCACGCCGTCCTTTAGGACAAGCTCATTACACAGTTTAGCGTCAACCAGGTCAGAATATCTTACAGACAGTTCCATTACAAATTCCTCCTATTTCAGTTCAATTTCACGTCAGGGTTCCGCGCCATAAAAGCAGCGGTAACACCGTCCATTTGTTCATTTTTATCGCCATTAGGGATGTGCCCTTGCTTCAAACGATCTTCAACTGAAGCAGAAAGAGCCTCAGTGAACACCTTTTCCAGCGTTTCAAGGTTTGCCTTTGTGGTCTTTTCGTCATCACCAATGAAATAGCTCACAAGGCTTACGGGCAATTTCTTTTCCGTAGCAACGGCCTGTGCCTTAATCAGCAGCTCCTTACGGGCGCTCTCTTTCTGCATGGCCTCCAGTTGAGCCTTAACCTTAGCAAGCTCTGTATCTTTGGGGTCAGCCTCCGGGAAACGGGTTTTAATCTCAGCGTCGATCAACGCTTGAAGATTGTTGGTTTTCCAGGTTTCCAGCCCCTTAGCGGATTGCTTGTCAATGTAAGGCTGCATAGCCTTTTGGCCGGCCTCAGTGTCAAGAAACGCCTTTACCCGTTCAGGGGTAAACAGACTATCAACAAACTTTTTGTATTCCTCGCTGTTCTCGTACTGCTTCATAGCAGCAATAATTTCTGCAAATGTCATTTTATGTCCTCCTTAATGCCCGCACCATTCGTACATAACGCCCGGTACATTCATCATTAAAAAATCAAAACCTCTGCACAAAACAGAGGTTTGAGAAACAAATTTATAGGCCATCAGCCACCCACGTTTATAGGGAATTCGCAAATTATCTCTAAAGTACAATTACCAATAACCTCTAAATGGTTATCACCATATGCTAATTTGAGAAACTCAAAATTGAAATATGGATAGAGATTAAGCCCCATATTATTAGTTATTACACCATTTTCGTTGTCAACATCTATCACAAGAAAATAATCTTGCGGTAAATCTTTGAATTCAAATATTTTATCATTATCCGAGTGGTTAATAATCTGAATACGGTTGCTACCGTTTAACGTGATTTTTAGTTTTGGATGATATCCTCCGCGATAACTGCTTAAATTGCGGAACAATATATTTGTTTTTTCAAAGCAATTATACTGATAGGATGTGGGGTACTGATAGGCAAACGGCGAATCACAATGCACTTCACAAGAAAAAGCTATAGGTACATTGCAAAGCTCAATCATAGATAGATTTTCAATACGGCACCGACATCTAATAAACTCCATATCGTCCTGCTCAATCTCCAGCCACTTGTACCCATCTATTGGTGAAAGCCATGCACTTATTGCCTCTCGATCCCAGCTATCAAAAAATCCGCCAGTATCAGCAATTGCCTTATCTGCTCCAAACACCATTTTGAAAGTGAGTGGTTCATCATAATAACTACCGTAATAGTATGTTTTATATCTTGTAGTACTTCTATCTTCTTGCGCTTTCAATGAAGGTAACTTTCCGTTTCCTGCATTTATTCCGTTGATCTCATATAGGCGTAAGCCAAATTCAGTACATGGAATCCCATCAAAAATAAAATAATCTCCCATAAATGCCATAATTATAACCCTTTGCTCTCCATCCAGGCACTTACACTTGTATAATCCACAACCTCTTTTTTAGCGTCTGGATTATCTTTCGTGGCAATCGGCCTTGTATTGTCCAGTCTCTGAGACGGTTGCCAACCTTGGACAACGGGTACAAGCGCACATCTACAGCCCGGATGAGCGGGCAATGCCGGATGATCGTCCAGTGCAAAATATTGACCATCATAGCTGGCACACTCATCGCAAGTGTTATCCTCCAATGTAGCGCTCCACATTACCATACTCACAACACCACTGTTTTTATAGGCTTCATCCTGTGCCGTGGTAACGGCACGAGCAACCTCAGTATTGATAAGCCTCTTGGCCTGATATGCGCTGCATCCAAAGTCCTTTTTGATTTGGCGGGCAAGTTTCTCTGTGCTGCTACCCTGGATCATTGCTTTCTGCACATCGCTTTTAACACGATTGGCAAGCAGAGCGCAATCATCCCAAATACGGTTAGAGAATGTTTTACCGTCAATTTCCAAGTTAATAGCGGTATCAATAAACTCTTTACTGAGCATAGCAAATGATTTGTTAATCTCTATGCCTTTGTCTATTGTATAAGCCGTGCTATAATAAGTCTCATTAAGCACTTGCTCTGCTACCTTTACCGTCTCTGATTCTTGATAATCAGCCAACTCCTTACATTGTGCCCTAAGTGTTTTGGCAAGCTGAGACAGTACCCTAATACGTTGCGCCTGAGAGATTTTTAATTCACCATTTACACTGTATTCCAGTGATATTTTTGCGATTTCCGTTAAGATATTGTTCATGGTAATCTTGTATTGCTGTAATACTTTCTTAGTGGTTTTGCCGCCTGTTTTCTCTGCAATACTGTAAATTTTAAGCGTTTCTTGTTCAAGGCTCATACCACACCATCTTACCCCAACTTATCAAGGTCGATAGTCTCAGCCTCAGCCCGTTCCTTTTTGATTTTCTCCAGCTCAATAGCCGGACTCTCCACAAATGGCAGCAGAGATAACGCAGTTTCCGTGCTGAGTTTTTCACCCAATTGTGAGATAACCTGTACCGTAGTCACAAGGTCAACGGGAATATTAGGCGTATAATTGATTTGCACATCGTCTACGTTGTATTGATATCCTTTTAGTGACAGGTACTCAAAAAGACGTTCTATACGGTCATAGATTGCATCTTGGATATAGTCAAACATGGATTTTGCCCGCTGTTCCAAGAAAATCAGCCGTGAACGAATCGCCAAAGAGCTTGTATTACTCTGCAATTTCTCATTGCTGTCGATGTGGTTGCAGGCAGAATACATAGCGTTGCGCAAATCGTTAAGAATATTCTGGATATACGCATCATTCATATCTTTCATGAGCCAATGAACACCTGCATTTTTATCTGAGGGCAGATTAAGTAATCCATGATCCTCCATCCGTTTTGCAATTTCGTCATTGACCTCTACGCCGGTAACAACCAAATAGGCATTGCGATAGTCTCCCACAATAGACGCTTGATCGCTTAATGTTTCGTTATAGGTATCTTGCAAATGACGGATTTTAGAAAAAATTGTTTCGCAGATATTTTCCATTTCACAGACAGACACCGGACAACCCTGGAACATGTGTCTTTCCCGATTAACCAATAGGCCGTTGCGGTATACCTCTATATTTCCGTCTCTATCGTACACGTCATAATAGGAATCATTGTCATATTTCTTTTTGTAGAAGTGAATAAACAACTGAGGTATACCGTCATCATCGCAGTATGCGATAGCATTTGTTGGATTTAGAATCCGTTCACAGTACCTACCTTTACGATCAATATATGATAAGGAGTAAACTTTTCCGTAAATCTCCAGATCCCGCATCATAAGCGAATTATGGTTTGTCTTCCAGTGGAACAGGTTTGTTTCAATCGCCCGGATAATATCAGGATTTCCCGATTTTGATACAAAACTGAGGGGATTACCCAAAACATAATTGACTTCCTCATCCACAAATTTTGAAATAAAGTTTTCAATGCAAATTTTGTTACACCGCTTAGGGTTACTCCAAACCTTATAAACAATATCGTGATCTCCGCAATAATAGCGCTGCATAACTGTATATGCTGGCAACATCGTCTGGTACTCAGCGACCATCTGTTTTATCAGTGTTATTCTATCCATAGTCCACCCCCTCACAATCCCAACATAGACAGGTCGTAAACCCGCATGGTAGGAAGTGTTTGCTTCAATGTTTCCAAAAGTCTATCGGCCTCTGCTACTGCATCCGGCGCATCATCGTGTAAGGTGTACCCCTCTCCTTCGTAGGCCAGAACCTGAGAATAAAACGGCTCATCGTCCTGATTAAAGACGATATAACCGCTGTCCACCTTACCGCCGATAGCTCTAATCTTTGCTTCTTTGTTTTTTGTTTGGCGCTCATTGATAATCTCAATCTTGCGTCGCTTCAACGTGTCATGTTCCATGATCCGCTTGCGGATTTCCCGCACATCCGCACCGTTATAGGTGTTCTTTTCCACCCAAATATAAGAAATATCCTCATAGGCTTCCAACAGCTCCACAACACGATTGATATAGGCATCAAAGGTATAGCGGGCAATCTCCCCTTTGCGAATCCAGCGGAAACCATTGCTTGTTTTCGACGCTACACAAAGGGCTGTAAAGTCATTTTGCTTGCTGGTTTCGACAGCGGGGTCACACACCAGGATAGACAAATCAAACGTATTGTTTTCCAGCTCATCCGCTGAAACAGTCTTGACGGCATGAAATGCCTTTTCCCCTATCTTTGAAATATCATTCTGATATTCCTGCTTAAAACTGGCCGGGTTAGGATAATAGTAGTTGATTGCAAGGTCGAGGCAATCATATTTATCCGGCCATAGTGTATCAAAGCGCATTTCCTCAGCATGGGCAAAGTAAAACTCCATAGCATTGTCTTTCGCTATGGGGTCTTTGGGATTGAACAAGATTGCCTTAAACTCAGCCCATAGGCCAGAGTTAAAATAAGCGTCAACATCTTCCACATCTATAACACGCCGCACAATATGGCGATAGCTGTTATCTTTCAGTAGCCGGGACATAAAGCAATCCCTGTGCATCAGAGTCCCCAACACTATAAGTTTTGTTGCGGCCTTGACCTTTTTCCCGTCACGATAGACGGCGGTATCACCGGCATATTGGCAATCCTCTACCCATGTGTTATACTTACGATCTCGCGCCTCCTGTGTCAGAATATCGGCCTTTCCCTGATAATCGTCTGCAATAATCAGAGATGGACGGTAGTTCCCAAACTTCTTTCCACGCATGGAGCTGGTAGAGCTGATCGCCTGTACCTTTGTCCCATTGGTCAACTCCAATTCCAGGGAGTTACATACCAATCGTTTGTTTTTGGGGTTCAACAAATTTCCAAAGGCCGCATTGATATATGGATTATCCTCTAACGCTGTACGAACATTGCGTACAAACTCAACAGCATCTTGCTCTGTCTTTCCGCAAATCAGTGTATACACAGACAGCTTGTAACAGTGCGCCCATACCGTTAGCGCAAAATCGCACGTTGTAGTTTTGGACGATCCACGGGGCATTACCAACTCCAGCTTGTCAAATTGGTCTTTGACAAACATATCATCCAAAGCCCCCCATACCTCAAAATGGAATGGGGCCAGCCCACGTGCCGCATTGTCAGCTTTTGGGCGGAAAGTGTCTTGCAAAAAATATTGACAGAAAAAAGGCAGAGACACCCGCCCAATAATATAGGCAAGGCCATCTCTGCCCCATAGGTTTCCGCCATACTTTTCCAAAATTTTTTCTGCCTGATCTGCGCCGTACAATTCTACGATATATCGGTATAATAGAGCGCTGTCATCCTTAGTGACAAGCTGCATGATGTTAAGGCTCATCTAATATTGCACCCCGCCTTATCAACCACTCCAGCCGCGTCGAATAAGGGAAAAGGTGAGCATAATTAAGATCGTTGCCAGCAGAATATGTGTTGATAATACGGTCATTATCTGACAGTTGTGAACATGGGATAGACGAACAACCGGCATCTGACAGTTCTTTAATGGCTGCGACTCCCCTAACAAGAATATAATCCAATTTGCCCACCTCCCCAGTCAAGATTTTACTTTGTTGTCGAAATATTTCTGTAGCTTTTTGCCGTAGTAGAATAATTTGCGCTGCCCCGCTTTGTCCGTGCGCAAGAGATAATAGTTGCTAATAATGCGTGGCCGGATATCATGCACCGGCCTGAAGCCCGCCTGCAACAGTTCTGCGATTGCATCACCGAATACAGCTATGCAAGGGGTTAATTTTTGTTTGTGCATGGTTCACCTGGTTTCAAAATATTGCAAAAAATTGTGAGGATAACCGCACCGCTCCTTTGCGCTGCTGAAAATAGAAGGGTACTCCCCTCCCATGGATATAGCAAGGCCGCATCCCCAAAAGGGACACGGCCCGCAAAGTTTTATTGCTGTTGTTCGTGTTCAAACCGATTGACCAAATTGTAGAATGTTGCACGTTTAAGATTGAGCTTTGCAGTTGCCGCTTTTGCTGTCAACTCCCCCCGCTTCCAGGAAGAATATATATCGTTCCATCCTTGCGGATATGTTGCTGCTGGTCTGCCCAGGTGCTTACCCTTTTCCTTAGCGCAAGCAATCCCCTCAGCTTGACGCTTTTTAATCGTCAAGCGCTCTTGCTCTGCCATTGAAGATAATACTTCAAGCAGAATATTATTGACCATATCAATAATCCAATCTTGCCCCTCTGGTAAATCCATCATGGTAGTGGGCAAGTCGATTATTTTAAGGCGGATACCAGCATCCTTAAACCATTGTAGCTCTTTCTTGATAGCTTCCTTATTACGGCCCAGGCGGTCAAGGCTCTTGACTACCAAAGTATCACCACGGCGCAAACCTGTTGCGCTTTTGAGTGAAGCGTATCCAGGGCGGTCAAAGTCTTTGCCACTTGCCTTGTCTGTAATTATAAAGCGGTCGGTCGCACCCAAACTATAAAACGCTTCCAACTGTCTATCTAAATTTTGATCTGTCGAAGAAACACGCCCATAATAGTAAGTACGGTTATCCTCCACTGTGATTACCTCCAACGCTTTTTTACTATTATAGCGCCATAGTCTATAAAAGTCAATACATTTTATAGACATATCTATAAATATTTTCTAAACTTTATGGACAGCAAAAATTGTGGTTTTGATGGACGTTCTATGTATCTATTAAGGTGTACCTTTATAGACTAATCATCAAATCTAAAAGCCATCCGCAAATTGCTTACAGGCTGATTGAGGTATAGATTATGGATAAGGCAATTACTGCCAGTCCACTTACCATCTGTCGCAATCCAATCCCAACCATCCAGATTAAAGCCAAACTCAGCTCCGGCGGTCAGTTCCAGAAAATGAAGAGTGTTTGCATTCCATCCGGGCTTGCGTCTCTTAATTTCGCCGTAGATGAAATCAGTAATAGAGTCCCCCGTTTGAAAATCCGCCTGGAGGAAACCAGCATTTCTTACTTCAACCATTTTGTTTCTCCTTTTTCAGATATCCGCTTTCTTTCAAAAAGTCCTTAAAGCCTTGTAGCACATCGGCGCTATCAGTAGTATCTTGCAAATCAATATTCACTTGATCGGCGGCTTTACCCATGCTTCGATCAATCAGATATTGTAAGGCACTGTTGCGAACACGCGCTTCAGTGCTTTTGTCGAGCGCAAGGTTTAGCATTTCATTCATAAGCTTATTTGTACATGACTTCAAGTGTACGTTAGCTTCCTGGTTGATTTCCCGTAAGCGGCGGTCAAGCTCTGCCTGTACCTCAGCTTGCTTACTCCATTCCCAAATTGATTGCCGTGAAACACCGATCTTTTTAGCAAGCTCAGTGCTTCCCATGGTTGGGTATTTCAATCTCAGCTCAATTAGTTGCTGTTTTCTCAAATCAAGCATAGCTCCCTCCTTCCTTTACATCGTTTACATTTTTCTTACTGTATTCCAGTTATTTTTGAGGCTGCACAGCCGCAGTAAGGTATAGGGGTATCTCTCTATTCCCCTCAGCCATACAAAGCCGTACAGCCTCGGAAATGCACTATTTTATTGTATCAACCGTATAAAGGAAGGGACAACAGCTTTAGCTGCCCCTTCCCGCAAAATATCAAGCCTTAAAACGGCAAATTATCCTCATACTCTCCATCCTCATTGATCTCAGCGCAAGCGTCGATGCTTGTTTCTGTGATTGTAGCTGTAGTTGAGGTTGTGTTTGGAGTTGTATTTGTGTTTGTATTTGATTTTGTAGTTGTAGTTGGATATCTCCCGTTATCACCCGTTATCGGTCGATGTCGGTCGTTATCGGTCGATGTCGAGTGACATCTATCATTATCACTTCTACGCTTAAAATCCTCATACGAAATGGGATTCATCTTGTTTCGCTTTTGCTCCCGAACGTATACAGCATACTTTCGCTGTAAGATTGTTTCGTTGTATCGTTCACCATCTCGTTCAATAGCCGGTTGAAGCAGCGCCCATGCCATGCTGACAATTCCTGGCTCAAAAGACGGCACTGTACCATGCTGGCCGTATTCAAAAGCGGCGCGGAATAGCTGGCCTACCTGCTCATCATTTAGTTGCGATAGGAGCGGTTGCACCAAATCAAAGTACAAGAGTATCCCCGGTCTATTACTCTGCTGCACCATATGCTATTTCTCCGTTTAAGGCCGCATCAATCATTTTACTACGGATTTGTGGTGTGGCAGCGATGTACTTTTGGCGCATATCAACAGGCCATTCCACATAAACAAACGCCTCTTTCGAACATTTGTGTGGTGCAAAAATCTCAGATAACGCTTCAGAGTCAATTGGAGATATGCGGCTCTCCGGCATTGCGCCCTCTGCCAGTTCATCCAAGAGATAATCATAATTGGCATTAATGATCTCTGTACTCTTGCGGATTCTTGCTTGATATTGCTGCATTAGCATCAGCAGTAGCGGAGTACGGATAAAGCAAAATAGATCATCATTTCCACGTCTACCGACATGTATGACTCTGGCAGGGACAAAACCATTTTGCATCAGGAAAAGTCCATCATGGAGGTTTACAATCTCACTATGTGAGCCTACATAATCTACTTCTATCCCCCTACGTTTAAGGCGGATTTGTGTTTTGAGGTTGCGTAAAATGCAAAGCAACTTGTAATACAGTTTAAGCATTTTCGCCACCTCCAAATCCAGCCATTGCCTCAAAAGCCGCTGTACGCTCTTCTGTTGGCAGACTACATACATATGCTTTTTTATTGGCGGATAGTTCGCTGTATGCTCTAATACGTTGCATCAAATCATTTCGCTTCGGAATCTTTGACATCTTAATATAATCGTCACATGCAGCGTCAAACTCAGGTGTTCTCTCAAACACCCAAACATTCCGGCTAATATCACGCCTGTCTGGAACAGTGGCTACAACCTTAAACCCTGCATCAACAAGGTATCGTGCCATTCGCATTGTCAAAATTACTTTCTTTTTCATCTGGTTTCCTCCTGTATCATGTTTCGTGTTTCTTTAGAAATGTGACACACAAACGATAAATCCCGCTTTGCAAAATGAATGAGAAATATGGCCGTTGTTTAGGCCTTGTTTGAAAAATAAATATTGCACAAACACTGAGTATAGGATATTATAGATGCATGGAAAATTATGTGAACTATGAACTCACCGATGAACAATGGAAGCGTATTCAGCCACTGCTGCCACCGGAAAATACGGGGAAGAAAGGACGCCCCAGAAAAGATGACCGGACGATGCTGAACGGTATGCTATGGATGAATCACAGCGGAGCGCAGTGGAGGCAGCTTCCAGAATGTTATGGACCCTGGCAAAGCGTTTACGCTCGTTTTGCCAAGTGGCGGGATGATGGCATTTGGGAGAAAATTTTTACCGAGCTGAGTCAAGATGCTGATGCTGAGAATCTCAGTATTGATTCGACTTGCGTTAAAGTCCATGAAAGTTCTAATGGTGGGGAAAAAAACAGAAAATAAGGCGGTCGGACGCACAAGAGGCGGTTTGAACACGAAAATCCATGCCATTGTTGACGCTCTGGGGAATCCGGTTGCCTTTTTGCTGTCTCCCGGTAATGACAATGATTCTTCTCACGCCATTGAACTTATGGGCCTGACAGATATCACGGGCAGCAATTTACTTGGCGATAAAGCCTATGGCACCAAAGAAATCCTCGCATATATCAAGGAACACAACGCAGTGGTTGTAATCCCGCCCAAAAGCAATACAAAGGAGCCGTGGGCCGTTGATTATTACCTGTACAAAGAACGTCACCTCGTTGAATGTTTCTTTCAGAAGATCAAATGGTTTCGCAGAGTTGCTACAAGATTTGATAAACTGGACAAATCTTTTCTTGCTTTTGTTTATATGGCCGCTATCATGATTTGGTTACTTTGACCAGCTTACCGTATTTTTCAAACAAGGCCTAATGAAGTATAAGACAATTGGTGCATTTAAGAATGTACCGTTTGTGCGTCTGCTCCGATGCTATCAGAGTTATATCAACGGGTTTCCCCGGCGATATTAGGCGGGGGCTGGTTTGGCGTTCAGCCCCTCTTTTGAAAGGAGATATCAAACTTGAACGACAAGTTTGACAACATAGTTAATAACCGCACTGGATTAGATATTGGTCAACTTTGTCGATCCAGGCGGGCGGTAAAGGTTTGTGTCCCTTTAACCACTGATTTAGGCAAACTCTGTGCATTCCAATTGATTTAGCCACATGCGCTTGCGTTGTTCCTGTTTCTTCCAAAAATAGCTGTAATCTTATTTTAAGGGACACTGTTTCACCTCCTACTTTGCTAACAAATGTTAGCAGAAAAAAGAGCGGCCAAGCGTGGCCCAGCCGCTTCCTTTTCTGAATAACATTTTTGAGCGTAACACCATATTAAAGCGGAAAGGCCGCTATCCTTGTGTTTGCTCCAGGAATTTTGTTCCCTTATAGGTTTTTATCTCATTTTTCTTTGTACATCCCGTTGAACAACGGTTAATGTACAGTATCAATTTGAAAAAACTTGTATTTTTGAAGCATTCAAAAACGGCTTAATAGCGTTGAACAACGGCAAATCATCATTTTAGACTTTCAAAAACAAAAGAGGATTTTTAAGCGGCATTGTGCTGTACCTCTTGATAGCCTCTACAATGATTGCACAGCTTCCTTTGAGGAATGCTGGTTGTAAATCTCATTCCGCATTTAGCACATGATTTGGAATTTGCAAGGTTTTTGATGAGATTTTGTAAAACAATATCGCCAAAACACAGCCAAAAAATATTTTTTCGACCTGTTTCCTTTTTGTAGAAAAGGTATTTAATGAGCATATCACACACCTCTGTTATTGGGTATCCAAAGGCAGCAAACTCCCCCAATATCTTGTTACGGATATATGTGATATTTCCATCGTCATCAGAAATAACACCGTAAAAGCGATATGTGGTATTGATTTCATCATATTTTGCTATAATTTCAGGAGCAATTTTGATACGTTTCTTTCGCCTGCTCAGCAAATAAGTGTAGTCAAATTTCCCGATATTCTTAGCGGAGAATACCATGCGCTTATTTGGCACAATTGCTTCCAAACGGTTGACAGTGCTATTGTTAATTGGCGCAATTTGTTCGTCGGTCTTTTCCTTTGCATATTGGAAGAAATGAGGTAGTTTCACTTGTGTCACACCCTTTAAGGTCATATCAACCTCTGCGGGACGCTCAGGCATATATAATGTTTTTGCCGCATCAATGTTAAAGTTGTTTTCGCAGGTTAGCAGTTTAATTGCCTCAAAATCAGGATTTCCGCTATTCCAAATCTTTGATATTTGATTACTGATAACTCCGATGTTACCATATCTCCACGCCGCCCGCATACCATCATAAATTGCATTGTTTGAGATTTGCACCGCCCCTGCCTTAGCCATCTCATAATACAAAGGCACAACATCTCTCATATTCCGTTCTGCTATGGAGATGAGTAAAGGATCGGCACACACAAGAGCGGTATCGCCATCACAATCGAATTGAAGCAGTTTACTAATCAAATCGTGGCAGCTTGTGTATAGTGCTTTTGGTGTAAACCAACGCTTTATTTCACCGTCTGTTACGTTGGAGCGTACTGCGTGTTCACGGTAAAGATGAGGTGATCGGAGACAATCTAATTTGTCACTATCCTGATACAATCTACATGATACTTGCCCATTTTCAAGCAGGCCAGCAGGATTTTTATTGCCAAGAAATAGCCATTCACAAAAGGCGTAAAGGTCTGGAATTATAAATGTGTACTTGCCCTTGACACTCAACTTACCTGCTCGCGCTTCATTTACAAGGGATTTTTTGATTTGCCGTAAAACTTCTTTTGTGTACGGGTCTGACAATAATTCAGGATATAGGCTCAAGCATTTCTGGAAATCATTTTGATTGTCATTTCTGTCCGTAGCACCAAACACGTCAAGCATTGTTTGACGATCTGAAGCAATTCGTGTGATTGTATCAATTGATTTTTGAGCTAACAGTGCTAACTCTTGATCGCTCACATCTGTAAGTGTTTGAAGCATTTGATAATTTAGTTTTGCATTTGGAATGTAATCGCGCTCTTCGTTACACTTACCAGCAGAACAATCACACCTGATAAAAAGCCGCTTGTACTCTTCCCATGACTCATAATACTTCCACATCTTAAATTGGCTTTTGGTAAAAATCACTTGAATTCCCTCGGCTAATACATCATGCTCCACGCCGTAGATATCTTTGACAAGTCCATGATTGCAACCAGGTTCTTTTTTATTGGCCTCCCTGATAAATTTGTCAAACGGGAACACCGCCAAAAGCCCTTTTACCCATGGTAGCCGCACCATAAAATTTTTCCGTGAAACAGACGGCAATACCATACCACAACCATCTGTATGAGTAATGGGCACATCCATTTCTCGACGATCAATTTTGTAAGTCCTATGGTCAATAAAATCGACTGTTCCGCGCACCAGCGTTTCTATATCGTCTACTACAATGGATTTCTCTATATCAAATTCCGGCCATGGGTCTGTAGCGCTGTTGCACAGGGCAAGATAGGCCAAATACTTATTGACATTGATACCTCCAGCAGCGTTAATACGTTCGATTGACAAACCACACATTAAAGTTTTTTGATATTTCTCCCAGACACACTCTTTAATGAAAACTGTTTTTTTCGTTCTGATCTGGCCCGCTGAGGCTGTGTAGACAACATATTTATCCCCATTGTAAATGAAACCATTTAGTATCAAGTCCCGAATTACCTCAAAATAGTAAGTACGAACCACTATAAAGTCATCATACAATTCGCCTGTCTGCATCCCTAAAGTTCGTGTGAGCATGGATTCAAAAACCGAAATTATATTTTTGTCTACAACATATTCAGTCCGCAAGGCCCGCTCCCCATTGTGAGTGCTAAGAAGTGACACAAGTTTTTTCTTCGCGGTGCTGATTGCACTATTGGTTTGCTTCAGCTCCAACTTAATTTCGTCAAGTCTGTTTTGCCCTCCCAAAGATACGCAATCGGCTTTATTAATATGGTATAATGATCGATATCTTTTCTCTGCTATGCTTGCTGAGATAGCGCCACTAACCATATCGGATATTATTCTCCGCTCAGCTTTGAGATTGCTTTTACGGTAGGTCAAGCTATTAACGATTTTCTCTTGTTCATGTTCCTCATCCGTATAAAAGGCGCTGGTATCAAAACTATAAATATGGATTTGCTTGTCAAGGCTCATGTCATCATCCTTTCTTAAAGTTGCTAAAAACAGAAAAAAGCAGACTACAACAGCAGGCTTTTACGCCTGATTGATGTAATCTGCTGACATGCTTTTCTATTTCGCTGGTACATCCAGCAAAAACAAAACATGAAACCGATATAATGTTGTTTCCGTCCTTTTACAGTGGCATCATAAAACTCCAGTCGTAGTATAGCGGCTTTTTCTGAAATGTCAAGGGGTTTTCTGAAATTTCCAAAAAATTATTTGCTGTTTGGTTGATACATCAGCAAATCTCCAGGCTGGCATTGGAGCAAACGGCATAGCGTGTCTATATTCTGCCATGATACAAGCTCTTTTTGACGAAACTTTTGTAGTGTGGCCTCTCCAAGTAAATGCTCTTTGCGTATGCGGCTGGTATTATATCCAGCCGCTTTTAATGCTGGTATGATATCTATACGGTAAGTGATTGCCATTATCTCACCTCTTCCCGGAAAGTATTATATAGGATATTTACACTTTTCTCAAGTGCAAAAACGCCCAAAATATACACTTGATATTTGTGTAAAATGTCGATTGATTTACACTTGAGAATGGTGTATATTATCGTTGTAAGGCAAAGGACACAAGCCTTTTTTGAAAGGAGGGAGGTAAGTGGACGAAATGACCAGCGCGGAACTCAATCAGTATCTGGAGAACATAGCCAAACTGATTGAGGCCACCGCCAAAGACCCGGCTCAGGCCGCAGAAATTGTGCGGGAGAGTAAGGTCAAGGCGTAAAAAGGGATAGCGGCCCACCTGACAAGTAACCCGCTATCCCAACACCAAAGGTGATCCGGGGAGCCTTACCCCCGGACACCTCCTATAATAGCAAAGTAAGGCAGTATTTGCAAGTACCATTTAGGAGGCCACCATGAAAGAGATTGTCAAAACTTCCCGCCTCGCTGGACAATTAGAAAAATTGTTTAACAAACTCAATTCCGATTTTTTCAATGGGGAGCTGCAAACGCCGGTAATCACCATCCAGAGCACCCCTCGCGCCTACGGGCACTACTCCACCTATGATGCTTGGAATGTCAAAGGTGAAGGGCGCAGAGAAATCAACATCGGCGCTGGAACGCTGGATAGGCCGATTGAGTACACCGCCGCCACGATGCTCCATGAAATGTGCCATATGTATAATGACACTGTACTCCACATCCAGGATTGCAGCCGGGGCGGTACTTACCATAATAAACGGTTTAAGCAGACAGCAGAGGCGCACGGCCTGGTTTGTAGCAAAACTAACCGCTACGGCTGGAGTGATACAGCTTCAGAGCTATCCGATACGCTACTTGAATGGGTTTTGAATAATAATATTCAGGAAATTTGCTTAAATCGGAATGAAAGTAGCGGTATCAGGATTTCAGGCGGGGCTAAGGCCGCAAACGGTACAGGCAGTACGGGCACAGAGGATAAACCCAAAGTAAAAAGCTCCAGGAAGTATGTTTGTCCCTGTTGTGGTACGATTATCCGGGCTACCCGTGAAGTCAACGTGATCTGTGGCGATTGCAACGTCGAGTTTGAATGGGCTAAGTAGCATATGAGCTGACCTATCGGCTATACGGGGATGGAGGTATACCAATGCTGAAGCTGACACAAAAGCTGGCCCGGATGCTGATAGCCCGTGGAATTGGCGTTCCTGCCCGCAATCTGGAAAAAATCGCCGCGCCGGATGGCGTGTATGCTTATGAGATGCCTTTAGGCGGACTATCTATCAAGATTGAAAATGACCGCTATACCCATGCTGGCCGCTATGGGCTGAAGATCCACGACCGTTCCGGCGGTACAGTCATGACCATGTTTTTCCATCCTGAAACGCTTAACCGAGATTTTGGTGCTGAGGATGCTGAAAAGTCCGATGCTCAACAGCAGGCACGGCGGGAATGGGTACAATCTCATGGCCCAGACTACTGCCACAAGATGATTGATCGTTATTGGAACAATTGATATACATAGCCTGACCTATCGGGCGCACGGGGAGAAAGGTAAGAACATGGATAAAATTACAATCAACCAGGCCGGCATTATGAGCTTTGAGAGCGCAACCCCCGATAAGATCAATCTGCCCTACGGCAACGATAATCTTTGCTTTGAAGCGTATAACGCTTTTGTCAATGCGGCAAACAACATGGATGCAGAGCGGGCTAACAAGGTGTTTGGAAGCAGCACGGTTACAACTTACCTCACCTTACTCCCCTACCGGCACAAGTTGCTTGCTGGTATCAAGATCATCGTTCAGCCCACCAACGGCCAGCGCATTGAGAAAATCATTCCGGCAACTCTTCCCCTTGAACAACTCCGTAACATCGCAGATCGGTTTTTCCGGTTGGGTGCATTGGGTCTGACTGAAGCCCTCCGTAAGCACTACACACAGCAGTATCAGGTTTATTGCGAGACAGTTTGAATTAGGTACATCAGAGGGCACAGCTCCAAGCTGTGCCCTCAAAATCTTTATTCCTCTGCGATTTCCAGTTTATCAAGCGCAAATTCCACACATTTCAGGATTAGTTCATTCCGTGTGCGGCCTGTTTTGCCGCCTATACTATCCAACCGTTTTACCATCTCAACAGGCATACGGCAAGAGACTACTGTATTTTCTCCATACGATCTTTTAGGTCGAATGATAAACTTGTCCTCTGCCATAATTACCACCTTTGTAAACTTATGAATGTATTGTAGCCTAAAATTTGTAGTTTTCATATACTACAAAGGTTTACAAAATTTGAAAAGCATGTTATACTTAACAAATAATCTGTGAGGGAGTGGAATTTATGCCCAAAAAGCAACTAATCAGCGTCATATTTGCTACTGCATTTGCCGTTGTAGCATCAATTCTGTTTCAAGTTATATCTTTGGTGGTTATATCAGGATATGGCGATACGGCAAAAGAGGCGTTTTCGTTGGCATCATCCAGGCAATTCGGAAAACTGCTGATAATTATTATTGTGTGCGCCATTATTTACCTTGTTTCGTGCTTTTCTAACCCAAAATATACAAAGACTATTTTTATAGTGTGCGGAATCATTAGTTGTATCGTAGGCGGCTACATCTGCATTAGAACAAGTATCTATTTCTCTGGCTCTTCTGAAATACAAGCCTTTGCCGCTCCTACTGTAAGGCTCCTATCATTCACCTATGGTGTAGCGTTTCCGCTGTTCTATACACTACTATGTATTTTGGCCTGTGGGAGTGACTTAAAGGGCAATGTCATTAATCAGGCAATAAGTTGCACTTGCTTTGTTGTTCTCTACACTCTTATTGTCAATATCGCATCAAGGCTTGTCGGAAATATCAGTATGAGTATAACAGTTTCCGCTTGTATTGCTGTGGCTGTAACCTTTTTCCCGGCGCTAAATCTGGACAATATTAAGACGCAGATTAAGAAAACTGATTGAATTATATGGGTATTCAGAGCAACCGCCGGGTTATCGGCGGTTGCTCCTTTTTATGTTCATTTATACATAGTAAGCACAAAATTAATAAGTTGTACTAACTCACCACGGGTTATAATGGCATTTGGGTCGAATCCTACACTGTCTTCAATCCAGCCCAGGGCAACGGCGGTTTGTATGTCTTCTTGCGCCCATCCGTTATACTGGATATGCCGTAAGGTGTAATTCTGCTGTTCAACAAATCTTGTGAGGATGGTAACTATCTGCGCCCATGTGACTGTGCCATTAGGATTATACTTGCCATCACCCACGCCGTTGACAATTCCCGCTGCTTGTATTATTCTGACGTATGGAGCATACCACGCATCTGTTGCAACGTCTGTAAAGGCCAATTCTGCATTGCTGTATTTGTCAATGGACTCATCCTCCAACAGCCGATAGATGATTGTTGCCAACTGTGCCCGTGTCAGCGGATCATTTTCATGGGCAAGGCCATCCCCATACCCTAAAAGTACAATCGTTCTGGATGTATCAATTGCAGCGCCATTGCACACAAGTGGTGATTGTGCGGGCACTGGATTGACAACAGGCTTTTGCTCTGGTTGCGTCTCTGTGACCGTTATAATTGGCCGTACAGGGCGATATATCGGGCGGTAGTCCGTATCATCCTCATTAGTATTGTCGATCTCTGGAGGCTCTGAGGGCTTTTCGGGTGGATTGTTTGGGTTGCCATCTTCCTGTGGTGGAACTTTCTCACCACTATTATCCTGTGGCGGGTTTGTTACGTCGGTTGGAATATCGCCTTTATCGCTGGTATCCTCTGGAGGCTCTTCACTGTCTATCATCCCGCTATCTTCGGACGGATTTTTCGATTGGTCATTTTCATCTCCATCATTGCCAGAATTGGGTGTGTCTGTTTCTTCATCTTGTGAAGGTGATAGTTCATCTTCAAATACAAATTTAAGATCAAGTTCCCCAATATCATCATAGTCACTTTCAATAGGTAGTTGACAAACGATTGAATTTTCGACGCCATTCCTTGTAAGATCGCTATCCTTCATCCAGTTATAGGGTATTCTATCGGTAGATACATAGATATCTTCAAGGCTTTTTGTATATTGGAGTGTCATGCAAGATATATTGCATATATCATCCGCAAAGGACACCGCATTGTTATCATAGATTTCGCAATCTGTTATAACCATCCTCCCGCCGTCAATTCCGTTACATATTCCTCCGCCACCTCTAAGAGCATGATTCGCAACAATACAGCAATTTGAAATTGTGCTATCTCCAGTAGAATATATAGCACCGCCGAGTACGCCGCAATTTTTGTTGAATTGTGAACCTACGATAGTCAAATTTCCTTCACAATTTATTCCCCCACCGGCTCCATTGCTGACACCCTCGGAGAAAGTAGAATTATAAATTTCAATAGTGCCATTGTTCCAAATATGCCCTGCTTTTGCTCCGCTGTTATCGCTAAACTTGCATTGTTTCAGTAATGTATTTCCAGAATTTGAAATAGGAACAATATCGCAAGTAAACCCTTGCATTGTAACGTTTTCCATATATAATATTCCACAATCAGCTATATTTATCACACTATCACAATTCATGCTATTGCCTGATAAGATTGCATTTTTTAATGTCACATTTTTGCCTTGAATGACCATCATAGCCCAATTGCTTTTCTTAAAGCAAAGTTCGATTGTTTTACTGCTGTCCCCAATACATATATTGGATTCACCAATACAAATTACCTCATTAACAAAAATTGTATCTCCATCATTGGCGGCGGCAATAGCTGCTTGCAATTCATCCAGTGTGCTAACCGCAACACAATCCCCTTGTTCTTGCTGATTGGCCTCTCCTTCAATCGGCTGATCTGTCAATTCCTCAGCGTGGGCGGGTGCTACCAGCAAGCACACCATAAGCATTGCTAACAACAGTTTTTTCATGATCTCAATTCCTCCAGCTTTTTGTTTTTAGCGGTCATCTCTGCGACCAATTGAGCAACCAAAGCAACCTCAATAGATGTAAGCCCCGACAGGTCAAGTAGCCGATCATCTACCCTTCCCAACAAATAATCGGTAGTCACACCATATAGATTAGCTAATCGAACAAGCGTTGTGTATGACGGTTGGCGCAAATTACCCTCCCATAATGACACGCTTGACCGCTCCACACCTACCAGACGTGCAACTTGATCTTGCCTTAGATGGTTCTCCATCCGCAGTTTCCTTAGTCGATCCCCTAACTCAATAATCATTGTTGCGCTCACCTCCATGCACAACATGATACAGGATACCATTTTTAGCGTTTCAATTGGTCACATTGGCGTTACGCTCTGTCAAAATCGAAAAAAATAGCCGATACCCACGGCAATGTGAGCATCGGCTACATAAATATATCGTAAATCTATTAAAAAGGCATTGTTTCGCCACAATATTCTAACTTTTGAAATGCGCAATTTTGGCACCGACATCGGGACGTCAGTCAGGACACACGGAAGTTTCCGACCGAGGAGCTGGGGCATCTGGAGATGGTCGGCACCATTGTCCACCAGCTGACCCGCAATCTGTCGGAGGAGCAGATCCGCACCGCGGGGTTTGACGCCTACTTTGTCGACCATACTGCCGGCGTCTACCCCACCGCCGCCTCAGGCGCGCCTTGGAGTGCGGGCAGTATCCAGGTTACCGGGGATATGATTGCGGATTTGACAGAGGATTTGGCGGCAGATGGGGCGATGGCGTAAGCGCAACAAGACCGGAAAGCCTT
>OFGG01000641.1_pt1 | contig 28056 bp, 22 predicted proteins | sample 1521701 | NCBI WGS metagenome assembly OFGG01 (sample SAMEA3504081, study PRJEB24116) | mouse gut metagenome | biome: mouse gut; feature: mouse-associated habitat; material: faeces | place: Denmark | collected 2011
CAACTCCGTTTTTCCCTAACAGGCCAACGATTTCTCCATCTAATACGGAAAAAGTTAGATCGGTCAGCACAGGTACATGAGGCTGATAATGAAAAGACAGGCCGGACACTTCTAACAAATAGAGCACCCCCTTCCTAGCTTTTAACCATTTAGTTAATTGGTTATTTAAAGTATAGCACTGGGTCTGAGAAATGTCAATACAAGAAACATCTTCATATGTGTCAAGTGTTAATTGGCACATTATAAAAGTAAATTATATTTTCTTAACCAAATCTTAGGACTATTTCAATTTCATATTAAGCACATTCCTCTCTCCCTGGGATAGAATTTAAAAGCAGCGGCCAAATATCAATAATCCTGCCGCTTACAGCAATAAATTATCAGGGAGGTCTTTATATGAAACTATCAGATATACAAAATACAAATTTACCAAGGATCGCCGTTCTTTTTGGCGGCAACTCCTCAGAATACCAGGTTTCCCTATCTTCCGGATCCGCCGTGCTGCGTGCCATCGACACCGGAAAGTACATGCCAATCCCTGTTGGGATTTCCAAGGAAGGACGCTGGTTTCTCTATGCCGGTGATTATGATGCGATCACCGCCGACCGCTGGCAGGAATCCGGAAAGTGCTTCCCCATTTACTTCTCCGGTGACCAGTCCGCCCAGGGATTCCTGATTTCTATTCCATCCAGTGAATTCTCATCCAATGAACTTTCATCGGACGAGACGGCCAGCCCCCGCCTTGTTCCCTTATCCGTACAGGCAGTGATCCCCGTTCTTCATGGCAAAAACGGGGAAGACGGAACCGTGCAGGGACTTTTCGCCCTGCTTGGCATTCCTGTGATTGGCTGCGGCATTTTAAGCTCTTCGCTCTGCATGGATAAAGAAAGGGCTCATCAGATTGCTTCCTCTCTTGGCATTTCTGTTCCCGCATCCTTTTGCGCATATGAAGGGATCTCAGAAGATGAGCTTTACCGGGCGGCAGATTCCCTTGGGTATCCGCTGTTTGTCAAACCGGTAAGGGCAGGCTCCTCCTTCGGCATCACCTGCGTCCAGGATAAGAGCCAGCTTCCGGCTGCCGTAAAAGAAGCTTTCCTTTATGATACCCGCATTATTATAGAAGAAAAAATTGAAGGATTTGAAGTTGGCTGCGCCGTCATGGGAAGAAACTTTAATCCTGCTGGGGAGCTGACGATCGGAGAAGTGGACGAGATTGAACTTACGGACGGATTTTTTGACTATACGGAAAAATATACCTTAAAGACCTCAGAAATCCATGTGCCTGCAAGGATTTCTCCGGAAAAGGCAAAAGAAATCAAAGATACCGCCGCCCGGCTTTACCTGGGACTTGACTGTGATTACTTTGCCCGCGTGGATTTGTTCTTAACGCCGGAAGGAAAAATCTATTTTAATGAAGTCAACACCATCCCAGGCTTTACATCCCACAGTCGTTTCCCGGGCATGATGAAAAGCCGGGGGATTGAATTTCCTGACCTTGTCAATCGATTAATTGAAATGGAGGTATAACATGCCAACCCTTACCAAGAAACAATCTCCTTATTTTGCGGCATCCACAGTTTATGAACACCTGACTTTCACAGAAAAAGATATTACCACAGGAAACCTGGTCTTAGTCAACCGGGAACATCCGATCTGCGCTGATCCACCCAGCCATGAACTGATTGACATAAACTGCCAGCAGCCTGACCTTTTATCTCCCCATAAAGGAGAGTTTCAAAATCAGCTTTCCTGCCTGGATCATCCCGTGGAAGAAATTTACCTGCAAAAGCAGGCTGCCACCATGCTGTTTTCCCTGATCAAGAAATCCGGCGCCGGCGGACGAATCACCGCCGTAAGCGGCTGCCGTTCTCTAAGGGAACAGACTGCCATCTGGGAGGAAACCGTTTCCGGAAAAGGGCTTGCTTTCACTGAAAAATATGTAGCCCGGCCCGGCTGCAGCGAGCACCAGAGCGGACTTGCCATCGACCTTGCAAAATCCGCTCCTTCCATTGATTATATACGACCTCATCTCCCACGGGAAGGTGCGATTGCTGCATTCATGCGCCTTGCACCCCAATTTGGTTTTATCCTCAGGTATCCGGAAGGCAAGGAAGAGATCACCCGGATTGGTTATGAACCATGGCACTTCCGCTATGTGGGCTTTCCTCATTCCGTCATCATGACAGACTCTCAGATGACTTTAGAGGAATACCTGGAAATGCTGGAAAACGGCACCTCTCCTTTAAAACCTTTTACTTATACCCAGGACGGTGCGCGCATAGATATTATATATCTGTCCATGAAAAACAGACAAAAGGTGGAAGCCGAATTTTCGGATGTGCTTCCCCATACCATCTCCGGAACAAATAAGTCAGGCATTGTCCTTACAAGATTCCGCAGACATTAATCTAAAGCCAAAGGAGCACCGATGAACAACAACAAATCCACTACCCGGCAGCAAACTCAGACCGCCATTGATCCATTCCGCTTGGTGGCAGCTTTTTTGATCGTGGCTATACACACGGCGCCGCTATCCACTTTCAGCGAAACGGCAGACTTTCTTTTTTCTTACTGTTTCGCCCGGATTGCCGTGCCATTTTTCCTGATGACCACCGGATATTTTGTGCTGTCACCCCTTATTTCAAAAAAATCCGGCTCCATGAACCCCCGTCCTCTTGTTTCTCCCTACAAGCGTTTTTGGAAAAGCACGAAAAAAACAGCATTGCTTTATCTTGGAGCCACAGCACTCTACCTTCCGGTCAATATCTACTCAGGAAAGCTCCCTGGGCTTAACGATATTTTTAAGGTACTTGTTTTCGACGGAACCTTTTATCATTTATGGTATCTTCCCGCCACATTACTCGGCATGCTGCTCCTTTTCCTTCTCTTCAAAAAATGCAGCTCCCGAATCCTTATGCCAGTCTGCGTAACCCTTTACCTGATCGGCCTGTTGGGGGATAGCTGGTACGGCCTTGTCTCAAAGCTTCCGCCTGTCAAATCCTTTTATGATGTGCTGTTTTCCATAAGCTCCTATACACGGAACGGCTTCTTCTATGCCCCAGTCTTTCTCTTAATGGGTGCGGTGGTTTCCCACAGGCGCATCCGCAGGCGTTTTGACACCGTCATGATCAACCTTACGGGAACATTGTTTTTCCTGCTTTTGATGCTGGGCGAAGGCTTTTTATCTTTTCATTTAGAATGGCAGCGGCATAACAGTATGTACCTGTTCCTGATCCCCTGCATGTATTTCCTCTTCCGGCTTCTGCTCTGCCTTCCGGGAAAAGGAAAACCTATGCTCCGGCAGGCTACCTTATGGATTTATATACTGCATCCCCTTGTGATCATACTCATCCGCGGTTTTGCAAAACTCACCCGCCTTACCCCTTACCTTGTGGAAAACAGCCTGATCCATTACCTGGCAGTCTGCGCCGCAAGCTTTATCCTTGCACTGGCCGTCACAGCGTTTAGCCCTGTGCTTGCAGCCCTTGCCACAACAATATGGAAACAGAAACTCCCCCGAAAACGGCGTTAGAAAGGAAACCTATGTATCAAAAGACACGTGCGTGGATCGAACTGAATATGGAAAATCTGGCATACAATGTGGAACAGATGAAATCCCGTCTTCCCGGTAACTGCCGCCTGATGCCCGCAGTAAAAGCAAATGCTTACGGCCATGGCATGATTCCTGTCGCAAAAGCTTTGAACAAGCTGGGAATCCGTGACTTTTGTGTTGCCGCTGCCAAAGAAGGCGCCGAGCTGCGGAAAGCCGGGATCGAAGGAGAAATCCTGGTACTGGGATATACCCACCCGGAGGCCTTTCCTCTACTCCTTAAATATGACCTGACGCAGACGGTAGTGGATGCCTCCTATGCCAGACTGCTTGCCGGCTACGGAAAAAAGTTTAAAGTACATATCAGCGTGGATACCGGTATGCGGCGGCTTGGCGAGCGGAGCGAGCACCTCTCATCCATCCTCTCTTTCTGGGAATACCAAAACCTTGCCATCACTGGCTTATATTCCCACTTATGCGTGGCGGACAGCCTTTCCCCGATGGATATCCAGTTTACCCTGATGCAGTTCCAGCGCTTTGACACCATCATAGACGCCCTGCGCCAAAAAGGGATCAACGGGTTTGCCACACATATCCAAAGCAGCTACGGGTTTTTAAATTACCCGGAATTTCACTACGATTACATCCGCCCCGGCATTGCCCTTTACGGCTGTAACAGCCTTTTATCCGACCAGCCGCGGCTTACCCTTTCCCTGCGGCCCGTCCTTTCCTTAAAGGCACGGCTTGGAAGCGTAAGGCCGCTGCTGCCCGGAGAAAGCGCAGGATACGGGCTTACCTATACCGCATTAAGACCCATGGTCATAGGAACCGCATCCATCGGTTATGCGGACGGTATCCCTCGCTCCCTTTCCAGCAACGGATATGCCCTTTTAAGGGGCAGGCGCGTTCCCATCATCGGGCGGATCTGCATGGACCAGCTTCTCCTTGACGTAACGGAAATCTCAGACGCTGCCCCCATGGACGAGGTAGTCTTTATTGGCAGATCTTCGTTTACGCAGGATGACCAGACCTTCTCTGATGAAATCAAAGCGGAAGAGCTGGCATTACAGGGCCAGACCATCAGCAACGAAATTTTAAGCTGTCTGGGAGAACGGTTGGATCGAGTCGTGCTGTAATTGCCACATTCCATCCTTCATTTCGCCTTAAAAATCCATACCAATATCGGTATCAGGCATACCGACATCCAAACGCTAAGCCAGATATCCCGCCCTGTGGCAAAGCCGCTTAAAAGAATAAACAAAAACAGGGCGGCCGCCAGCGCATTTACGTTTACCAGCCGGAACAGCCTTCTTTTCCAATTGGAAATATTGGTGTCCGTTATTTCCTCCGGATGGGTCATTGTGCAGTACACCACCGCTCCAAACCGCCCGATCACGCGCTCCGCCGTATATTCCACGTTGTCAATGGTAAAAACAGGGTACATCCCTTCCTTCGTAATATAAATATGCAGATTATTTTCATCCGCATAGGCAAGCAGCGCCTCCGTAAATTCCTTAGAATTCATTACCATGGTGTCCGGCCGGAAGGTGAATGACCTTACCTTCTCCTCCTTCATGATCTGCTTATAATCATTGACGATCGACATGAAAAATCCCCCTTTCTTTTCTATCTCATCCATTTCTAAAAGCACCCTGTCCACATCCAGGGTCTCCAATCTGGCATCACATAACCCCTTACAAATATTGATACAGGATTCCAGCTCGCTTTTTTTCCTGACCAGGTCTTCCAAATGCTTTTTGATCGCTGTTCCGATCGGAATTTCCTCTTCCAGAATCTGATGGATCTCCTCTAACGGCATGTCAAGCTTTCGCAGCATCTTGATTACCTGCAGAATCCTCAAGTCTTCCCCGGTATACTCTCTATAGTTATTTAATGAATTTCTCTTAGGATGAAGCAGCCCCTTTTTTTCATAAAAACGGATATTCTGTTTAGTAACTCCAGTCAGGTTTTCCAGCTCATTGATGTTCACTGCAGCCCACCTCCTTTCTTTGATAACCCCACTATACAGGTTATAGTAAGTATAATGTCAAGTATTTTCACAAAAAAATTCATTGTGCTATCTGTCATTTTTTGCTAGAATGATTTTGTATTCTATAAAAAGGGGGCATTTTATGAAGAATGTTGAAGACTATATACGGAGCATTCCGGATTTCCCGGAAAAAGGAATTATCTTCCGGGATGTGACCAGCATATTGCAAGATCCTGATGGTTTGGCGCTGGCCATTGATTCCATGAAAAAAAAGCTTGAGGGAATTGATTTCGACCTGATCGTTGGAACCGAATCCAGAGGGTTTATCTTTGGCGTTCCAATTGCCTATTCCCTGCATAAAGGATTTGTTCCGGTCCGCAAAAAGGGCAAACTTCCGTTAGAAGTGGTCTCAAGGGAATATGACCTGGAATATGGCAGTTCGGTAGTGGAAATGCATAAAGATTCCATTAAACCCGGACAAAAAGTAGTGATCGTGGATGACCTGATTGCAACAGGCGGCACGATAGAAGCAAGCATTCAGATAATTGAAGAGCTGGGCGGCGAAGTAGTGAAGGTGGTCTTCCTGATGGAACTATCCGGTCTTAAGGGAAGAGAACGCTTAAAAGGCTACGACGTGGACAGCGTCATTATCTATGAAGGCAAATAAAGGTACTTATTGTACCACTTATGAGAAAAGGAGAAAGTGATGTTAGAAAAATGGTTTAAACTCAAAGAAAACAACACAAACGTCAGAACGGAAGTGGTTGCCGGTGTTACAACATTCATGACAATGGCATACATCCTGGCAGTCAATCCGTCCATTCTGTCCGAATCCGGTATGGATGTCAATGCGGTCCTGATGGCAACCGCCCTTGCGGCATTTATCGGTACGCTTGCCATGGCGCTTTTGGCAAATTATCCCTTCGCGTTAGCCCCCGGGCTTGGACTTAACGCCTACTTTGCCTACACAGTATGCGGTTCTATGGAGTATTCCTGGCAGATTGCGCTTTTGGCAGTATTTATTGAAGGTCTGATTTTTATCGTTCTTTCCGTGACCAATGTGCGTGAGGCAATTTTTAACGCCATTCCTATACAGCTAAAGAGAGGCGTATCCGTAGGCATCGGTTTATTTATCGCCTTTATTGGCTTCCAGAACGCAGGTATCGTGGTCAATTCAGACTCCACCTTGGTCACCGTCATCAATTTCAGGAATGATTTCCACACGGCAGGCATCAGCGCACTTTTGGCGATCATCGGCATCTTTATCATTGTAATCCTCCATGTAAAAAAGGTAAAAGGCGCTATCCTGATCGGTATTTTCGCAACCTGGATCCTTGGAATCATCTGCCAGCTGACAGGCTTATATACGGTCACACCTGACGCTGGATACTACTCCCTGATCCCTTCCTTTAGCAGTTTCAGTTTCAGTGCCATCGGCCTGACGTTTGGGCAGTGCTTTAAAGCAGATTTTAGCGCAATCAAGATTGCTGATTTCATCGTTATCATTCTTGCTTTCTTATTCGTAGATGTGTTTGATACATTAGGAACATTGATCGGCTGTGCAAACAAAGCAAACATGTTAGATAAAGAAGGAAAGCTTCCCCGCATTAAACAGGCGCTTCTGGCAGATGCCGTTGCAACCAGCGCCGGCGCAGTGCTTGGTACTTCCACCACCACCACCTTTGTGGAGAGCTCCGCAGGTGTGGCTGAAGGCGGCCGGACAGGTCTTTCCTCCGTTGTGACCGGATTTTTATTCCTGCTTGCAATCTTCCTTGCCCCGATCTTTACCACGATTCCCGGCTTTGCAACGGCTCCGGCTTTGGTATTTGTAGGATTTTTGATGATAACGGCTGTCGTACAGATTGATTTTGAAGATCTGACAGAGGCAATACCGGCTTATCTGTGTCTCCTTGCTATGCCTCTTTTATACAGTATTTCCGAAGGGATCGCTGTGGGCGTTATCTCTTACGTAATCATCAACCTTGTATGCGGCAAAGCAAAGAAGATCACACCGCTTATGTACATACTTGCAGTATTGTTTGTCTGCAAATACATTTTCCTGTAATACGCAAATACATCTCTAAAAATAGTATAGTAAGCGACAATTATTTTTGCCGTTTACTATACTATTTCTATTTTACCATAGCATTACCGTACGAAAGGCTCGGCTGACCATTCACGGATAAATCCGCTGTAAGCGTCAATCTCAAACTCATATTCCATGCCGTTATAGATTATTTTCCCTTCATACAAAAGAATTCCGTCATCATCATCAATTTCAAATTTCCGCACATCACTCTCAGCCGCACCCGGAACCTGAGCAAGAGCCAGTTGCTGCGCCTGTTCGGCTGTTATGATATTTGATCCCGGCTGTGAATAGTACTCCGCATCGTAATCAAAGCTAATAACCGCTCCAGTATATGCATCAATTTCGTAATCATACTCTTTGTAATCCGCTGTATAAAACTCCACGTCATATTCCCACTGTCCATCATCCACTTCCAGAAGAGAACTGACGAATGTCACCTGATTTTCTTCCAACCCCGCATGCTCCAGCGCAATCCGTCTGGCCTCCGCCTCCCCAATATAGGCATCCGAACCAGTGTCCAATACCGCCGGAATAGCAGCTTCACCCCCTTGTCTGAAAGGAACTACATCAGAAACAGCCGGGCTTGGTTCTACCGCCCTTTGTGGTTCTGCAGCTCCTGCCGTTCCCTCCAGTTTCGCCAGCTCTGCATCACCAGTCTGACTATCTTCCATATCCAATAATTTTTCCGCATTGATTATTACGCCAGTAAGGGCATCAACATCATACTGGTAACTCTGTCCAGCCGCCTCAAAACAAACCCGATAATAATCCAATCCATCACGCGTGTCCAAATCCGCATTAATGAAGCTTATCTCCTTCTCTGTCAACAAAGCCGCTTTCAAGGCCGTTTTCTTTGCCGACTCCGCACCAATATAACTCATCTGCCCCTGCTGCCGGCCACAACCGGTAAAAAGAACTATAAGCACCCCTATAATGCATAAAAATATTTTTTGACTCATAATAATCCTCCTTTTTTTGTTTCTGGATTCAGTATAGTATGCCAATATGAAATCTACATGAAATCCTAACATAAAAAAAGAACCGGATCAGGCAAATGAAGGATAAAAACGCTGCCCACTTGCGGAATACTCTCCATCGTCATATACCCGCCATGAATCTGGGCAATCTGCCAGACAATAGAAAGCCCCAGCCCTGTTCCTCCTTCGCCCCGGGCCGAGTCCGCCCGGTAAAATCGCTTCCAGATCTTATCCTGCTGCTCAGATGGGATTCCAATTCCATTATCCCTCACTTCCAGCAATATTTCACCTTCCTTGCGTCTGGCCGATATCCATACACAGCCATCCTGCCTGCCATATTTGATTGCATTTTCTACCAGGTTCCATAGCAATCTGGACAGCAGCGCTGGGTCAACGGCAGCCGTAATCTTTTCCGGCATTTCCAAAATCAGACGGTGGGAGCCACATGCCCATTCCTCAATAAGGCAGCTTAGCAGCCCGTTTAACTCAACGTTCTCCAAATGAGCCACTTCCGTTCCCTGCTCTAGCCGGGTCATGCTCAGAAGCTGATCAATCAGCCGGGACATTTTATCCGCCTGACGGTGGATCATGGCAATGGTCTCCTTCCGCTCCTCCATGGTTTCATCATACTTTTCCGCATATTCACATGCTCCTGTGATAATAGACACCGGGGTACGCAGTTCATGGGAAGCATCGGATGTAAACTGTTTTTCCGACTCAAAAGACTTCTCCAAACGCTGAAACAGTTGATCAAAAGTGGCGGCAAGACAGGAAAATTCGTCTTGGCCCGGCGGCAGCCCAATACGGCTGGACAAATCCTGAGCCTCGTTGATAGATGCCGCCGTTGCGGTAATACTGTCCAAAGGGCGAAACGCCCTTCTCGCAATCCAATAACTGCCCAAGGCGGCTAACGCCATAAATACGGGCATAATAACAAAAGCCATCATCAACATATTATGAGTGAGTTGGCGGTTTTCAGGCGCCTCCATCATGCCTCTCAACCATACGCCGCTCTCCCATCCCGCAGGGAACCACAGATCCAGCACCAGATACCTTTGATTTCCGGTACTTACCATGCGGACCATACCGTTTTGAAACCCCTCTTTCATTGTAACGGATACCGGAAGCCGGCCAGCCAATAGCGCTTCATCCTTACTGTAAACCAAAGTAGACACTCCGTTTTGATAAAAAGCAAAATCACTTCCCAAATCCAACCGTCCGTTGGATATGGCGGTCTGTGCCAGATTGCTTCGGACGGTTCGAATCAGCTGGGATATGGCAGTTTGGTCAGCAACCACTCTGCTGATAGACAGCATAAACACCAGAAGCAGCCCAGCCAGCAAACCGGTCAACATCGTAAGCCATACGGAAATCCGAATTTTCACAGAAAACTTTTTCATTACATTTCCTCAGCTTCATCTATCCTCAATACCCAGCCAACGCCCCTGATGGTATGGAGCAGCCTGGGTAAGTTCCCACTGTCGATCTTCTTCCTCAGACGGCTGATGTACACATCCATGTTATTAGAGCTGCCTGAAAATTCATAATTCCATATCTGCTCTTCCAGCTGCTCGCGCGAAAGCACAACACCCTTATTTCGTATCAAACACTCCAAAACAGAAAATTCCTTTGGAATAAGGCTGATCTCCTTTCCACCCCGAAAAACCGTCCGTCGTTCGATATCCACGGTCAAATCGGCAATAGAAAATTGATTTTTGTGATTTCCGACCCGCTTTCGCGTCATGGCGCGGATTCTGGCCAGAAGTTCATCAAACGCAAAAGGCTTGACCAAATAATCATCCGCACCTAAGTCTAATCCTTTTACCCGGTCAGCCACTGTATCCTTAGCCGTAAGAAACAGCACAGGCGTTTCAAAATTCCTGTTCCGAAGCTGTTTCAGCAGGGAATAACCATCCAGCTTGGGCATCATCACGTCCAATAAGACAGCGTCATACTCCGCTCCCAGCAGGTAATCCAGTGCCTCCTGCCCATCAAAGCAGCAATCCACGCTGTATCCTTCCTTCTTTAGTGTTTTTGCAATCAGATGGTTCATATCCGGCGCATCTTCAACTACCAGAACCCTCAAAATAAGACACCCACTTCCATCAATTAATTTTTACTTAAAATAGGAAACCCCTGACTCAAATATCTTCATATCCTGTTCCCCATAGATATTGATAGCAACGCCTTCTCCCCGGCGTTCCGCATGAGCCATCTTCCCAAAGCACCTGCCGTCAGGAGACGTAATCCCTTCAACCGCACAATAAGAACCATTGATGTTCCACTCCTCGTCCATGGAAACACTGCCATTTGGATCACAATATTGAGTTGCAACCTGCCCATTCGCAAACAGTTGTTCAAGCCACTTATCAGGAGCAACAAATCTTCCTTCCCCATGGGAAGCGGGGATCGCATATACGCCGCCAAGCTCCGCTCCCTTAAGCCACGGGGATTGATTGGAAACCACTTTCGTATATACCATCTTGGAGATATGGCGGTTAATGGTGTTAAATGTCAGGGTCGGTGAATCATCTTTCTGCCCGGTGATCTCACCATAAGGCACAAGCCCTAACTTGATCAGTGCCTGAAAACCGTTACAGATCCCAAGTGCAAGTCCATCTCTTTCCTGTAAAAGCTTCATTACCGCTTCCTTCATATGCTCATTCTGGAATGCGGTGGCAAAGAATTTTGCGCTTCCGTCAGGTTCATCACCTGCCGAAAAACCGCCTGGGAACATGATAATCTGAGCCTTTGCGATCTCTTTTTCAAATACTTCCACCGAACTTCTGATATCCTGTGCTGACTGGTTTTTAAACACTTTGGTGATCACATCTGCGCCAGCGCGCTCAAAAGCTCTGGCACTGTCATATTCACAGTTGGTTCCCGGAAATACCGGGATAAACACGGTAGGCTTCGCCACTTTATTTTTGCATACATATATCATCTTTGCCTGGTACAATCTATCCGCAACAGGCTCCGTTCCTTTTTCTGCCTTAGTGGGGAATACCTTTTCCAACTTGGAACACCACGCATCTAATGCTTCTTCCATGGTCAACGTCACATCCTGATACCGGAAAACAGGTTCTGCAAGGACTTTGGCCGCTTTACGGATATTAATCTCTCCAGCCGCCCCTCCTGATTCTTTTTCCAAAAGAAGCGCTGCCGCATCTTCTGCACCCATTTCAAGTACAAGGTCGCCCAGACAGTTCTCAAACAAATCGCCTGCTTTTAATACGTCTTCCACCTCTAATCCCAGCTTATTACCGAAAGCCATCTTGCTTAGCCCCGCCACAAGACCTTTCGAGTCAAGCGCATAGGCTGCTTTCACTTTCCCTTCCTTCATCAGCTTACCGATAAAACGGTAAGTCTGCATCACGTGCTCATAAACCGGGATATCAAATTCATCCTTGTCAAACCAGAACTGCAAGAGCACGTCTCCTGCTTCTTTCAGTTCCGGGGTAATCACATCTTTTAAATCCGCCACGTTCACAGCAAAAGAGACCAAAGTTGGCGGCACGTCAATTTCATTAAAGGTACCGGACATACTGTCCTTGCCTCCAATAGAAGGAAGTCCATAACCAATCTGGGCATCGTATGCGCCCAGAAGAGCGGCAAAAGGCTGACTCCACCTTGCCGGGTCAGAAGTCATACGTCTGAAATATTCCTGGAAAGTAAAACGTATCTTTTCAAAATCACCGCCTGATGCCACAATCTTAGCCATGGATTCCGTCACTGCATAAACCGCACCGTGGTAAGGGCTCCAGGAAGAAAGCTCCGGGTCAAACCCATAGCTCATCATAGTTACCGTTCCCGTCTTCCCTTCAAGCACAGGCAGCTTGGCAATCATAGCCTGGGTTTCCGTAAGCTGATACTTGCCGCCGTAAGGCATCAAGACGCTTGCCGCACCTATGGAGGAATCAAACATTTCAACCAAACCCTTTTGAGAACATACGTTCAAGTCATGTAACGTGCACAGCCACGCCTGTTTGATATCACCCGCTTCTTTATATTTTTGTACCTCCGGTATGGCAGTCTTTTTTAGATAATCCTCTTCTTTTTTGGGAATAGAGACCTTCACGTCCGTTTCCTGATGGGCCCCATTGGTATCCAAAAACGCACGGGAAATATTTACAATTTCCTTCCCTCTCCACTTAAGCACCAGCCTGGGTTCTTGGGTCACCACTGCAACCGGAACAGCTTCCAAATTTTCTTCCGCTGCAAATCCCAGAAACCTACCCACATCTTTCGGGTCTACCACTACCGCCATCCTCTCCTGGGATTCGGAAATAGCAAGCTCTGTTCCGTCAAGGCCTGCGTATTTCTTGGGAATCTTATCCAGGTCCACGATAAGACCAGGGGCAAGTTCGCCGATTGCCACGGACACGCCTCCTGCGCCAAAATCATTGCACTTCTTGATGATCCTGCTGACCTCTCCCCTGCGGAAAAGACGCTGGATCTTACGCTCTGTGGGTGCGTTTCCTTTCTGTACTTCAGCGCCGCAGGTCTCTATAGAGCTTTCCGTATGTACCTTAGAAGATCCAGTAGCCCCGCCGCAGCCGTCGCGTCCGGTTCTTCCCCCAAGAAGAATGATCACGTCCTCCGGGTCAGAATTTTCCCTGATCACATTAGCCCTCGGAGCTGCCCCCATGACTGCACCGATCTCCATACGCTTTGCCACATAATCAGGATGATAGATTTCTTTCACATAACCGGTTGCAAGGCCAATCTGGTTCCCGTAAGAGGAGTAACCGCTGGCTGCCCCCCGGACTAACTTTTTCTGGGACAGCTTTCCTTTTAACGTTTCCGATACCGGCACAGTAGGATCTGCAGCACCGGTCACGCGCATTGCCTGATACACATATCCTCTGCCTGAAAGAGGATCGCGGATCGCACCGCCAAGGCAGGTTGCCGCACCACCGAAAGGCTCAATCTCCGTAGGGTGGTTATGGGTCTCGTTTTTGAAAAATACCAGCCATTCTTCCGTCACCGGTCCGTCACCGTAATCCATCTCTACCGGCACCACCACGGAACAGGCATTGATCTCGTCGGACTCTTCCATATCCTGAAGCTTTCCGTCCTTTTTAAGCTTCCGCATAGCCATCAGGGCAAGATCCATCAGACAGACAAACTTATCATCCCTGCCTGCAAAGATCTCACCTCTAGTGTCTAAATAACTCTGATATGTAGTTTCTAGGGGTGCACGATAGTACCCGTCCTCAAATTCAATATTTTTTAATTCCGTTGAAAAAGTGGTATGGCGGCAGTGATCCGACCAATAAGTGTCAAGCACCCGGATCTCTGTCATGGTCGGGTCTCTATGCTCCTCGGAAACAAAATAATTCTGGATATGGAGAAAATCCTTAAAAGTCATGGCAAGCCCTAAACAATCGTAGAGTTCTTTTAATTCTGTCTCCCCCATTTTCCTAAACCCATCAAATACCGCAATATCCGCAGGTTCGTCATACTCGGTGATAAGGGTTACGGGCTTCTCCATTCCCGTTTCCCGGGAATCAACCGGATTGATACAATATGATTTTATTTTACCTAATTCTTCAGGAGTCAAATCCCCTATAATCAGATAAGTGACCGCTGTACGGATCACCGGCTCCTCATCCTCTTTTAAAAACTTCACGCACTGCATTGCGGAATCTGCCCTCTGATCAAACTGCCCCGGTAAAAATTCTACGCTGAACACATGACCGTCAGAAGGGATCTCAATGTTTTCCCGGTACAAAACATCCACCGGCGGCTCAGAAAATACACAGACAGCCGCACGCTCAAAGGTTTCTTCCGAAATATTTTCCACATCGTAACGGATAAAAACCCTCACATCCCGCATACCGGAAATCCCAAGGTAACTGCTGATCTCTTCTTTCAGCTCCTTTGCCTTCACCGCAAAAGGGGCCTTCTTTTCTACATAGATACGTTTTACATTTCCCATGGTTCGTTTATTTCCCTCCATTTTGATTTATTACTCTTCCATTACTAATCCCTGCATCACATACATGATCTCCCGGTCAACCGCAGTCTCCGAAATCCCTCTTGTATGAGATGCAATTTTAAGCCCTTCCAACAGATACATAATGTTTCTGGCACATCCCCGTGGATCCTCACAATAAAATTCCCCACTTTCAACCCCTTCCTGAATCAGTCCTTCCAACACATGTACCGCCGCATCAAATTGCTTCTTTAACAGGTTATCCCTGCCGGGGATATCATTTGCAAAAAAATATTCATAGGTTGCTTTCCCTAAAGAATTCTGCTTATTCAACAACTCTTTTTTCTGTTCTTTCAAAAATATGGCCAGGATATCCGTAGGTGTGGTCTCTTCCGTAATGCTCTCGGCAAACACATCATCCGCATCCTCCTGTTCCATCTTAAGTACTTCCTCGAACAATTCCTTCGTGCTGGAAAAATACAGATATAAGCCCCCACGGCTGATCTGGCATGCTTCCACGATATCTTTCATGGTCACTTCTTTATATCCCTTGTCCATAAAGATCCTGCGTGCCGTTTCTATAATATATTTTTTCTTTTGTGCTGACTTTTCACTCATATCCCCCAACTCCTAATCATGCTTTACTTATGCACGCGGACCGTCCCAGACTTCCAGTATTTCCTTTATCCTCTTAAGGCCATGGTAAAACACGCCGTTTTCAATCCCCTTTGGCCAAAGAGCTGACTTTGTCATCCCACCAAGCACATACTTAGCCATTATGTCAAAGACAATATTTATGTTTTTAAGTTCTGCCCTGTCAATGATCCGCAGCTCGTCCTGCTCTGTCCGGATCCTGTTCCTAGAAAATGTATAAACGTAATTCCGGTCCATCAGCCCGGTAGCATTCATTTCTTTCACAAAGCCAAGCAATGTACTGTCATATACCGGTATCACGATAGATTTCTTCGGCATATCCGCCCCCTGGTAATGCTTCGTCATGTCGTTTCCAGATTTTTCCTTAAGCCATGGCAGATACCGGAATATCTGCCCCAAAGACTGCCTGTATTTACTGATTAACTCCTGTCTATATATATTTTCTGTCTCCATAATCCCTTTACTCCCTTTTCCTGATGTATGCTGGTATGACAATGCCACAACGTGGCATACAACTCTTATTTTATCACAATTGTCACGAAAAGGGTATAAAAAAAGAATCCCGCAAGCGAGATTCTTTTTTGTATTTATTATACACACTGGAATTTTGCAATGTAGACCGGGAATGTATCCGTACCTTTTACTTCCTTTCCGGCAGTGATGGTAACATTCTTGTCAGTAATCAGATATTCCACGTTGGCACCTGCCTCGACCACCGTATCCTGCATCAGGATACAGTTCTTGACTTTAGCGCCTTTTGCAATCCTGACGCCACGGAAGATTACGCAGTTTTCCACTTCGCCTTCAATCACGCAGCCGTCGGCAACCATTACATTCTTTACTTTAGCGTCTTCAATATAGCGGGTCGGGTTATCATCACGTATCTTGGTATAAATAGGCGTTCCTGAGAAAAGAGCATCCAGATTATAATCATCCAAAAGCTTCATATTCTCATCAAAATAACTCTTCATATCGCTGATACGCGCCACATATCCGTCATACTTGTATGCCTGCACATTCAGCTTGTTCAACTGAGGAAGCAGCACATCACGCTCAAAAAATTCCTGTCCCCGTACAAAGGCGGTATTCACCATGTCGATCAACATTTCGCGTTCAATGATAAAGATATTCATGGCAAAATTCTGGACCCCGTGAGTCCTTGTATTCACATAGATTTTCTTTATCCTGCCGTCATCAATGTCAAAGGTATAATAAAAGCCCTTATCATTGGACGGATACTTAAATACGCTTTCCGGCAGCTCCTGCTCGTTATAAGCAATGGTCACATCCGCCCCACTTTGAATATGCGCGTTTAACATATCGCTAAAATTAAAGTTCACCACAATATTCGTGTCTGTCATGATCACATATTTTTCTTTTTCATCTCTTAAAAAATCCAAAATATTTGCCAGCGCAGTCACGCGCCCGGTGTAAGGTTTGGATTCTTTTTCAGCAAAAGGAGGGAAAATATGTAAACCGCCGTTTTTACGGACCAAATCCCATTCACGTCCGGAACCTAAATGATCCATCAGGGAATGGTAATTGTTATTGACCATAACGGAAATATTGTCAATACCGGAGTGGGACATACTGGACAAGATAAAGTCAATCAAACGGTAACGGCTGGCAAAGGGAATGGAAGCCATCAAACGCACATTGACCAGATCCGGAACCAAAGCATCATAACTGTTTGGGAATATAATTCCGAGTGCACTTGTATTTGATTTTACCATTGTTCTTCACCACCTTCTATATTATTTTTCACCATGGCGTTGGGCCCTACCACGGCGTTTTCTCCGATCGTGATACCTGCGCCAATCGTGGCCACACCATTTTCATCACCGGAGGGCATAGCTCCTACCACGGCATTTTCTCCGATCGTTACGTTTTCAGCTACGATACAGTGTTTCACCACCGCACCCGCCTTGATGGTCGTACCGCCCATAATGACGGCATCTTCTACTACTGCCCCGTCTTCCACCTTCACGCCGGCAAAGAGGATGGAATGTTTCACGGTTCCCTTGATCCGGCAGCCATCGGTGATCATTGCATTTTCCACCACTGCCCCTGCACTGATCTTATGTCCTGTCATACCGCTGTTACGGCTGTAGATTTTCCAGTCTTCATCAAAAAGGTTGATTCCGCTGTGCTCGGGATCCAAAACTTCCATATTGGCTTCCCATAAGGAGGAGATAGTTCCTACATCCTTCCAGTATCCGCTGAAATGATAAGCATACATCCGGCGGTTGTCACGAAGGAGGTTGGGGATGATATTATTCCCAAAGTCATTTTCTGAATTTGGGTCTGCTTCGTCTTCTTCCAGATATTTTTTCAGGATATCCCAGTTAAATATGTAAATACCCATGGATGCCAGATTAGATTTCGGGTTTTTAGGCTTTTCCTGGAACTCCGTGATCCTGTCAGTCTCATCCGCCACCATCAAACCGAAGCGGGGCGCTTCTTCCCACGGAACTTCCATAACTGCCACGCTGAACTCAGCATCCTTTTCCTTATGGAATTTCAGGAAATCGCTGTAATCCTGCTTGCAGATCTGGTCACCGGAAAGAATAATGACATATTTGGGGTCATAACGCTCAATAAACGATATGTTCTGATAAATCGCATTGGCTGTGCCCTTATACCAATCTGACCCGCTTGCTTTCTGATACGGCGGCAGCACATGAACCCCTCCGTAAAGGCGGTCCAGATCCCAAGGCTGTCCGTTACCGATATATTCGTTCAGCTCCAGCGGCTGATACTGGGTAAGGATACCTACAGTATCAATGTCTGAATTGACACAGTTAGACAGCGGGAAATCAATGATACGGTATTTACCGCCGAATGGAACTGCTGGTTTTGCAAGCTTCTCGGTAAGCGCGTACAGGCGAGATCCCTGTCCACCGGCAAGAAGCATTGCAATCATTTCTTTTGCCATATTACTATTCCTCCTACTTTTTGCTTTATAGGAAAATTATATAACATTTTCTGGGAAAATGGTAGGAGAATTATGTATTATATTCAAAAAATTTTTAATGCTGAAAGAAAAATAAGTAAAAATATCAGAACACTCCCCCATTTAGGACACTTTCAAAGGCCCGCACCCATACATATCTGGAAAGGCCGCTGTCCCGCTGATGCGGGAAGCCCTGGCGGATGCTGAAATCAACCTGTGCGCTGTCATCCGTAAATCCCCCACCCGGAATATAATCCAGCATATAGCAGGCATAACTGCTTCCATTCCCATCAATTTTAGATAAGTTGCTCATGAATCCATTAAAAGCTTTCTCTCTGTAACGCGCATCGCCAGTCAGGGTATAATACCAGTAATCTGCCTCCGCCCGCCAAATTGTCCATGCGTGCCCATAACAAATGGAAGGGCCATTGGCATCCCCTTCCCAAAACGTTTCCCACCATCTTAAAGACGAGTGGAAGGCCGGCGCAATAGGGGTATGGGTGACCCAGGCTTCATGCATATCCAAAATCTCCTTTGCCCTTCTGACCATCCTCTCGTCCCTGTCTATCTTTGCGCAATAATATAGCAACGTCAGGGCAGAACAGGAGATGGAGCCATCCTCCATCTCCTGTTCCGTCTCCCCTGATATGACGGCTTCCGTATGGAAATTCTTTCTGGTTAAAATGTATTCCGCAATCTGCCCTGCTGCCCTCCGGAATCTTTCCGCCGCCTCCGGCGCATAATCCGCAAAGGCAAGTGCCGCATCCACAAACGGGATGGCCAGACAGCATACCGTGGTATAATCCTCCCTGTCCCCGTTTAGAAAGGACGTATAAATCATCCCCTTGTCAAAGTGATACCTGAGCACATGATCCAGGCTATTTAGAGCATATTCAGCATACTCATCCAATCCCCATAGCTTCCATGCATCCGTCAAAATGGTCACTCCAAACAACAGTTCCTGTATCCTTTCTGACTCAAAAATCCACCAGGCCGGATGGTTTCCATGTTCTTTCCAATATATTGTGCGCCGCGGGACCGCCTTATCCTCTTCCTTCTCCATAATAACAGCCAATGCCTTTTTCAGCTGTTCCTCATAGCTTTCCCTCCGCCCATGTTTTTGCATATAGCGGAGCATGGCGGCCTCCCAGCATTGGTGCTCGCAAAGGTTTCCATCCGTGGCCCGCAGTTCCTTTTCCGTCACCGCATCCATGGACTTCTCCCAAAGCTTATCAATGTCTTCATACCCATAGATTACGGCCTCCATCCCCCTTGCGCCTCTTTTGTAAGGCACTGCCTCATGCAGCATTGGATGCGATACCAGAATTTTGACACTATGGCCGTCTGCCGGATAATATGTTTTCCCTCCACACCGGACTTCGTCACATTCCCCATGGACGTGGCATATGATTTCAGCGCCAACCTTCCCGCCGCTTCTCTCATACGTAAGCATACAGCTATCAAGGATATTTGCCATAATATCCGCCGCTGAATTAAAATCCGGCACCTCAAACAAATATAATTCCAGCCTGTGGTTTCCGCCCCCCGTCCCATACGCCCGGTCAAAAGAGGCAAAAAACACCAGGTTCAGGAAGAAGTGCCCCGGTGAAAATTCGGATGAATAGTCAGCCTTCCACCCGTCACATCTTCCCTTTGGGAACAAAATCAGGTTTTTCCCCTTCGGATTTGATAAATAGCAGTATTTATAAACATTATGCCTGGATGTGTAGACTGAATTAAGCAGATACTGATTTTCCCATCCTCCCCCGTTCTTCTTTCCCATAAAATTGACAGGAATAGAAATCCCAAATTCAGACAAATCCCTTCTTCCTGTGTCCAATAAAATCCTTAATCCTTCTCCAAAGGGGAGCACCTGAATATGGGAATCCGTCTCAACACTGTAACCGCTCCCGTCAAAGTCCGCCCTGCGGTCCAGGTACGGCATACCGGCAGGCTTCCTCCCTCTGGTAATATCATCTTCCATACAGGTATATCTCACATGAATCCTGTCCCCGTTCAAATAATCTGTAAGCTTCATTTTTATTCCTCAATAACCTCAATCCCTGATCAGCGAATTAATCCGCTGTGATAGTTTCTCGTAATTTCCCTTTACAAGTAAAAACCTGGCTGTTCCCCCATCATCAATATGGAATTTGGTTTCCCCATCCTCTGAAACCGTAACTCTGCCTCTGTCAGAAAGTGTAAAATACGGGTTAAAGTCCTCCAATGCAGCCAGGCAAGTGACGGGATCCCAGCTCTCTCTTTCATATTCATATTCACTTCCAGTCCCGCATTTTGTACATTCCACAAAATTTTTCATGGCATACCATATTGGGTTTTTTCCGGTTTTCATTTTTGTTTTTACAAAAATACCGGCCTCATAAGGGCAAAATACCATAGGACAGGTACATTCCCTGGCCACATACCGGGCTGCCCCAATGTCCTGGAGAATATTCCATTCCCTGACCAACTCTTTCTTATCTATAAGGCCTTCGGGAGAATAATTTTCCTTAAAACTCCCTCCCATAATATACAGGCAGTCCACCTTTTCTTTTAACAGTTCCGCCCCATTAAGCTCCGAATACCCATCCCCACCGGACCTTATCAGCCTTTCCACATTGCTGAGTGGGCCTATTGCTATCAACGTCATTCTTTCTTCTGTGCAAGCCAGTTTCCGCCGCAGCATTTCCACTGCATCCCCGGCATTTCCACAGCATCCGTAATGTTCTTTCAAAGCCCTCGCATATGTATTTTCATTGTCACAGGGAATTCCGGGCTCCCCCATACGCCCAATCTCCTTTTCTTTCCCATAATACTGCACAATGGCCCTAACCGCCTCAACCGCGCCTTCCCTTGTGGTACTTGTAGTAATCCCCTCCAGAAAGCATTTCCCCTCATCTTCTAACTGCAACAGCAAGCCAATAGCAGCCGCATCATCACAATCAATTCCAATATCTGTGTCCAGAATAATTTTTTTCATCTTGTTTCCCTTTCGGTTATTTTGCATTAATCTTAAATTTCCAATTAGTTTACAATCCATATCAAATAATGATATGATTACTGTATCAAATAAGAAAGAAGGGTTAGATCTTGAGTTGTGAAATGATATATTTTGTAAAAACTATTTATGAATCACCTCAATTTATCCAGAATCATTTCCACCCCTGTTACGAACTGGTTTACTATCTCAAGGGGAGCGGAAGATCTGAAATTTCCGGGACTCAATATGAATTTCACGAAAATACCTTCTTTCTTATCCAGCCCAAACATATCCATAACGAACAGGAATACCAGTACGTAGAAGTTATGTTTACCGGCTTTACCACCAACAACTATCAGTTAACGGAAGGAATTTTCCCTGATAAAGACGGCTCCATCCTCCGCCTCATGTCCGCAATCCATGGTGAAATGCAGCAAAAAAAGCCTTACTACCGATCCATGATGAATGCCCTGACCGAGGAATTGATTCTGAATGTGCTGCGAATTGTGGAGGCACAAAAGGTCAAGGAGGATTCCTTTGAATATATTCTCAATTATATTGATGCCAATGCAACCAAAAACATCAGCATTCAGCAGATTGCCGCAAACCTCGGATATAATTATGACTATCTGCGCCATCTATTTATAAATAAAATGAATATCAGTGCCAAACAATACCTTCTGGAAGCAAAGCTGAATAATGTCAGGGATATCCTGCTTCATTCTGACGTTTCACTGGATACCATAGCTTCCATGACGGGCTTTAGTTCCGCTTCCCACCTATGTATGGTATTCAGGAAAGCAGAACATATGACACCAAAAGAATATAAGCAAATCCAGCAGGCCAATCAGCTCCTTGACAACAAAGCCGTCAAAACCTCTTCCCTGGAAGGAACGGACTGCTGAGCCCCGTACCTGGTACACGCAATGGATGCCGCAGTGCTCCCGAAAAGCGCACTTTCCGCCAAAGTTTTATTCTCCGAAAGCCCTACCGCAACACCGCCGCAGAACGTATCACCGGCCGCTGTGGTATCTATTGCTTTTACCTTCATACAGGAATATTTTACAGTATTGCTTCTTTCTGTTATTTCATATCCATCTTCTCCCAGAGTGGTAATAATCCGGCTAAGCCCGGCTTTTAGAAGAATCTCTTTTCCGCCAAAAGCTTCCAGTTCGCCCTCATTTGGGGCAATAATATCCACATAAGGAAAATACTCTACGATTCCGGGATCAGCAGGCGCGGGATTCAGGATCGTCAAAAGCCCTTTTTCCTTTGCCCTTTTCAATCCATATCCAACCACCGGAATCGGATTTTCCAACTGTGTCAGGTAAATATCCCCTTCTTTTGCATGTTCAAGGAATAAGTCTATATCCTGCTTCCCCAAAAAGGCGTTTGCCCCCCTGTCCAGAATAATCCTGTTATCTCCCTCGCTGACAATAATGATGGCAATCCCGGTAGATATACCCCCTGCCCTGCGGACAAACGATACATCCACACCGGCCTTTTCCAGGTTTTCTGTAAGCTTCTTTCCATAGTTATCTTCGCCGGTTACCCCGCATAAAAATACTTTCCCGCCAAGCCTGGCTGACGCCACCGCCTGATTCGCACCCTTTCCCCCGCCGTTTTCCATGAACCCATTTCCTGTTACCGTTTCACCGGCTTTTGGCATATGAGGGCTTCTGACCACCAAATCCATATTCAGGCTTCCCACAATAAAAATCCTCTTCACGCCTATCCCCTCCCCTGTAATAAGGCCAAAACATAAATCCATCCCTATACGGACAGGCGCCCTGCCGTATAAGAATGAATTTATGTCATTTATAGATACATTGCGCTGCCAGCTTTAACCCTATGGTGCGCTAAGCCACTTACTGGGCATAGTACCTCTCTGCAGCCTGCTCATTAATCTCAACCCACCTCTGCAATCCGATATTGTCAAGGTTAGCGAGATAGTCCTCCCATCCTTCCTCAATTCCGCCATTCATGATCCATTCACAGGATTGGCGGGCGATTTCACTGATAATAGCAGTGTTTAATGTGCTCATTTCATCTGCTTCCTCAGGAGTATAGAATACCGGCGGGAACGGCTCCACATAGTAAGGGGCGCAAAACTCCATGTTAAAGTTTGACCTGGGTTCTGTCACTGTGTTTCTCAGCACATCCGTAAATTCCTTTTCCTGTACGCACCATGCCCCTGAATGCCCGGGAGACACAGAATACCTGTACACATACTGAGAATCCATGCCTGCAGGCGGCTCCCCAATAATGTAATATCCCTCATCCTGTAATTCCAGTCTCCCCCCAAAATCTCCTTCTATCATTTCCATCGAATTAATCTTATCGTACAAATAGTCAACCCAACGCAGCGCCTCTTCAGGATACTCAGTCTTTGCAGAAATCACACATCCGCTTCTGTCCCAGCCGGGTGCCGCATACTTATAAACAACCGGGTCTTGTCCGTCCGGCCCAAGAAGGGGCTTTAAATACCCAAATTTTTCCGTAGCGTTGGGGGTGATTACCTGGTCATTGATATCCCACACACCGGCAACCCCTACAATAGACGGATCTGCGGCTAGCTTAGCAAGATACTGATTCCAGTCCATGGTAAATGCCTCCGGGTCCATCAACCCCTCCACGTAAAGGTCATGAAAAAATGAAATCCCCTCTTTCCATCCTTCCGTAGCTGCGGAGCAGACAAGCTTTCCATCCTGAAGCATACGGAAATCATTATCCGCAATCACGCCAAAGGAACCCATAAGGAGATTAATCCCTCCCGAACTTCCCTGAAGCTTTTCGCTTGTCGCTATAGTATACGGTATCTCATCGTTAGGGTCTCCGTTTCCGTTTGCATCCTGTTCCTTAAATGCCCGAAGCACCTCTTTCAGCTCATCCACGCTGGTTGGCATTTCAAGGCCAAGATTGTCAAGCCACTCTGTATTGATGATTGCATTTCCATTCTGCTTCATCCAGGCACCTTCATTAATTCTGGGTGTCGAATATATATTTCCGTCAGGAGATGTTATAAACTTTTTAATATCCTCTCTCTCTGCGAAAATATGCTCAAGGTTAGGGGCCATCCCCGGGTATTCCTCAAATAACTTCGTGTAAGAAAGAAGCGTTCCATCTGAACCGTACCGGGCAATCTCACTGTCCGTAAGGCCGTTTAAAATAATATCAGGCATATCGCCGCTGGCCAGGGCAAGAGACTTTTGTTCGTTAAACGCACTGCCCCCGGGCATTACCCACTCGATATGGATACCTGTCTGTTCCTCGGCACGTTTAAACACTTCCTGTTCATTCATATCATCGGGATGCTCCGGCGTATTAGCCAGCATAACCCGCAAAGTCACCGGTTCATCCGTAATTTTCCAGTCCGCAGCCCGATTTGCCTCCACCATCTCTGTCGGATCCATACCTGAATAATCTATATATGTCCCCCCCTGGCTCTCTTTTACGGCATCCTCCGTGTCAACCGCATTTTCCACATTTTTTGCCGCCTCATCACCCGTTGATTGTGTATTTTCTGTTGACGCTGCAGGTTCCTGTGGATTTTTCTCCCCACATGCGGAGAGCATGATTGCAGCCGTAAACAGTGCCACTATTTTTGTTGCTTTGTATTTCATGATATACTTCCTTTCCGATCTTGTAACAATCTGTCATATTCTCTGGTTTTTATCAAAAACAGTTCCTCCCCCACGAAGCTTACTATACTCCCCCCTTTCCTGTATTTATCTTTGTTTATTCCTTTACCGCCCCGACCATGATTCCTGATTCAAAGTACTTTTGTAAAAAAGGATAAACAACAAGGAGAGGAGCACTGGAAATAATAATAATTACATATTTGAGAAGTTCTCCTGCCTTCTGCCTCGCAACCTGTTCCGATATATTCGCTATCATCTGATTTGATGTCTTATTCACAATCAGAATATCCCGCATAACCAGCTGCAAAGGGTGCAGTTTTGAGCTCTTTAAAAATATCATTGCATCAAAATAGCTGTTCCATATCCCCACCCCATAAAATAAAACCATGACCATGGTGAGGGCAGACGACAACGGAAGCGCAATAGAAAAGAAATACTTCAAGTCATTGCAGCCGTCAATTTTAGCCGCCTCAAGCAAATCCCCGGGTAGGGTGCTTGCAAAAAATGTCCTGGCAATAATCAAATTCCAGACAGATACCGCATTGGGCAAAATCATGCACCAGATTGTATCTGTGAGCTTAAGGTTTTTTACCAAAAGGTATCTGGGGATCATCCCGCCGTTAAAAAACATTGTGAGCGTAAATAAGACCATAACCACGGAACGTATCTTAAGGTCCTTTCTGGAAAGCGCATACCCTGATGTCAGGGTCATAAACGTGCTTAAAAATGTTCCCATGACCAGATATATAACTGTATTAAAGTATGCCCGCCATATCTGCCCATACGAAAAAACCCGTTTGTACCCGTCAAACATGATTGACTTTGGGACAAATAATACCTTTCCGGTATTTACCAGGTTGGGGTCACTGACTGAAGCTATCAGCACAAAGTAAAGCGGATAGAGTATCATAACAGTAATTAAAATCAATACAGCCGCTACAAGCGTCCTTACCATACGGTCCTTCCCTGAAAATTCTCTTTTTTCCATAACGTACCCCCTATAAAATACCAATGTCGGTAAGTTTCTTGGATACTGCGTTAACAATCAGTAAAAGTGTCAAGTTGATAATCGAATTAAATAATCCCACTGCTGTGGAGAAACTATACATTGCGTTGTTCAGCCCAACTTTATATACATATGTAGAAATAATTTCCGAGGCTTGAATATTCAAATTATTCTGCATCAGATATGCCTTCTCAAAACCAATTGATAAAATATTTCCGGTATTGAGAATCAACAACGTGACAATTGTAGGCAAAATACTGGGAAAATCTATATACCTTATACACTGTATCCTGCTGGCTCCGTCGATATTTGCCGCCTCATAGAGGTCTGGGCTGATTGCCGACAGGGCCGCAATATAGACAATAGAATTCCAGCCAAGCTCCTGCCATATTCCTGACCATACATATAGATGGTAAAATGCATTTTTATCGGTAAGGATTCCGAGAGTAACCTCCTCAAGCCCCACTATGCTCCGAATATTGTTATAAATATTGACCACCACACCGGAAGTAGGCGCAAAAAAAAGATTAATCATTGCCACTATGACCACCACCGAGATAAAATGTGGGGCATAAGAAGCTGTTTTAATAAAATTTTTAAGCTTTTTGCTTTTAATCGTGTTTGTAAACAATGCAAAAATAATCGGAAACGGAAACCCTGCAATCAGAGAATAAAAACTAATAATCAGGGTATTAGAAAAAATTGTTTTAAAATTATAATCTGTCAAAAACCTCCTAAAATGTTTAAGCCCAACAAATGGGCTTTTTAGCAGCCCCAATGAAGATTTGTAATCCTGAAATGCCATTAGCACACCGCCCATTGGCCCATACAAAAAAATGAGCACATAAATCAATGTGGGCAATAACAGGATATATAACCCCCATCTCAGTTTCAGTTCTTTTTTTATCCCATTTACCATAGATCTAATTTTCATTGCCCCTCCTTTCTAAGTAAATCCCTCTTTTTACTCTTTTTTCAATTATTCCCTGATGTAAACTTATTATAACAATCTTCCTGTGCTTTACAATCCATTTGGCATGATACAGCCGATTTTTGATATAACAACTACGATTTTTTTCATATTTTCCTAAAAAAACACATAAAAAAAAGACCCAAATTGAAGTACATTTGGGCCAAATTAACGGTATCTATGCTAAAAAGGGGGGGAGAACCTGAAGGTTCTCCCCCAGCCGCAGGTTCCACATATTCCTGCAACACAATTACTATGGTATTTACATCATGCCGCCCATGCCGCCGCCAGCAGGCATTGCGGGTGTCTCTTCCTTAATATTCGCAACAACGGACTCGGTTGTCAGCAGTGTGGAAGCAACGCTGGTCGCATTCTGCAATGCGCTCCTTGTCACCTTGGCAGGGTCAAGGATACCTGCAGCCACCATGTCCACATACTCTTCCTTCAGGGCGTCAAAACCTACGCCTACTTCGGACTCTCTTACCTTATTGATGATGACGCTTCCTTCCAGACCGGCATTCGCTACGATATGGTACAAAGGAGACTCTAATGCCTTAAGTACAAGCTGAGCGCCTGTCTTCTCGTCGCCTTCCAATGTCTCAGCCATCTTTTCCACTTCCTTAGCTGCATGAACATATGCGGAACCGCCGCCACAGATGATACCTTCTTCTACAGCTGCCCTTGTAGCTGCAAGTGCGTCCTCAAGGCGAAGTTTTGCTTCCTTCATTTCAGTTTCCGTAGCAGCGCCTACACGGATCACCGCTACGCCGCCTGCCAGTTTCGCAAGTCTTTCCTGTAATTTTTCCTTATCGAAATCAGATGTGGTCTCTTCAATCTGGCCTTTGATCTGGTTGATCCTTGCATCAATAGCCGCTTTATCGCCTTCACCGTCAACGATAACAGTATTTTCCTTTTGAACCTTAACAGATTTTGCGCGCCCAAGCTGATCCATAGTAGTCTCTTTCAAGTCAAGACCGAGCTCATCGCTGATCACCTGACCGCCTGTCAGGATTGCAATATCTTCTAACATAGCTTTTCTTCTGTCGCCATAGCCGGGAGCCTTCACGGCAACCACATTGAATGTGCCGCGCAGCTTGTTAACAATCAATGTTGTAAGGGCTTCGCCTTCCACATCCTCCGCAATGATCAGCAGCTTCGCGCCGGACTGTACGATCTGCTCAAGCAGAGGAAGAATCTCCTGGATATTGGAAATCTTCTTATCCGTGATCAGGATATAAGGATTTTCAAGAACCGCTTCCATCTTATCCATATCTGTTGCCATATATGCGGAAATGTAACCTCTGTCAA
>OFGG01000644.1_pt1 | contig 27925 bp, 28 predicted proteins | sample 1521701 | NCBI WGS metagenome assembly OFGG01 (sample SAMEA3504081, study PRJEB24116) | mouse gut metagenome | biome: mouse gut; feature: mouse-associated habitat; material: faeces | place: Denmark | collected 2011
GGCGAGCCCGGCGTGGGCAAGACCGCGGTGGTGGAGGGGCTGGCCCAGCGGATCCTCAACGGCGACGTGCCCGAGGGGCTCAAGGACAAGACCATCTTCGCCCTGGACATGGGGGCCCTCATCGCCGGGGCCAAGTACCGGGGCGAGTTCGAGGAGCGCTTGAAGGCGGTCCTCAATGAGGTGGAGAAGAGCGAGGGCCGCATCCTGCTCTTCATCGACGAGCTCCACAATATCGTCGGCGCGGGCCGCACCGAGGGCAGTATGGACGCCGGGAACCTCCTCAAGCCCAAGCTGGCCCGGGGGGAGCTCCACTGCATCGGCGCGACGACCCTGGACGAGTACCGCAAGTATATCGAGAAGGACGCCGCCCTGGAGCGCCGCTTCCAGAAGGTCCTCATCGGCCAGCCCACGGTGGAGGACACCATCTCCATCCTCCGGGGCATCAAGGAGCGCTACGAGGTGTACCACGGCGTGAAGATCATGGACAACGCCCTGGTCAGCGCCGCCGTGCTCTCCAACCGCTACATCTCCGACAGGTTCCTGCCCGACAAGGCCATCGACCTGGTGGACGAGGCCTGCGCCCTGATCAAGACGGAACTGGACAGCATGCCCACGGAGCTGGACGAGCTGCAGCGCAAGATCATGCAGATGGAGATCGAGGAGGCGGCCCTGAAGAAGGAGGACGACCGCCTGAGTAAAGAGCGCCTGGCGGATCTCCAGAAGGAGCTGGCGGAGGAGAAGGAGAGCTTCGCCTCCAGGAAAGCCCAGTGGGACAATGAGAAGACCTCCGTGGAGAAACTGTCGAAATTACGTGAAGAGATAGACGCCGTGAACAGCGAGATCCAAATCGCCCAGATGGAGGGCAACCTGGAGAAGGCGGCGGAGCTGAGCTACGGAAAGCTGCCTGCTTTAAAGAAGCAGTTGGAGCAGGAGGAGCAGACCGGGGCCGCGGAGCGCTCTCTGGTTCGGGAGAAGGTATCCGAGGACGAGATTGCCAGAATCATCTCCCGCTGGACGGGGATTCCCGTCACCAAGCTGACCGAGAGTGAGCGGAACAAAACGCTGCACCTGGACGAAGAGCTCCACAGGCGGGTCATCGGCCAGGACGAGGGCGTCACCAAGGTGACGGAGGCCATCATCCGCTCCAAGGCGGGCATCAAGGACCCCTCCAAGCCCATCGGCTCCTTCCTGTTCCTGGGGCCTACCGGCGTGGGCAAGACGGAGCTGGCCAAGTCCCTGGCAGCCAGCCTCTTTGACGACGAGAACAACATGGTGCGCATCGATATGAGCGAATACATGGAGAAATACTCCGTGTCCAGGCTGATCGGAGCGCCTCCTGGATATGTGGGATACGAGGAGGGCGGCCAGTTGACCGAGGCGGTCAGGAGGAAGCCCTACAGCGTGGTGCTCTTTGACGAAATCGAGAAGGCCCATCCGGATGTGTTCAACGTGCTGCTCCAGGTCCTGGACGACGGCCGCATCACGGACTCCCAGGGCCGGACGGTGGACTTCAAGAACACTATCCTCATCATGACCTCCAACATCGGCGCGAATTACCTCCTGGAGGGCATCCGGCCCGACGGCCAGATAGACGAGAAGGCCGAGGAGCTGGTGATGAACGACCTGCGCAGCCATTTCAGGCCGGAGTTCCTGAACCGCCTGGACGAGACCATCCTGTTCAAGCCGCTGACCCGCGAGAACATCGGCGGCATCGTGGAATTGATCGTCGCCGACCTGAACCGGCGTCTGGCGGACAGGGACTTAAGCCTGGAGCTGACGGAGGAAGCGGAGCGGTTCATCGTGGACAATGCCTATGACCCGGTGTACGGCGCAAGGCCCCTGAAGCGGTATATCCAGAAGCATGTGGAGACCCTGACGGCCAGATTGATTTTGTCGGACGGCGTGGGAAGCGGCGACACGGTGGTGATATCGGTGGAGGACGGAAGATTGAAGGCTTCCGTAAAATATACTGCTTAACGATTTCGCTTGCCGTGAAACCAGACTGCATGATGCTGACTGGTTCAATCGCATGATTGCAGTGGGCAGTATTCAGCGCTATGCAGTATAAACAGGAAAAATGAAAAAGAAACAAATTTATTTAAAATAGGACTTGCAAGTCCATGGCCCTTATGCTACAATGATATCGCTGTTTGTGGTTCCATAAGCAGTGCGGATGTGAACGTCAAATATTATGAGTTTCGCAGCTGCGAAGATATCATAGAAGAGGTGAACGAGATGAAGGAAGGAATCCATCCTAAGTACTATCAGGCAACCGTGACATGTAACTGCGGCAACACTTTCGTGACCGGCTCTACAAAGCCTGAGATTCACGTAGAAGTATGCTCCAAATGCCATCCCTTCTACACTGGCCAGCAGAAGATGACCAGGGCTGACGGGCGTATTGAGAAGTTCAATCGGAAATACGGCGTGAAATAAGGTCATGGGAATCGCAGGAAAGGTTGAGGTGTGCTTGCATCTCAACCTTTTTTACAATGACATTCAGGGCAGCTTTAGCGGACGGCTTTTTTGAGAAGGGCCATAGCTAAAGCTATTTGAGATGGAAATATCGGAGGATAAGAGTATGGCAAAGAAGGGCCGTTATTCCGGCATCGGCGGGCAGGCCGTGCTGGAGGGCATCATGATGAAGAACAAGGAGAAGTACGCGGTGGCCGTCAGGCGTCCCGACGGGGGCATCTCCGTGGAGGTGGACAACCACAGGGGCATCCTGCCCGGCAGCAAGGTGAAGGAGATTCCTTTCGTCAGGGGCATCTTCAATTTCATCGATTCCCTGGTGCTGGGCATGAAGTGCCTGAACTTCTCGGCCTCCTTCTATGAGGAGGAGCCGGGCGGGGAAGAAGGGGATTCCGGGCAGCAGAAGCCGAAGAACGAGACAGGGGAGAAGCTGATGTCGGCTCTGGTCACCTGCTTCGCGGTGGTGCTGGCCCTGGGCATTTTCGTGGTGCTGCCCTATTACCTGACATCCCTGCTGAAAAACTCCCTGCGCAACCAGTCCCTGATGGCCATCATCGAGGGCGTGGTGCGCATCCTGATTTTCATCCTGTATATCTGGGGCATCAGCCTGATGAAAGATATCCGCAGGCTGTACCGCTATCACGGCGCGGAGCATAAGTGCATCAACTGCATCGAGAGGGGGAGGCCTCTGACGCCGTCCAATGTGATGCGCAGCTCCAGGCTCCATAAGAGATGCGGGACCAGCTTCATCTTCTTCGTATTTCTGGTGAGCATCGTGCTGTTCTTCTTCATCCGGGTGGAGAACCCGGTGGCCAGGGTGGCCATCAGGATTGCGCTGATGCCAGTGGTGGCCGGGATTTCCTATGAGATCATCCGGCTGGCGGGGCGAACCGACAATATTTTCATACAGATTCTGTCCGCGCCGGGCATGGCCATCCAGCGGATGACCACCAAGGAGCCGGACGAGAGCATGGTGGAGGTGGCGATTGCCGCAGTGGAGGCGGTGTTTGACTGGAAGCAGTATCTGAGGGACAATTTCGGATATGAGGCGGAGGATCTGGAGACAGGGGAAGGCTGACATATGACGTATGGGGAACTGTACCGCCGGGGAAGGGATGCGCTGGAAGGGGCGGGAGTCCCGGAGGCGGAGCTGGATGCCAGGCTGCTCCTGGAGTGGGTCTGCGGCACGGACCGAAACGACCTGCTGGCCCACGGGGACAGAGAGCGGAGCGCCGGAGAGCAGGAGGAATATGAAAGGCTGATTGCCGGGCGGAAGGGGAGAATCCCCCTCCAGCATCTCACAGGGGTGCAGGCTTTCATGGGGCTGGAATTTGCCGTGGACGGGCATGTGCTGGTTCCCAGGCAGGATACGGAAGTCCTGGTGGAGGAGGCGCTGCGCAACCTCCATGACGGCATGCGGATACTGGATATGTGCACGGGATCCGGCTGCATCCTGATAAGCCTCCTGCACTATTCCAACGACTGCCGGGGGGTGGGAGCGGACATCTCCGGGGAGGCCCTGGCCGTGGCCAGAGGGAACGCGGAAAGGCTGCTGGGGGCTTCGGCCTGCGCCTGGATGCGGGACGGGACGGAGGTCCTGGACGGCTGTGGGGCGGATCTTGCATGTGCGGAGGACAGGCAGGGGAGGATTTCATTCATAGAGAGCGACCTCTTCCACGGCATAGAAGGGAGATTCGACATCATCGTGTCCAATCCGCCCTATATCCGGAGCGGGGAGATTCCTGGCCTGATGCCGGAGGTACGGGAGCACGAGCCTGTGCTGGCCCTGGACGGCGGAGAGGACGGACTTGACTTCTACCGCAGGATACTGGAGGGCTGCAGGGCACATCTTTGCGGCGGCGGGATGCTTTTCCTGGAAATCGGATACGACCAGGGGGAGGCTGTCAGCGGGCTCCTGGAGGAAGCGGGATTCCTGGAGGTGGCCGTGGTAAAGGATTATGCCGGGCTGGACAGGGTGGTCTGGGGGACGCTTGGATTCGGCTGAGCGGCGGATGCCGGGGGTATCCGGGGAAATGACAGGCCCGGGATGACGGGACAGGCGCAGGGCAGACAGGGAAAGGCCCGCCGTCTGGCAGAGTGAGAGGATGAAGAGCCGTCTCGGCGGCAGAATGAGAGGAGATATGTTCGATAAATTAGAGGATTTGCTGATTCGGTTCGAGGAGATTCTGAGCGAGCTCCACGAGCCTACCGTGACCGCCAACCAGGAGCGGTTCCGGAAGCTGATGAAGGAGCAGAGCGACCTGACGCCCATCGTGGACGCTTATACGGAATATAAGAAGTGCAGGCAGGAGATCGAGGACTCCCTTGAGCTGTTGGAGGGGGAGAGCGATGAAGACATGCGGGAGATGATCAAGGAGACCCTGGGCGAGAGCAGGAAGCGGGTGGAGGAGCTGGAGCAGGAGCTGAAGATCCTGCTGCTTCCCAAGGATCCGAATGATGACAAGAATGTAATCGTGGAAATCCGGGCAGGCGCGGGAGGGGACGAGGCGGCGCTGTTCGCGGCGGAGATCTATCGGATGTACGTGCACTACGCGGAGGGCCAGCGGTGGAAAGTGGAGACGCTGAACGTGGATGAAATCGGCATCGGCGGCATGAAAGAGGTGCAGTTCACGATCACCGGGCAGGGCGCCTACTCCAGGATGAAGTATGAGAGCGGCGTGCACCGGGTGCAGCGGGTGCCCGAGACGGAGAGCGGCGGGCGGATACACACCTCCACCATCAGCGTGGCGGTGATGCCGGAGGTGGATGAAGACATTGATATCGTCATCGATGAGAAGGACATCCGGATCGATGTCATGCGGGCCTCGGGAAACGGCGGCCAGTGCGTCAACACCACGGATTCCGCGGTGCGCCTGACCCACTATCCCACGGGCATCGTGGTGTACAGCCAGACGGAGAAGTCCCAGCTCCAGAACAAGGCCAAGGCCTTCGCCCTGCTGAAGGCGAAGCTCTACGACATGGAGCAGCAGCAGCGCCACGACGCGGAGGCGGAGCTGCGCCGCAGCCAGATAGGGACGGGGGACCGCTCCGAGAAGATTCGCACCTACAATTTCCCCCAGGGCCGGGTCACCGACCACCGCATCGGCCTGACCATCTACAAGCTGGATAAGGTCATGAACGGGGACATCCAGGAAATCCTGGACGCCTGCATCGCCGCCGACCAAGCGGCTAAGTTAGTGAAGATGGGAGAAAACTAGAAGCCGTTTGGTCGTGGGACCGAAGCGGCTAAGTTAGTGAAGATGGGAGAAAACTAAAAGCCGTTTGGTCGCGGGACCGAAGCGGCCAAGTTAGTGAAGATGGGAGAAAGCTAGAAGCCGTTTGGTCGCAGGACCGTAGCGGCCAAGCTGGTAAAGATGGGAAAAAACTTAAAGCCGCCTGGTCGAGGGGCCGAAGCGGCAAAGCTGGTGGAGAAGGAAGAAACCAGAAGCCGCCTGGTCGAGGGATCGAGGCGGAGAGGCCGGTGGAGACGGGAGAGAACCAGGCCGAAAATCCAACATAGATGAGACAGGAGATTGCCGATCATGTTTACGAAGGAAATGATGGAAAAAATCGAAGCGCCCTTCAGGGAGCAGCTGAAGCGCATGGGGACAAGCGGGGCCTGCGGGGCCAGAGCGGCGCAGGTGGAGCGCATGGTGGGGGAGATTCTGAGCCCCGGGGAGGCCCAGGCCCTGAAATGCCTGTATGCCTCCATGCCGGTGAGCGACGCCGTGGACTATCCTGCGGAGCTATTCGAAGCTTTCGCCAGGCACGGGGCCTTTCTCTGGGAGAAGGGGCCTTTTGCGGGCCGGGTTCCGGAGAGGCTCTTCGCCGGGTATGTGCTGCATCATCGGGTGAACAATGAAGATTTGACGGAGCACCGCGCATTTTTCTATGAGCAGTTAAAGGACAGGATTGCCGGGATGGACATGCGTCAGGCCGTGCGGGAAGCCAATTACTGGTGCGCCTCCCAGGCCACCTACAGGTCGACGGATGACCGGACGGCCAGCCCCATGAGCGTATATGACTGCGCCTATGGCCGCTGCGGGGAGGAGTCTACCTTTACCGTGTCGGTGCTGCGCAGCCTGGGAATCCCCGCCAGGCAGGTGTATGTGCCTCTTTGGTCCCACTGCGACGACAACCACGCCTGGGTGGAGGCATGGTGCGACGGGGAGTGGGTCTTCTTCGGCGCATGCGAGCCGGAGGAGCTCCTGAACAGAGGATGGTTCGCCGGTGCGTCCTCCAGGGCCATGCTGGTGCACTCCCGCTGGCTGCTTCCGGTGGAGGAGGGCACGGAGGGTGTGGACGCCCCCCAGGTGCTGCCCGGCAACGACATGTGCCAGGCCCTGAACCAGATCGGGCGCTATGCCCTGACCACAGAGCAGGAGGTGGCCGTATATGACAGAGCGGGGAATCCCCAGCCGGGGGCGCTGGTGCGCTTTGAAGTCATGAATATGGCATGCTACGGGGAGATTGCGGCTGTCCATACCGACGGGCAGGGGAAGTGCGTGCTCCGCACCGGACTGGGCAGCCTGCATGTCACAGCGTCAAAGGACGGCGCTTACGGGGAGGCCCTGGCGGACACCAGACAGGGGAGCTGCTGTGAGATTGTCCTGGACGCCGCGGGACAGCAGAATGACAGGTGGGCGGAGCTGACTTTTACCGCGCCGAAGGATTCTGCGCGGAATTCCGTCATGCCCACCGACGAGGAGAAGGCCAGGGGCCGGAAGCGTCTGGAGGAGATGAACCGCCTGCGCAGGGAGAAGGAGAGCCGTTTTTATGACCAGGCCCTGGCGGAGGAAGCGACTTCCATGCTGGAGGCGGATATGCGGGACAGATGCGCCGCCATCATGAAAAAGGCCTGCCGGAACCAGAAGGAGATTGCGGCATTCCTGGCAAAGCCCGCGGACGGAGCCTATCCGGAGCGCTGGAAGACTGCCGTGCTGGAGAGCCTGCGGGAGAAGGACCTCAGGGACATCACGGCGGAGGTGCTGGAGGAGTGCTGCCTGGAGGCGGCAGGCTGGGAAAGCGTGTACGGGGACGGGCTTCTGGTGCCCTATATCCTGTGCCCCAGAGTGGGGAACGAGATGATCCGTCCCTTCCGGCGCTTCATTTTGGGCTGGCTGGAGCAGGAGAGCGCCCGCCAGGGCAGAGACCTGTCGGAGGAGATACGCAGGAATCCGGTGGCGGCATGGGAGCTTGTGCAGGAAAAGATTGTGTCTGATAAAAAGGAGGAGTACGGGAACCTGATCGCATCCGCCCGGGGCGCTCTGGAGAGCGGCCGGGGGAGCAGGCTGACCCAGGAAGTGGTCTGCGTGCAGATTCTCAGGACTCTGGGCATACCCGCCCGGCTGGATCCGGTGGAGGGAGTGCCGGAGGTGTGGATGCCTTCGGGGGAGGCCCGGAGCGCGAAAGACGCGGCGGCAGGTTCCGGCCAAGGGGAAGCCGTGACCGAAGACATGGGCGTATTCGTTCCGCTGGAGCGGCATGAGAGGACATGCAGTATCCTGATCCATGGCCAGGAGGGCGTGGAGTGGAACTATTTCGGCAACTGGTCTCTGGCCCGCTTTGACGACGGCGCTTACAGGCCTCTGTGGCTGTGGGAACAGGACAAGCTTGCGGGGCCTATTCCCGCTTTCCCGGGGAGATACAGGGCATTGACGGCGAACCGTCTTCCAAATGGCAATATATTGGCAAAAGAGCTGTATTTCCGGCTGGAGGAAGGGCAGCAGAGGGAAATCCGCCTGGAACTGGCGGAGGCTGAGCCTGCCGATATGCTCACAGACCACGCCATCCCGGACTTTGCCATAAAGAGGGAGGACGGGGAGGCATGCCTGCTTTCGGCGCTGGTGAAGGAGGACAGCGGCCTGTTCATCTGGCTGGGAGAGGACGAGGAGCCTACGGAGCATATCCTGAATGAGATATATGAGCGCAGGGAGGCCTATGCCGAACTGCAGGGCAGGCTGTTCTTTGTGGCGATGCGCCCGGAGATTCGGAAGAATCCGGCGTGCGGCCGCGTGCTGGAGGCTCTGCCCGGAATCACATTGATGTTCGACGAGTTCGGGGCCGATATGGAGGCGCTGGCCCGCAGGCTGTACCTGGAGCCCGGAAAGCTTCCCCTGGCGGTGCTGATTGACAGGGACATGCGGGGCATCTACAGCGTGGCCGGGTACAATGTGGGCACGGGGGACATGATACTGAAGCTGGTCCGGATGAGCAAAACCTGAAGCCTTCCGGCCGGCTGCCAAATGCCGATGCCGTTTTGCGATGGCTGAGCGGCATGCCGGAAACTGTGAGAAGTAGCTTTGGGGACAACTGAAGATGTCTGCCATATGTGCCGCCCCGGGCGACATGATGGGAAGGTTGGATAAAAAAGCGTATCCGACCTGTTGATTTAGCACGGCGGATGCTTTCTGCCGTGCGGGCGCGTCGCAACGCGCGGATGGGCGCAACAATGAACAAGGTTGTGGAAGAGAGGACCAGGAGGACGGAGTGGTACAGGGAGGCCCGGTTCGGCATGTTCATCCACTGGGGGCTGTACGCCATCCCGGCCAGAGGGGAATGGCTGCGCAGCACCGAGCAGCTCACCAGGGAGGAGTACGAGCCCTTCAAGGACGAGTTCACCACGGAGAACTACAATCCTAAGGAATGGGCCAGGATGGCGAAGGAGGCCGGCATGAAGTACGCGGTGCTGACGGCCAAGCACCATGACGGCTTCTGCCTGTTCGATTCAAAGCTGACGGACTTCAAGTCCACCAATGCCCCCTGCGGGCGGGACCTGGTGCGGGAATTCCTGGAGGCTTTCCGGGAGGAGGGGATCCGGGTGGGCCTGTATTACTCCGTGATCGACTGGCGGCATCCGGATTTCCCCCATTACGGGGACATGCACCATCCCATGCGGAACCGCCCGGAATATTCCAACGAGAACCGAAATTTCGACAATTACCTGGAGTACATGTTCGGCCAGATAAAGGAGCTTCTGACGGATTATGGGAAGCTGGACGTGATGTGGTTCGATTTCTCCTACGGGAACATGAAATGCGACACCTGGAAGGCCAAGGAGTTGATTGAGATGGTGCGCTCCATACAGCCTGACGTGATCATCGACAACCGCCTGGAGGGAAGCGGGGAGAATGCGGGCTCCATCCGCACCTTGGACCCCACCCCCTACTCCGGGGACTTCGCCTCGCCGGAGCAGATGATTCCCCCGGCGGGCATCCGGGACGAAGCGGGCAATCCCATCCCCTGGGAATCCTGCATCACCCTGAACAACAACTGGGGCTATGCCGCCCATGACCATCATTACAAATCCGCGAAGATGGTCATCCATATGCTGGTGGAATGCGTCAGCAAGGGCGGGAACCTGCTGCTGAACGTAGGCCCCAACGCCAAGGGGGAGATTCCCGAAGAGTCGGTGGCCATCCTGCGGGAGGTCGGCGCCTGGATGAAGAAGAACGGAAAGAGCATCTACGGCTGCGGCTATGCGGAGCTCCCGAAGCCGGAGTGGGGGCGCTTCACCCGCAGGGGCAATGTGCTCTACGCCCATGTGATGGAAGAGCAGGCGGGGGCCATCTGCCTGGAGGACATGGCGGGAAAAATCGAGAAGATGCGGCTGCTGTCGGACAATTCCGAAATCAAGCAGGCCAACTACTGGAACCTGAAAGAATTCAGCCAGAACGCCTTTTTCTTCTTCAATCCCCACGCCTCGGACTGCTATCCCCTGCCGGACGAGCTGGATACGGTGGTGGAGATTTACCTGAAAGAGGAATGAAGACGGAGGTGTAATCCGAGTGAGCCCTCCCGGAAAACCGCTGCGCAAGAAATACATCGCATAAAAAGTGGGACTGTCGCCCGAAAGCGGCAGTCCCATTCTCTGCTTCTGTATCAGGACAGATTCCCTCAATATGCCGGAATCACTTCTTCCCGTCCTTGGGAGCCCGCACCAGGAAGAGGCTGATCAGCAGCGCCACGATGTACAGCACGATGGTGACATACAGCACGTTCTGATATCCCGTGGGGTTGACGCTGATGCCATGGACTTCCATGAACTCTCCCGTGTGGTCTACGATCCAGTTGGCCATCTGGTTGCCGGTGAGGCCTGCGATGGCCCATGCGGAGAGGGTCAGTCCGTGGATGGCGCTGATGTTGCCCATGCCGTAGTGGTCGGACAGCAGCGTGGGCACATTGGAGAAGCCGCCGCCGTAGCCCGCGTTGACCACGAAGATGAGCCCCAGTACCAGAATCACAAGCACTGTATTGCCCTCGCCGTTCTTGATGCCGCCTGTGACCATGACGATGGCCGTGAAGGCGATGGAGAGGATGAAGATCAGCTTGTAGATCGTGTTCCTGTCCTTCATCTTATCCGCCCATGCGGAGAAGCCTAGGCGCCCGCCCGCATTGAAGACGGCGGACACGGTGGCGATGACGCCGGCGGCGCCGGCCAGGCCGATGCATTTCACGATCATCTTCTCCTGGGAGATCAGGGCCAGTCCGCAGGTGATGTTGATGTAGAACATCAGCCAGATGCCGATGTAGTTGGTGATGGGCCTGGACTTGATGACATCCATCATGCCCTTGCCCTTTTCGGCCTTTTTGGGCTCATGCCATGTGGCGGGCTTGTGCAGCAGCAGATGCCCCGCGAACATCATGATGAAGTACACCACCGACAGAATCAGGAACATCTTGTAGATGCCGCCCTCGCCCAGATTGTCCAGCATGGCCTGCATGATGGGGCTGGCGATGGCCTTTGCCGCGCCGAAGCCTGCCACGGCCAGTCCGGTGGCCAGGCCCTTCCTGTCCTCGAACCAGAGCATCAGGGTCTTCACCGGGGAGAGATATCCTGTGCCCAGTCCGACGCCCATGATGAAGCCGTAGCAGATATAGATGCCGATCAGCGCCAGGGGGCTGTGCTGATGGGTGCCGCCGTAATAGATGAAGAAGCCGGTTCCCGCCATGCCGCAGGCGAAGCAGATGGAGGCGATGAGGGAGGACTTATGGATGTCCTTCTCCACGATGTTGCCCAGGAAGGCCGCCGACATGCCAAGGAAGAAGATGGCGAAGCTGAATGCCCATTCCGTGGCGCCCTTGGAGAAGCCGATGTAGTCAGCGATTTCCTGGCTGAAGATGGACCAGCAGTAGACCGTACCGATGCTGCAATGGAGGAGCAATGCCGGGATGGCGGCATTGACCCATTTGTTCTGTTTGCTTTTCATGACATGATTTACCTCGTTTCCTTTTATGTATTTTACTCCGCAATCATTATATGTGATGTGCAGCCGCCTATTATTTTACTCGCAATTTCGCTAAAATGCAAGACCATTCTTGCGCAAAAAGCGCGCTGGAATGTGGCGGAATGCTGAAGGAATGTGACGGAACGGGATGGAATGGACGCGGAAGGAATGGCGGAAAAGCTGGAAGAGATAGAAGGCCGGGAGGAAGGCATTGCATGTTCCGCGGCTTTGTGACATAATCAGATAAAGGCCGGGACAGAGGACTGGGCAGAAGCAGAAGCTCGGACAAAAGCGCTGGCAGGACATAGGCAGAAACTCAGAAGGAAGCGGCGCGTTCCGCGGCAGAAGCGCCATTGGAATGCGGCAGGGGAAGGAAAGGGATGGCAGTGGGAGAGAATCGGTACTTTCGGGAGGCTTTGGCGGATTTCGTCCAGGAGACAGCCTATGGCGGCGCTGTCCGCCATCTGGCCGACAGAGGATATACGGTGGCGCAGATCATGGAGCGGCTGGAGTACCCCGCGCCCTGTGAAAAGGTGCGCCGGATGGTCTGGAAACATCTGGAAGACAATGGAGTAATACTGCGTGAGGAGCCTGGCAGCGGAAGGCACAGGGAGAGGTTTTCCTATGTGAAGGAATATGACAGGAACGGCAAACCCACCTTCCGCCGGGTGCCGGAGAACCGGGAGGAGCCCGGGGCGGTGAGCTGGAGGGAGGGGATTTTGGGCGCGGGCGCGGCGGCCTGGGCCGGAGGCCTTCCGCCGCTTCTGGAGGAGAAGCTGGCGGAGAACGGAGCAGAGTCCTCCTATGCCTCCTGCGACTTCGGCAGGACCGCCGCGAAGGAACCGGCCCTCTATGAGAGGATCCTGGAGGCCCTGGGCGGGGAGCGGGCGTATGTGGAGGGGCTGCCCTGGGAGAGGCGCAGGGTCTATCACAGGCTGGATTCCCACATGCGGGAGATCCTTGCGCTGCTGGTCCCCGCCGGGCTGTACCAGGGGGAGCTGTTCTTTTTGAAGACGGGAGAGCGGATCAGAATCGCGGGAGATAGGGAGGGAAGAGGCGGTGATGTCCCGGGGCAGGAGGACGCCGGGGGACTTTGATAAGGGTTTATGAAAAAAAGAGCGGTGGCAGGTTCCGCTCTTTTCTCACTCAATGATTAGATTTTCGGTTACGATTCCCAGCGCTTCAAGCTTGGCCTTTGCTTTACGGAGCTGATTGGATAATTCTTTTTCCCGGTCCTGGGCTTTCTGGATTCTCTGTAAGTCTGTGTAAATGTCGATCATGATTGCAGCCTGTTCTTTCTCTGTCATCTCCAAAACCTCCATATTTTGTCATCTCCTTTCTGGTCGTCAGATCTGCTTGCCGAATCTGATGCGTTTATCCTGATGTATCTAAAAGGTTCTTTTGAATTCTTTGTAGACAAAGATATTCCCGCCTACTTTGATAGTATCACTTTTCCGAAGCTTTTCCAAGCGTTTTAAAAATTTTTTGCCAGATTCTATTGACAAAACACGGCCGTGGGGCTACTATGTATTTAGCAATACTAAATACTTGGAGAGCGAATGGAGAAAGTGATTCCCATGCAAGGACGGTGGCGGCTTGAAGCAGAAGTATGAACAACAGATGAAGAAGGGCGTCCTGGAGATGCTGGTGCTTCGGCTCCTTTCGGAGGGGGAGAAGTACGGCTACCAGCTCATCAGCGAGCTGAAGGAGAAAAGCGGCGGCATGTTCCTCCTGAAGGAGGGCACGCTGTACCCCATCTTGTACCGCATGGAGGATGACGGGCTCGTGGTCAGCAGGTGGAGCGAGCCCAAAGGCAAGGAGGTCTCCAAGAAGTATTACCGTCTGGCGCAGGAGGGGCAGGACACCCTGGCAGGGCTTAAGGGCCTGTGGGAGGTGTTCTCCCGGACGGTGGACGGGATTCTGGGACATGGGCCGGACAGGCAGGACGGAAGCGCGGCGGGGAATGCCGTCGGAGGAAATCAGGAGGTAAGCGTATGAGCACAGAGTTAATGACGGGTTTCATCATTTGGCTGGCCGGAGGAGGCCTTTTGACGGCAGTGGGCATCGGCGCCTTTTTTTCGAAGAAGGAGGTGGGCTTCTTCTGCAATGTGAAGCCGCTGCCCATGCGCGATGTGAAGGCCTATAACCGGGCGGTGGGGAAGCTGTTCATCGGGTACGGGATTGTCTTCGCGGTTCTGGGGCTTCCGATGCTGGCGGGCCAGAACTCCGGCCTGATAGTGATCTCCGTATTGGGAGTGGTGGCGGAGAGCATAGGGGCCATGGCGGTGTACATCCTGGCGATCCAGAAGAAATACGAGAAGAAATAGGGACATTCGGCGAATCCGGGGAGAGGTTGATTTGAGATGACGAAGCAGCGGTATATAAAGCGGGTGGGCAGAGCGCTGGAGTGCGCCCCGGCGAAAAAGAGAGAGATTCTCAGGCAGCTGGATTCCGATATCGGGATTGCTCTGGGCGAGGGGAGAGAGCTGCGGCAGATTCTGGAAGAGATGGGGACCCCCCGGGCCCTTGCCGGGGAATTCAATGAGAGCCTGGATCGGGAGGAGCGCGGGAGGGCAAGGCGCAGGAAGTGGGGCTTGCGGATTGTCTGTATCCTGGGGGCCCTGCTGGCTGTGCTGGCCGTGGCAGCGGGAACCGTCTACTGGATGCTGCCGAAGGAGAGGAATATAGAGGACAGCAAAGTCTTCGACGCGGCGCAGGTGCAGTCCCGGGCGGAGGAGGTGATCGCCCTTTTCAGCGCGGAGGAGTACGAGACCCTGGAGGGCTATGCCAGCGAAGAGCTGCGGGAGGCCCTGGCGGGAACCTCTTTTTCCGTCATCCGGGGCTATATCGGCGAGGACTGGGGGGAGCTGCAGAGCATGGGCAGGATATATATGGTGGAGATCCGCGAACGGAATAAGGCTTACGCCGCGGTGCAGGTGAACGTCTCCTATGAGAACGTCAATGTGACATTCACCCTGAGCTTCAACCGGCAGATGGAACTGTACGGATTCTATGTGAGATAGGCCGGGGCAGGAGGCATGGAGGCCGGCGGCGCGTCTGCCGCAGGAGCCGCTTGCATCCGGAGGGCGCGGATCCGGGAGGGACCCGGCAGGGAGGCTTGAGTATGGTGGGATTTTACGCGTGTATCGTGATGGTGCCCTGTTTCTGGCTGCTGGCCCTGTTCTTTGCCGTTGGCAGGGAGCGGGCGGCCAACTGGCTCAGCGGCTTCCACGGGCTGTCCAAGGAGGAGAAGGCGAAATATGACAGGGCGCGGATGGCCAAGGACGAGAGGAATGCCTGCTTCCTGTGGGGGCTGATTATGTTGCTCGGGGCCGGGGCGGCGCTGTGGATTACGGGCTGGGCGGCACTGGCGGCCTATGGAATCTGGATGGTGCTGTTCTTTCGGGACGTGCATCTGGATACTGACAGGGCTTTCGAAAAGTATAAGCTGCCGGAGGGGCAGAAGGAACCTGACAGGTAAGAGGAAATGGGGATCTGTGACAGGCTCTCGGAATTTCAGAAGGTAAAATCAGGCATTGTGGCAGGACGGCACCTGGAAAAGTGGAGGAATCGCTCCCGAGGATTTCCGGAAAGCCGCGTGATATGCGGTCTGGAGATTCCGAGAGGGTATTTTCGTTAAAACGGAGGTAAGTGTATGGGATTCTGGATATTTATGGCCTGCGTGAATTTAATAATGCCGCTTCTGATGATTGTCTTCGGGGCGGTATTTCTCCATTGGCCGCCCGAGAAAATCAACGGGTTCTACGGATACCGCACTGCCAGATCCATGGGAAGCCAGGAGGCGTGGGATTTTGCCCAGGTGTATTTCGGGAAGGTCTGGCTGCGGACGGGCGCGGCCATGCTGGTTTTGTCCGTTCCGGCCATGCTGCCCTGTATGGGGGAGAGCCATGGAAAAGTGGGGCTGTGGGGCGTTATTCTCTGCATGGTGGAATGCGTTGTCATGATATTGTCCATCCTTCCCGTAGAGCGGGCGCTGAAGCGGCGGTTCTGAGATGACAGGGAGCTGTATTGAGATGTGTCCAGAGAAGGAATCCCCTCTGCCCGGATAGCGGGACAGAAGGGATTCCTTGCTGCCTTTGTATCGCCGGGAACGTGGCGCCATGGCTGTAGAGGAGGTGTCAGCCCTTGAAATGCTCTTTGGTCCTGGCCATCCGCTCCGCAATCTTCACGCCGAAGGGACAGCGGCTCTCACAGCTCTTACAGCCGATGCAGGCATCCGCGTTTGCGGAGAGCTGGTCGTAATGCGCTTTCAGGGAGGCGGGAAGCTGCTCCTGCATCAGCGCCAGGTCGTAGAGCTTGTTTACCATGGCGATGTCGATGCCCGCGGGGCAGGGCGCGCAGTGGCCGCAGTAGGTGCACTGGCCGTAATAGCCGTGGCGGGGCGCCCCTGCCAGGACGCTTGCGTAGTCCTTTTCCTCCATGGCGGCGGTCTCATAGGCCACGGCGGCGTCCACATGCTCCGGGGTGTCGAAGCCCACCATGACGCTGGCCACCGCGGGCCTGGTCAGGCAGTAGTGGATGCACTGCACGGGGGTCAGCGCCACGCCGAAGGGGGAGCTCTCAGCGGAGAACAGCCTTCCGCCGGCGTAGCCCTTCATGACAGTGATGCCCACTTCATTCTGCTCGCAGAGCCGATAGGCCCGTGCCCTCTCAGGGTCGATGCCGCCCAGGCCCTCATCGTAGGTCTCCGCGAAATAGTCGTCGATATTCTCCGTGGGAGGCAGCATGTCGAAGGCCGGGTTGACGCTGAACAGAATCATCTCCACGATGCCGCTTTCCGCCGCCAGCCCGGCCACGGCCGGGTTGTGGGTGCTCATGCCGATGTGGCGGATGGTCCCGGCCTCCTTCAGCCCCCGGACATATTCGATGAACTCTCCCTCCATGATTTTACGGAACTCTGCGGGCTCGTCCACGAAATGGATCATGCCCAGGTCTATGTAGTCTGTCTGCAGCCTGTCCAGGAGATCCTGGAAGGCGGCCTTTACCTTGGGCAGCTCCCTGGTGCGGACATACTGGCCGTCCTGCCAGGTGGAGCCGATGTGGCCCTGGATGTACCATTTCTCCCGGCTTCCGGCGATGGCGTTGCCGATGTTGGTGCGCACGCCGGGCTCGGACATCCAGCAGTCCAGGATATTGATGCCGGCCTCCTGGCAGCGCCGGACGACCTGCTTCACCTCCTCGGCGTCATGCCGCTCCAGCCATTCTCCGCCCAGGCCGATCTCACTGACCATGAGCCCTGTCTTGCCTAATTTTCGATAATTCATGTACGGTCCCTCCTTGCATCGGGTTCGCTGCCCGCTGTCTTGTGTAAGTGCTAAAAGTATACCATATCCGGGATGGGAAGTCTATTCCGTTTAACGGTAAAGTTTTCCTCGATTTTGCATTACCAGTCCGCATAAAATTTCTCTTGCAATCCGCCCCACACCATGTTATCCTGAAAACAAGCCAAGAATTCAGTTCTTACAGTAGTCTAAAGGCCAAGCGGTCTTTTCTGTAACATATACCAATAGAATCCGTGCAGGACATGGAGTCTATCAGATCGAACTTCTTGCCGGGCGCAAGCTGTAATCCCAGGAACTTTAAAACACAGCCTATGCAGGAAGGGAGACCGCCTTTCCTGGATAGCTGCCGGTGTCAGCCAGTGTCATCAGGAAAGGAAGGTACGTCAGGAATGAAAAAAACAAAAAAGCGGAAGAAAAGCAGCGCCGCCACAGCCGCGAACGGTGCTGTCCACATGAACCAGGGAGGGATAGCCTATCAGAATAAGGACATCACCAGCAAGCTGCTGGCCGAAAATTTCAAGGGGAAGACCTTCCGGGTATACGGATTGGACATACCGGAGGTAAAGGCCGTGCTGCCCACCAACATACCGTCTGTCAGGGCGAACGAGCTGCGCCTGGACAACCTGTTCGAGCTTGTGGACGGCACCATTGCGCTGGTGGACTATGAAAGCGATTACAAGAAAGAGGATAAGGTAAAATACCTTAATTATCTGACAGGGATAGCCAATCGGTACCAACAGGAGAAAAAGGTCTGCCCGATGCTCAGGATGATTGTCATCTACACAGGCGATATAGAGAGGAGACAGGTATCTGACGAGTACGATATCGGGGCGGTCAGGATGACGCTGGAGCCGGCATTCCTCTCGGAACTGGATTCCGGAGGGCTTTTCCGCCATCTGAAGGAGAAAGTGGAGAGGAACGAGCCGCTGGACGACGAGGAGCTGATGGGGTTCATCATACTGCCGCTTTCCTACCGGAAGAAGGAAGAGAAGGAAGAAAAAATCCGTGAGTCCGTAAGCCTGGCGGCACAGATCCAGGACAGAAGCCAGCAGGTCTTTGCGCTGGCCGGGATATTGGCCTTCTCGGACAAATTGATCGACATGGAGACCGCGAATAAGATAAGGAGGATGATAGAGATGACCAAGGTCAGCTGGATTATTGAACAGGAGAAACAGGAAGCGATCGCCAGAGCGGAAGCAGAGAAAAGGCAGGCGGCAAGGGAGTCTGTAATCAAAATGATCAGAAAGAATTACCCTACAGAAGAGATTGCCTTTATAGTGTCCAGCTTTTCACAGGATGAAATAGAGACGGTGCGGAGAGAGATTGCGGAGACGGAATGATTTCTCCCGCAGAACCGATTTTTTACCTTTTATGAATGGGTACGTCCAAGCTGCCAGAAAGCCACGGCGCTGGCCGCAGCCACATTGAGGGAATCCACCCCGTGGGCCATGGGGATGCGCACTGTATAGTCGCTGTCCGAAATAGTGTCTGCCGCCAGGCCGTCCCCTTCGGAACCCAGGATGACCGCCAGCTTGTCCGCTGACATAAGCCGGGGGTCATCGAGGCTTACGGACTGCCCGCTCAGTGCCATGGCGGCAGTCTGAAAGCCCAGTGCCCTTAAAACAGGCACCGACGCTTCCTGGCCAAGGAACGTCCAGGGAATCTGGAATACGGTTCCCATGCTGACCCGGATGGCGCGGCGGTACAGGGGATTGGTGCAGGAGGGTGTCAAAACCACGGCATCCATCCCCAGCGCGGCGGCAGAGCGGAAGATGGCGCCCACATTGGTGGGGTTCATGATCCTCTCCAGCACGGCGATACGGCGGGCATGGGCGCAGACCTCACTGACAGCAGGGAGCTCACGGCGGCGCATGGCGCACAGGATGCCGCGGGTCAGATGAAAACCAACGAGCTGTGTCAGCACATCCAGGCTGGCAGTGTAGACAGGGATATCCTGACAGCGGCCGATGATCTGGCTGGCCTGTCCGTCCACGTCCTTTTCCTCCACCAGCATGGAGACGGGGACATAGCCCTGATCCAGGGCGCGCTCAATGACCTTGGGGCTTTCCGCGATAAATATCCCATAGTCAGGTTCCCGGTAATGATAGAGCTGTATCTCCGACAGGCGCGCATAGACATCCAGTTCCGGCGCGGAAAAATCTGTGATGGGAATGATATTTGGCATGGCTGTCTCCTCCGGACTTATATTCCTTCCTCGTTGGCTATGCCTGTGGAGTGCATGACAGGCAGATATTTTTGTCAGTATATAGCAGCAGGGATTCCTTGTCAAGGAAAAGCGTCCGCTTTTGACAGACGGGAAGTCTATTCCGTTTAACGGTAAAGTTTTCCTCGATTTTGCCGAAATAAAAATCAGATAGATTGTATCCTGATAAAAAGGGTACAGCCTGCAGGAGAGACAGACAGGCATCAAAGGATGATGCGTAAAAAGCTATGGAGGGCAGAAGATGGAAAAAATAGGAAGCTATTATCAGAGCAGCATCTATGAGAAGACGGCCCAGGCCGCGAAGGATGCGGACAGGGCAAAGGCAGGCAGCGCGAGGAAAGCGGGCGGCACGGAAGAGGGCAAGAAAGCTCCCGCCCTGAGCAAGGCGGCCCAGAACCTGCTGAAGGAGCTGAAGAAGACCTACAGCAACATGGACTTCATCGTAGCCGATTTCGAGACGGACGAGGAGGCGGCTTCCCTGATGTCCCGGGGCACGGCAGAGTACAGCGCTCTCTTCACTCCGGAAGAGCTGGAGAAGATGGCTGCGGACGAGGACGTGAAGAACAAGAATATGAAGATCCTGGACGGCGCCGTGTCCAAGCTGGACGAGATGAAGACAAAGCTTGGCGACAAGGCGGATGACGTGACCCGGATCGGCATATCCTTCGGCGACGACGGAGAGGTCTCCTTCTTCGCGGAGCTGGAGAAGAACAGCGAGAAGCAGCGGGAGCGCATCGAAAAGCAGCGCGAGGATAAGAAAGACGCCGCAAAGGATAACGGCAAGGCAGAGGCCGCGGAATATCTGGCCCACGGCAAGCCCACCGGCAAGCGCACCACCGTTTATGCATCCACGATAGAGGAGCTGGCGGAGAAAATCGCAAATGTGGACTGGAACGCCGTAAAAGAGGAGCGCCAGAGCACCACAGGCCAGCGTTTTGACTTCACCGTATAGAATTTTCGGAAAGAAAGCGGGTAACCATTGGTTATTTTGCATAAAAAAAGCTTCGTAGTGTCATCATAGTTGCATGGGCTCCTGTGATGGCACTATTGTTGCGGGACGAAAGGAAAGAAAGGGAGAGAAAATGAAAAAGAGATTGTTGGGCATTTTGCTGGTAGCAGTAATGGCAGTATCGCTGGCGGCCTGCGGGGACAAGGAAACGCAGGAATCCTCCGCGGATTCAGGGCAGGGGACAAGCCCCGCCCAGGAGAGCAGCCAGGAGGAAGAGGGTACCGGCACAGAAGGAGAAGGGGCCGCCATAGAGACTAGCGGAAAGCACCATGTGGAGATTACCGTAAAGGATTACGGCACCATTTCCGTGGAGCTGGATGGGGATGCGGCGCCGATCACGGTGGAGAATTTCCTGAAGCTTGCGGGGGACGGTTTCTATGACGGACTGACCTTCCACCGCATAATTTCGGGCTTTATGATACAGGGAGGGGATCCTCTGGGCAATGGCAGAGGCGGCTCCGAGGAGCAGATCAAGGGCGAGTTTTCCGAGAACGGGGTGGAGAACAACCTGTCCCACACCAGGGGGGCCATCTCCATGGCACGCTCTCAGGCAATGGACAGCGCCAGCTCCCAGTTCTTCATTGTCCATGCCGACAGCACCTTCCTGGACGGACAGTACGCCTGCTTCGGTTATGTGACGGAGGGGATGGAGGTGGTGGATGCCATCTGCGAAGCCATCACGGAGGAAGCCTATATTCCTGACAGTAATAACACAGTGGAGAGCCAGTATCAGCCTGTCATTGAGAGTATAAAAGTTATCGATTGACAAAATATGTGTCAATATTTTATACAAAATACCACAATTCCCTCATGCGCACATTTCACAAAAATGCTCTGATTTTGTAAAAAGTGCTGACATTTATATGTTTAATCTGTTATAATATGGGTATAACATATAGTGGAGATATTGATAGTCGGCAAGCATGCGGAAAGTGAGGGTACAGGTGTTTCAGATAGGAGATTATGTGATATGCAGCAACAAGGGCGTCTGTGAGGTAGAAAACATCACCGTCCTCAATATTTCTGGCGCGGATAAGGAGAAGGAATACTATATTCTGAAGCCTCTTTACTCGGCGGGGAGCACTGTGTATGTGCCGGTGGATTCCCAGAAGGATCATACCATGCGCAAGGTCCTGGAGCGGACGGAGGCAGAGCGGCTGATCGGTACGATTCCGGAGATTCCGCTATTGGTCATCACTAATGACAAAATGACCGAGCAGATGTACAAGGACTGCATGAAGTCCAATGACTGCCAGGAGCTGGTCAAGCTCATCAAGACCATACACCAGCGCAAGCAGAAGCGCATCCAGGCGGGCCGGAAGATCACGGCGGTGGACGCCAAATACTTCCACCTGGCGGAGGAGAATCTCTACGGGGAGCTGGCGGTGGCCCTGGACCTGAGCAGGGAGGAGGTAAGCGGCTATATCACGGCCGCCATCAACGGCACCAAGGCGCTGTAGACTGTAGGCGGAGATACGTGCAAGATACGTGAATTTTTCAAAAAAACTCTTTACATTCCGCCGCGAAGGTATTATGATAGGAAAAAGGGATGGAATATCCCTTTGGGAAAGCGTTGAAGAGAAGAGTAGGATGTGAAACGCCTCCAGAGAGGGCCGCCCGGGAGACCGGGGCTGTGAGCGGCCCAGGCGCGAAACATTTGAAGACCGTCTCGGAGCGGCCCTTAATCGGGCACGGTGGCCCCCGTTACAGGCAAAGGAAGGCGGCAGCCGGGAGAGGCCCGGACTGCAACAAGGGTGGAACCGCGTTTTATGGAATCCTGTGGTGGATATGGGATAAAAACGTCCCTTGCAATAGTGATATTGCAGGGGGCTTTTTTTCGTCAGCATTTCCCTGCCGGATTCCGGTTCACAGGGAGGAAAGGAGATGACAGAAAATGGAAGAATGCAGGGAGAGATGCAGGAGACTGAAGGAGATCTGTTTCGACGGAGAGGTGACCATGACGAAGACGACCCTCTGGATGGTCGCGGGCCTGTGCCTGCTGGCCGGGATTGTCCGGGGGCTGCGGATGGCGCCCATGACCCACGGTGTCATGATCGGCTGTGGCAACGGGAACGGCAGCGGCTGCGGCAATGGGGACGGCAGCGGCTGTGAGGCCGGCACCGGGAAGCTGGAGCAGGGAAACGAAACAGGTAAGAAAAAAGAAAACAAAAAAGAAAACAAAAAAGAGAAGAAAGGCTGCGGCTGCAGATGTGCCGGAAAAAAGAGAAGGGAGAAGGGACAGAGATGAAGATTACATTAAAAGACGGTTCCGTAAAAGAATATGAGAGCGCGCTCAGCGTGTATGACATCGCCATGGACATCAGCGAGGGGCTGGCAAGGGCGGCCTGCTGCGGCAAGGTGGACGGCAGGGTGGTAGATCTGCGGACAGTCGTCGACGGGGACTGCGAGCTGAGCATCTGCACGGCGAATGACGCGGAGGGCCTTTCCACCATCCGCCACACGGCATCCCATGTGCTGGCGGAGGCGGTGAAGGACCTCTTCCCCCAGGTGAAGCTGGCCATCGGCCCCAGCATCGATACAGGGTTTTACTACGATTTCGACCACGAGCCTTTTTCCAGGGAGGACCTGGATGCCATCGAGGCCCAGATGAAGAAAATCATCAAGCAGGGCGCGAAGCTGGAGCGCTTTACCCTGCCCCGGGACGAGGCGGTGCAGTTCATGGAGGACAGAGGCGAGCCCTACAAGGTGGAGCTGATCCGGGATCTGCCTGAGGACGCGGAGATTTCCTTCTACAGGCAGGGGGATTTCGTGGATCTCTGCGCCGGGCCCCACCTGATGAGCACAAAGGGCGTGAAGGCCTTCAAGCTGATCTCTTCTTCCATGGCCTACTGGAGAGGGGATTCCGACAGGGCCAGGCTCCAGCGCATCTATGGCACCGCTTATAATAAGAAAGAAGAGCTGGCGGCCCATCTGGAGCGCATGGAGGACGCAAAGCGCCGGGACCACAACAGGCTGGGCCGGGAGATGGAGCTGTTCACCACCGTGGACGTGATCGGCCAGGGCCTGCCCCTGCTGACCCCCAAGGGGACCAAGATGGTCATGAAGCTCCAGCGCTGGATCGAAGACCTGGAGGACAAGGAGTGGGGGTATGTGCGCACCAAGACCCCGCTGATGGCAAAGAGCGACCTGTACAGGATTTCCGGCCACTGGGACCACTACAAGGAGGGCATGTTCGTGCTGGGGGACGAGGAGAAAGACAAGGAAGTCTTCGCCCTGCGTCCCATGACCTGCCCCTTCCAGTACTATGTGTTCAAGAACAGCCAGAAGTCCTACCGCGACCTGCCCTGCCGCTACGGGGAGACCTCCACGCTGTTCCGCAACGAGGACTCCGGGGAGATGCACGGCCTCACCAGGGTACGGCAGTTCACCATCTCCGAGGGACACCTGATTGTCAGGCCGGATCAGATGGTGGAGGAGTTCAAGGGCTGCATCGCCCTGGCCCAGTACTGCCTGCAGACTTTGGGGCTGGAGGAGGACGTGACCTATCATCTGTCCAAATGGGATCCGGAGAACCGGGAGAAATATATCGGTGAGCCGGAAGTCTGGGAGGAGACGGAAGGCCATATCCGCCAGGTGCTGGGAGAGCTTGGGATCCCCTTCACCGAGGATGTGGGGGAGGCCGCCTTCTACGGGCCCAAGGTGGACATCAACGCCAGGAACGTGTACGGCAAGGAGGACACCATGATCACCATCCAGTGGGACGCCCTGCTGGCGGAGCAGTTCGACATGTACTATATCGACGAGAACGGCGACAAGGTGCGCCCCTATATCATTCACAGGACTTCCATCGGCTGCTATGAGCGGACGCTGGCCTGGCTGATCGAGAAGTACGCGGGCAAGTTCCCCACCTGGCTGTGCCCGGAGCAGGTGCGGGTGCTTCCGATTTCAGAGAAATACGAGGCCTATGCCGCAAATGTGCTGAAAGAGCTGAAGACAAAGGACATCGACGCCACCGTGGACAACCGCTCCGAAAAAATCGGCTTCAAGATCCGCGAGGCCAGGCTGGCCAGGGTGCCCTACATGCTGGTGGTGGGCCAGCAGGAGGAAGAGGAAGGGCTGGTATCCGTCAGGAGCCGCTTCGCCGGGGACGAGGGGCAGAAGCCGTTAGCAGCGTTCCTGGACCAGATCTGCGAGGAAATCCGCACCAAGGAGATCCGAAAAGAGGAAATTCAGGAGAACGCCTAAGCGTAAAAGAGGAATAGACAGGACGGAATGAGGCATACTAATCCTGACAGGACTGCATACACCGGCGCCACAGGCGCGGCGCATGTCCTGTCCGGATCCGCCGTCTCCGCGCTGCTTGCCGCGGATCCGCGTGAGCGAAAAGTGACAGCAGCGCAGAAGGAGGCCAATATGGCGGATTTGAAATGCGCGGTGGAAAACTGCAGCTACAATGAACAGCACCTGTGCAGCAAAGGGGATATCATGGTAGGCGGACAGAAGGCCTGCTGCTGTGGGGAAACCTGCTGCGAGAGCTTCACCCAGAGACGGGAGGGCACGGATTCCTTCAAGAGCTCCGTGGTGCATCCCAGCAAGACCATCAGCATAGACTGCGAAGCGGTGAAATGTATGTACAATTCCAACTACAAATGCCATGCCGACCATGTGGACATCAAGGGCTGCGGAGCCTGCGACTGCAGGGGCACGGAATGCGCCACATTTACCGAGAAGTAGGAACGGCAGAGAAAAGATTTAAGAAGCAAAAAGTAAAAAAGCAAAAAAGAAAAATCGGATATTGACAGCAGATGGAATCTATGGTAGAATTGTTAAATGTGTGAAGAACACATTGACAAAGCAGAGTATCCGCTCTCACCTTACGGCAATCGGGCCAGTAAGCGTTCACGATATGGATTTCACAGGCAGACAGTGGGCTGCCCTGGGCTGAATGAGTGAAAGTGGATAGTCATGCTATCCACTTTTCTTATGGGGAGGTATAAGACCATTAGCGATTTAATGATTAACGAACAGATTCGGGACAAGGAGATTCGCCTGGTTGGCGAAGACGGCGCGCAGCTTGGCGTCATGCCTACGAGGGAGGCTATGAGGATGGCTGAGGAGGCGGGCCTGGACTTGGTAAAGATTGCCCCCACCGCGAAGCCCCCGGTGTGCAAGATCGTCGATTACGGGAAGTACAAGTATGAGATGGTCAGAAAGGAAAAAGAGGCAAAGAAGAAGCAGAGGACCATTGAAATCAAGGAAATCCGCCTCTCCCCCAACATTGACACCAACGACCTGAACACCAAGGTCAACGCCGCCAGGAAGTTCCTGAGCAAGGGCGACAAGGTGAAGATAACGCTTCGGTTCCGCGGTCGTGAGATGGCCCATATGAACACCAGCAAGCACATCCTGGACGATTTCGCACAGAGTGTGGCCGATATCGCGGTGATTGAGAAAGCGCCCAAGGTAGAGGGCAGGAGCATGACCATGTTCCTGACGGAAAAGCGCTAGAGCGCAAGGCTTCATATATAAACGGCGTCTGCTGTAAAGAATCTATCGCCGAGTATATATAGATTATTTAAATTTAGGAGGAAATTGCTATGCCCAAAATGAAGACAAACAGATCTGCTGCAAAGCGTTTTAAAATGACCGGAACGGGTAAGCTGAAAAGGAACAAGGCTTACAAGAGCCATATCTTGACCAAGAAGTCTCGCAAGACCAAGCGTAATCTGCGTAAGCCCGCTATAACGGACAAGACGAACGAGAAGAACATGAAGAAGATCCTGCCCTACTTGAAATAGTTACGCAGTATAAATTTGAATCAGGAGGAGATTAAGAATGGCAAGAATTAAGGGTGGCTTGAACGCCAAGAAAAAGCATAAAAGAGTATTGAAGCTCGCAAAGGGCTACAGGGGAGCGAGGAGCAAACAGTACAGGATTGCGAAGCAGTCCGTCATGAGGGCCCTCGCCACCGCATACAGGGGCAGAAAAGAGAGGAAGCGCCAGTTCAGGCAGCTCTGGATCGCGCGTATCAACGCCGCGGCCAGGATGAACGGCCTGTCCTACAGCAGGTTCATGTACGGCCTGAAGCTGGCTGAGGTGGAGATCAACAGGAAGATGCTGGCAGAGATGGCAGTGAACGATGCCGACGGCTTCAAGACGCTGGCAGAGCTGGCCAAGAGCAAGCTGGCATGACCAGGCAAACCCCGGGAACAGAGTCTGTCCCGGGGTTTTTCGCAAAAGGCCTTCTCCGGACAGGGAGGGCGAAGAGACGGCAGGGATTCCGGAATGCGGAAACGGGACAGGAGGCAATATGGAGAAGATTCTGGTAGTGGTAGACATGCAGAGGGACTTCGTGGACGGAAGCCTGGGGACAAAGGAAGCCCTGGGGATTGTGGACAATGTGGTGTCGAAGATAGAGGGCTTTGAGGGCAGGATATTCGCCACCCTGGACACCCATGGCCCGGATTACCTGGAGACGGCGGAGGGGAAGAAGCTCCCTGTGCCGCATTGCATCAAGGACAGCGAGGGGTGGCTCCTGAACGAGAAAGTGATGTACGCCCTGTCGGAGAAAAATTATCGCACCATCGAAAAAGAGACATTCGGCTCCACGAAGCTGGCGGAGGAGATCGGCAGGGTGGCTGCGGGCGGCGAGGTGGAAATCCAGTTGGTGGGACTGTGCACGGACATCTGCGTGGTGTCCAACGCGCTGCTGCTGAAAGCCCATTTCCCGGAGGCATGTATTTCCGTGGATGCCGCCTGCTGTGCCGGTGTGACCCCGAAGACCCACGAGGCCGCGCTGGAGACCATGCGGATGTGCCAGATCGATATTCTGGGGGCATAGGGCGGCCGGATTGTGGAGCCGCAGGATGCGTCCCGCAGAACGGAAGGAGGAAGCTTCATTGGCATATTTCTTTATCGCTGACACCCATTTCGGGCATGAGAACGCGCTGGCCTTTGACAACAGGCCCTTCAAAACCATAGAGGAGCACGACAGGGCCCTGACGGAGAACTGGAACAATGCGGTGGGCCCGGAGGATGAGGTGTTCGTCCTGGGGGACATCAGCTGGCACAATGCCACCAAGACCAATGAGATCCTCCGGGCGCTGAACGGGAAGAAGCATCTGATCGTCGGGAACCACGACAAGAGGCTGCTGAAGAACCGGGAGTTCCAGTCCCTCTTCATGGAGATTGCGGACTATAAGGAGCTGACGTTCCCCCAGGGGAAGGGCATAGTGCTCAGCCACTATCCCATCCCCTGCTTCAACCGCCATTATTACGGCTGGTGCCATCTGTACGGCCATGTCCACATCAGCTTCGAGTGGAACATGATGGAGCGGGTGAAGTACGAGATGGAGGCCCTCTACGACAAGCCCTGCCAGATGTTCAACTGCGGCGCCATGATCGACTACATGGACTATACGCCCAGGACGCTGGAGGAGATTCTGGAGAGGCAGAGGAAGCCGGAGAAGGCCTGCTAAAAATTTTTCAAAATTTATGAAAAAAAGTATTGGCAAAACAGTATCGGATGTGGTATAATGACTTTGTTGTCAGGCAGGATTAGTACATTGGTAGTATATCAGCTTCCCAAGCTGAGGAGGCGGGTTCGATTCCCGTATCCTGCTCTCTATGATGGCAGAGAGAAGAACAGTCAAAGCGATTTGGCTGTTCTTTTTTTATTCCATGCTCAGGAAACCCGCAGACATGGATGCCTGCGGGTTTCCTGGCTGCC
>OFGG01000647.1_pt1 | contig 27873 bp, 23 predicted proteins | sample 1521701 | NCBI WGS metagenome assembly OFGG01 (sample SAMEA3504081, study PRJEB24116) | mouse gut metagenome | biome: mouse gut; feature: mouse-associated habitat; material: faeces | place: Denmark | collected 2011
CTCGCCGCTCCGTATCTTTTCGGCGATCTTTTCGAGTCGGTTCATATCATTTGGGCGCTTTGCGGTAGAGGTATACGGCGATGGCCAGATAGATCAGGTTGGGGGTCCACACGGCCAGGCCGGCGGGCATCGTGCCGCTCTTGGCGAACTCCTCGAAGAAGCGGCTGAAGAGGATGTATGAGAAGCAGAGTCCCGTGCCGATACCGATGTGCAGTCCCGTGCCGCCGCGCACCTTGCGCGACGAGAGCGACACGCCGATCAGCGTGAGGATGAACGTGGCCAGCGGGTAGGCGAAGCGCGAGTGGCGCTCGACGGCGATCAGGTTGATCGAGTCGGAGCCCTTGGCCCGCTGCTGATCGAGGAACTCGTTCAGCTCGTGGATGTTCATGGTTTCGACCAGCTCGGCGATGCGGCCCAGCTCGGCCACTTCGAGGTTGATGAGCGTGTCGAGGTTGCGGTGCTGGGCGAAGGTCTCGGTGCCGAGCGAGTCGAATTCGCGCGTGGTGTAGCGGCTCGCGGTCCAGCGTTTGGTCGCGGGGTCGAACTTCACGTCGGCGGCTTCGAGCGACTGGGTGATCGTGCCTCCGGCGTAGTGCTCCAGGGCGAAGAACTGCGCCTGGCGGGCATGCTCGGTGTAGCCGCGCAGGTAGACGAACGTGCCCGGCTCTACCTGGCGGTAGATGTGGGGGTCGTAGCGCACCGTGCGGTGCTTCTTGCGGTATTTGCTCTCGAACTCCACGGTGGTGCGCTGCGTGACGGGGATCACCCAGAGGTTCAGCACCAGCGAAATGATCGTGATGACCAGCGCCCCGAGGAAGTAGGGCCACATGAGGCGGCGGAAGCTCATGCCGCCCGAGAGCATGGCGATGATCTCGGTCTGGTAGGCCATCTTCGAGGTGAAGAAGATCACGGCGATGAAGGTGAACAGGCCGCTGAACTGGTTGATGAAGAAGGGTACGAAGTTGAAGTAGTAGTCGAAGACGATGGCCTTGACCGGCGCCTTCAGCTCCGTGAAGTCGTCGATCTTCTCCACATAGTCGAAGATCACCACCACCACGATGATCATCGCGATGGCGAAAAAGTAGGTTTTCAGGAATTTTCCGATGATGTATCGGTCCAGTATCTTGAGTCCCGGCCAGCGAACGCGCATAATTCTCCTCGTGTTACAGTCTTCTGCTCAGTTTTGCGACCATTGCCTCCTTCCAGGGTTTGAAATCCCCGGCCGCGATGTGCTCGCGGGCCATGCCGACCAGCCGCAGGTAGAATGCGATGTTGTGCAGCGAGGCGATCTGCGCGGCCATCATCTCGCCGCAGGCGCAGAGGTGGTGGAGGTAGGCCTTGGAGTAGGTGCGGTCCACGAAGGCCGTGCCCTCGGGGTCGATGGGCGAAAAGTCGTCCTCCCACTTGCGGTTGCGGATGTTGATGACCCCCTCGGCGGTGAAGAGCTGGCCGTTGCGGCCGTTGCGCGTCGGCATCACGCAGTCAAACATGTCCACGCCGCGCTCGATCGCCTCCAGGATGTTCACCGGCGTGCCTACGCCCATCAGGTAAGTCGGCTTTTCCTGCGGCAGATACGGCATGACTTCCTCAATGATATGATACATCTCCGCATGGCTCTCACCCACAGCAAGGCCGCCGATGGCATAGCCGTCCAGTTCCAGTTCGGAAATGCGTTTCGCGTGCTCAATACGGATATCTTCGTATGTCGCGCCCTGATTGATTCCAAAAAGCATTTGTTTATGGTTAATCGTGTCCTCCAAATCATTCAGCCGCGTCATTTCCTTTTTGCAGCGTTCCAGCCAGCGTGTCGTCCGCGCCACAGAAGCCTCAACATATGGGCGTTCCGCCGGTATGCCGATACATTCGTCAAACGCCATCGCAATCGTAGAGGCAAGGTTTGACTGTATCTGCATGCTTTCCTCGGGACCCATAAATATTTTTCTGCCGTCTATGTGCGAATTGAAATAAACGCCTTCCTCTGTAATTTTGCGCAGTGTTCCCAGAGAAAAAACTTGGAAACCGCCGGAATCCGTCAGAATTGGTCTGTCCCACACCATAAATTTATGCAGGCCGCCCATCTTTTTTATGATACCGTCGCCGGGGCGCAAATGCAGGTGGTAGGTATTGGAAAGTTCTACCTGCGTTTTGATCTGATTCAAATCTTCGGTAGAAACCGCTCCTTTAATCGCTGCCGCCGTCCCCACGTTCATAAAAACAGGCGTCTGGATCACACCGTGAACCGTATGAAATTCTGCCCGTTTTGCCCTTCCGTCTTGTTTCAATATGTGATATCGTGCCATTTCTCTGCTCCTTTTACTTACTTATCGTTTTACGTTTTTTACTGCCGAATAGGGACCAACCGAAGTATTGGTTCCGGATGTTACGACTGCGCAGATTTTATAATAATATTTCTTGCCTTTTTTCACTTTTTTATCGGTATATTTTATGGTTTTCCCCTTTTTGATCGTTGCAATTGTTTTGAATTTTCCTTTTTTCCCGATTTTACGCATAATCTGATATCCGGTTGCCCCAGAAACCTTCTTCCATTTGACACGTATGTGTTTTCCGGCTTTTTTTACGGAAGAAAGTTTCGGCTTTGGAATGCTCACCGAAGTTGCGTTCCATTTGGAATAATCCGTATAATACCGCTGACCGTTTACGTCCTGATAAGCCCGGATTCGGAATGTATAAACGGAATTTCCGTCTGTTCCCTCGATTACGCAGGAAGTAACTGCGCCGCCCGCAACCGCAGCCGTTTTGTATGTACCGGATATGGAATAAGAAACTTCATAACCGGATGCATGGCTGACCGCATTCCAAGAGACGAAGATATTTGCCGCCTTACGGATTGTACCGAAAATCTGCGGAACTTCCATAGGCTTTGGTTTTAAAGGTTCTTTGGGCCTTTTCTCTAACCGCCCGGCTGCTCCGTTCAGCTTTTGAAGCGCATCGTCGATCTGTTCCTGCTGCGCGGAGTCATCCGAAAGAACTTCTTTTGCATTCATCAGCGCTTCTGAAAATTGACGATAACTTTCTGCCGTGTAATCCGCCGGATTCTTCTGCTCTGCCTGTGATATGGCGTTCGACAACTCAGCCGTATCCTTCTCAATTCTCTGTTCAAATAACCAGGGAAGAAGTTCATCTTCTGCATAAACGCCGGATGCAATCAGATGCCCGTCCTCATAGGTTCCTGCAGGATATTCCGTATAGCGGATCCGGTTGGAACCGGCTTCCTGCAATGCCGCCGCCATTACGGGCGTTGACGTTTCACAGGGAACCGTCGGATCGTCTGCGCCATGAAAGCACCAGATTGAAACGTCTTTGATATTCTCCGCCTGTGCAGGGTCTCCGGCTCCTGCGATTGGAACCGCAGCCGCCAGTAAATTAGGGTTCCGCATCATCAGGTCCCACACGCCAAATGCGCCCATGGAAAATCCGACCGCATAGAGTCGGTTTTGATTGATACTGTACGTTTCCATAAGGCTGGCAAGCAGTCCTTCCACCGCCTTCATTTCATTGCTTTTAGCAACCTCCTGCATTCGATAGCAGCCGTCTGCCCATGGCGTATCCACCCACTGCTCGTTATTGGGGCATTGAGGCGCGACGATGATCGCCGGATAGTCGTTCCGCTCAGAACCGAGCATTCGTTCAAAAAAGTCTTTGTTGGAATTGGTCAGCTGTGCCGTATTGGTACTTCCGCGTTCTCCCGCGCCGTGCAGAAACAGTACCAACGGGTATTTCTTTTCAGGAGAATATCCTTCCGGGAGATACATGCGGTATGGAAGAATCGTTCCGTCTTCTTCTGTATAAAATTTCCGCTGCATCGCTTTTTTTATATCCAAAACTTCGGTTTCTTTTTTCAGCAGGGATAAAACGGCTTCCCGCAGATTTTGGGACAGTACCGCCGCTTCCGCAAGAGAAAGATCCTCCTGCTCCATTCTCTTTTGTACTGCCTGCATATTTTCTCGAAACAGTTTCCACGCAGACGCTTCATATAATGTTTCATCCGTATAGTTCCGTTCGTATGCTTCGTAATCTGCCTGCAGGCATTCTCTGGCTTCTGCAGGCGACTGCGGCGTATATGCGCTTCCGTCCACACGAATTTCTGCAGCAGAAGAATGCCCTCCTGCCCCGGCTTTTGCCAGAATCTTCAAATGGGTTGCCGCCGCAGGCTTCTCAAATTGAGCCTGTTTCCAGGAGGCATCTGCATTCCAGGTTCCTTCCGCCGCTTTTGTATAGCTTTTTCCGCCGTCGTTGCTGATCTGGATTTCGTACTCTGTAATGATACCGTTCGTCGCCTTATCCTGACGCGGCAGATAACGGATGCCTTCCACAAGGCTTCGTTCCCGTAATTCCAGTATCAAAACATGATCCTGACGCGGCGCCGCCGGTTCCCATGCGCTGTGCCAGATCGTTGTGTAATCATTGTCTGCAGCATACAAGGCTTCGTTTCCGTGCTGCTGTGTCAATCCCCGAATATCTGCTAACGGAAGCGCTTCGGGCAGAAATGCTTCTCCTGTCACTGCCTCATACATGCACTCCGCTTCATAGAAATATCCGGCGTCGAGAAAATGCACGCCGTCGCTGTGATAGAGAAAATCTTTCTCTGAAGTGCGGGCAAACATGTCAATAAATTTCCATCCGTTCTCTTTGGCAAGTTTTCGCTGCATCGGCACGATCTCATCTTCAATAATATTTCCGCGAATGTCGGTTTTCAGCGCGTAAAGACATGCCGGTGAAGATGCAAATATAACTTCCGGTTTTGACGGAAGGTTTTGATATGTAGAAACGAGTTTTCTAGCATCTTCTGCAAATTTCTCCCGTCCGCCCTCCTCCCAGTATTTTGCTTTGGAATCATTTGTGCCAAGCATAATGATGACGATGTCAGGATCGGACGCTAAGCTGTTTTGGTACTCCTGCTGGTCTTCATAAGCCAAGTCTGTACCGGTCAGAAGCGTCGCGCTGTTTCGTCCGAAATTCATTACGGTATAGCCGTCGCCAAGCATCTCCTGCAGTCTCACAGGATATGACTTTGTCTGCGGATTGCTGGAAACATATCCAAACGTTAAACTGTCTCCTACACAGGCAATCCGAATCGTCTCGCCTTCTGTATGTGCATCATCCGAAACGAACGCAGCCGGTTCTGCAGCAAATACCGTCTGCATGAAACCCGTGGCTTTTGTGATGCAAAACACCATAACCCAAATCCACATGGTTTTCCATATGATTTTTTTCATACATTTCCTCCTGCTATTTGTTCCCAAAGGGGCTTTTTCACCTTTTTTCTTGTGATTTCTGCCAGTCCAAGCGCAGTAAAATCAATGAAGACTGCCGGAACGCTGTCTTTTGCCAGATGCTGCTTTAATGCCTGCGCCAGTTCCTCTTTTGCTTCGTTTGTATCCATATTGATAAAATCCACCACACAGATACCGGATATATTCCGCAGGCGCAGCTGCCTTGCAATTTCTTCTGCCGCCTCTAAGTTTACCTTCAGGTAAATATCTTTCCTGCCGCTTTTGATGCACCTTCCGCTGTTCACATCGATCACCGTTAAAGCTTCCGTCGGCTGTATGATCAGATATGCGCCGGACTTTAACCAGACACGGTCACGTAAAGCTTCTTCCAGCTTGGAATGCAGCCCATACAGAGCGGATAAAGATAATGCGGGATCCTGATAGAATAAAATCTGCACGTTTGCAATTGCCGCTTCTTCTCCAAATGTCTTTATCACCTCTTCATAAATCACCGGATCGTCCGTTGTAATCCTCTCCAAATGCAAAGAAAGATAATCCCGGACACCTGCCATATAACCGGACGGAGCATGGTACAGACAGCTAAAACAGGTTCTATGGCGATAATGTTCCCGGATGTTTTCAAATGTCTCACACATGCGGTGAAATTCCGAAAAAATCTGTTCATCTGTATAATGTTCCGCGTTGGTCCGCACGATCATTCCAAACCGGTCGTCTTTTTTCTCCGTAAAAAGATCGTGAAAATATTTTCGTTTCGACTGTTCCAGTTTTCGGGAAACTCCAAGTTTCTTATCCTGTGTCGTAAAAATCAACGCATTTCCTTTTAAACTGATCTGTGTGGAAACCGTCGGATCTTTTGTTTTTACGGCTTCTTTTACTACCTGTACGACAAGTTCATCTTCTTCTGTCAGCCTGCCGTTTCGGAGTTGTTTTACCATCAGAGGCTCTTTTGCGTCTTCTAACGGAAGATACGTCATCATGCCGGGAGCAATTTCTACAAACGCAGCCCCGATTTTTTCTACGATCCGCCGGATCTTACCGATATAGATATTTCCCAAAAGCGAATCTTCTGTTACGTCGTCACAGGAGACTTCTAACATCTGATGGTCTTCAAACAATGCGGTTACCCTGTATTCTCTGTCTTTGATTCTTTGTTTTGTAATTACGACTCTCTTTCCCACCGTTCTCTCCCGTCTTACTTATTTTACCGCGGTATCACCCGTCGCCTTAAAAACGGATTCACTACCGGAAAGAGCAGCCCGCACGGCATGTTTCTGACAGAAATTTCCTGCTCAGGCACATGTTTCATCTTATAGGCTGCTCTATCTTTTTATAAATCAAAATACATCTTAAACTCTGCCGGATTCGGTATCTGTTCCAGCATTTTTAATTCCTCCCGTTTCCGTAAAATCCATACGTCGATCAAACGCTGCGGGAATACGCCACCTTTGGTCAGATAATCATGATCTGATTCCAATGCATCGAGCGCTTCGCCCAATGATTTCGGCAGACCTTTGATCTTTTTCTGTTCTTCCTCCGATAACGTATAGAGATTAAAATCATATGGTCCCCAGCCGTGCTCTGCCGGATCAATCTTCTGTTCGATTCCGTCCAGCCCCGCCATCAGAATTGCTGCGTAAGCATAATAGGGATTTGCCGTAGCATCCGGATTGCGGAGTTCAAACCGCTTGGTCTCGGGCGTTTTGGCATATGCCGGAATCCTTATGACCGCACTGCGGTTTGAGGTGGCATAGCCGACCGTTACCGGAGCTTCATATCCGGGCACAAGCCGTTTAAAGGAATTGGTGGACGGATTGGTAAAAGCGCACAGCGAAGCGATATGCTTTAACAGACCGCCGATAAAGTAATGCGCCGTCCGGCTTAAGCCGGAATAACCGTTTTCATCATAAAACAGAGACTTTCCGTCTTTTAACAGCATCATATGGACATGCAGTCCGTTGCCCGCCTCCTGATAGATCGGTTTGGGAAGAAACGTAGCCGTTTTACCTTCTTTTGCCGCCATATTTTTGATGATATACTTGATAATCATTGTATTATCCGCCATATCGGGCATATCATCCAGTTCTACCTCAATCTCCATCTGACCCGGACCGCCGACTTCATGGTGATGATATTTCACCGAAATTCCCCAGTCTTCGATCATCATGCACATTTTACTCCGCAGATCATATCCGACATCCTGCGGAGCCGCTACGTGATAGCCGCCTTTCTGGTGTACTTCATAGCCGTTATTTCCGTCCGAATCCAGACTGCAGTTCCAGTCCGCCTGCTTCGCATCGATGCGGTAGCCGCACTGTCTGGGTGAAACTTCAAAACGCGCGCTGTCAAACAGGTAGAACTCAAATTCCGGTCCGATGATCATGCGGTCTGCGATTCCGCTTTGTTTCATATGTTCTACTGCCCGTAAGCTAACGTTTTTGGGATACTGGTCAAACGGCGCATTCTCCCCTGCTCCGATCGTGCATACGTTTCCGCACATCGTCAGCGTAGGTACTTCTGCAAACGGATCAACATATGCCGTATCCGGATCCGGAAGAAAAACCATATCGCTCTTTTCTACAGGAGCGTATCCGTAATTGGAGCCGTCAAAACCGATCCCCTGCGTAAACACAGACGCTCCAAACCTCTCCAACGGTATGGTAATGTGCCTCCAGCGTCCGTCGATATCCGTCATTTTAAAGTCTATCATACGGATCTGCTTTTCCTCGCACAGTTGTTTGATTTCTTCGATGTTCATAAATAGTTGCCCCTTTCTTTTTCTTTCCCATAGTATAGCGGGCATGTGCACAGTTCTCCGATCTGTTTTGCCCGTCTCAATGCAAGATGATGTAATTGTACCATATTTTTTTGGAAAATTTTCAATTATTTTGTTATATTTTGAAATTTTACTTATTCTCTTAATATCCCTAAATCCAGCAGCACACAGGATAACATGGAAATGCATCGGAATGTATTTGTTTTCTTAAAATGCGCTTCTTGCTGATTAAATACCGCTTGATTCGTTTCCGAAAAGTCATCCGGATTCATCTCAATTCCGGCTTCTTCCAAATATGCTTTTAATTCTAAGCCTGCATGTCGTATGCTTTCACTATTCATTTTATTCAATGAAATCATTTTTGCCTTGTCATTTATGTATGCTTTTACTTCTTTGCCCAGTCTTTTACACAACTTATGTGATCCGTCTATAAAGTTAGAAATTTCATACGCTTCAACAGACGGGTAACTTAAAATTAACATTCCCCCTCTGATGTGGTCGTCGTTTTCAAAAGAATTTTTCAGTACACGAATCAGATCTATAATTAATCTGACATTAGTGTTTGATTCCAAATCTCTATCAAACAAATAATAGATTGCTGCATTATTTACATCAAAATCATATGTTTGAATCAACTCTCCAAATATTTTCTCTAAATATTCAATCTCTGTAATAGATTCTATATTAGATGTCTTTGTATTTATCACCGCAATAACGCTGTGCTTATCGGAATTTCTTTTATAAAATTTTGCCCCTCCCCTCCTTTTTTCAATTTGTGTAAAATCCAGTATATCTACAAATATTTTTTTTATTAAACTGAATTCATGTTTTCCGCCTTCTACAATAAAGAGAACTTTACCTGTCCTTTTATTCTTTATCAGTTCCATATTCCGGTATTCCTCCAAATATGCCGCTCAAATACATTTTTTCAAGGTTCTGAGCAGCTCTAGGCTGTTCATCTGAAAAACGATTTAGTCTGCTTCCTTCATTTCCCGTCATTTCTACCGAAAATATCTGATCCGGGCGCAGAAGAGAATTGGATAAAAGGTTTGTAGAATGAGATACAAAGAAAAGCTGTGTAGTCGTACTGTTTTTCATGATATATTTTACAAGAAGTTCTTCCAGTTTATTATGAAGACCACTGCTAAATTCGTCGATAATCAATAACCCTCCGCGTTCGACGGCACATAAAATGGCTGGCAGGATATTAATCAGCGTTTGGTTGCCCAACGATTCCATAAAAAGAGGAATTGAAATCTTTAATCCCTCCCTCTCAAAAAATATCATTTTTCGTTCCTCTTCTTCTAAAGTGAACGAAATTCCCTGTGCTTTGGCCATTTTGGCATACTGAATCGAATAATTAAAATGATGATTCTTAAAAAATTCATTCAATTTTTCTGCGCCATGTGCCTCCATATATTTTCTGACAATCAAGCTTTCTCCGTCATACGTTGTAATTTGCTTGGAATACGTATTGATATAGATTGACTTTTTCAGATAATCAAACCATCTTCCTAAAATCTCATTTCCCTCAAATTTTGTACTGAAATATACCCGTTTTAAAAAGAGTAACGATTTGTCAACATCATGTAATGTAGTTTCAGATCCTAAAAATAATTTACCGCTCCCACCCAGCCTTTCAATGATAAGCTGATCATCTACAGATAATCGTTCTTCTATAATGGCTGTTTTGGAAAATGACAGGAAATAGGAAATTGTATGCGTTTCCAATTCAAATTCAAATCTCAGTTCCGTATTTTTATCTTTTGAAAACAAGCACTGGTACAAAACGAATTCAACTTCTTGATCCTTAAATAACAAATCAAGCAGTAGTTTGAGCGGTAAAATGGCAGATGTTTTTCCTGAAGCATTTTCGCCTACAAATAACAGACCTTTCAAAAGCTTCCCGCAGGTATTTTGTTCCAGTAATTTATAATTTGTTTTCTTTAGATCTAACACGGTTTCATTTTTAAAACATTTAAAATTTTTGATTGTAATTTTTTTAATCATCATCCTTCTCCGCAACATTTTTTTACTGCGCATGCTGATTATGCCGTAATTTATTTACGTTTCTATTATATGGCATTAGTATATCTGCATCAACTGTTTTTTATACGTTCCAATCTTATGACACAGAAAGCCTTTTATAGAATTCTTTGTGGACCAAGCATGTTCGGATACATAAAAAGATGAAACAGCCTAAACACAGACGTTTTCATCTTTAAATTAAAATATCTCTTCCCCCGTCTCACCTAAAGATAGAAAGCTGCCGTCTGCCTTTCCGTATACATCGATTCGATGAACCTGTACGGATAACGGATCAAACGCTTCTCCCATAGATTCATAAAAAGCAGATAAAACCAGCTCCGGTTTTACATTGTCAACGCTTCCGGCGGATACATACAGATAAAAGACGGGTGAATCCTTTTCCATGGAAATACGAAAATCGTAGACAAGCTTCTTTAAATCCATGGTTTTTTCGCCCTTTTTGGTGGGTTTTATGATCATGATTTCCTTTGGCTTATGGTAAAATTCTTCCAAAGCAGCTTCATAATCCACACAAGGAGCCTGATAAGAGTCTTTCACCCAAATCTTATACTCTGCAGCGGCTACAAGTGTCATTCCCTTCTTGTCGGTATCCTTTAACTTTCGGTACGAAACCACTTCCACGCCTTCAACCATAACTTCATTTAACGCCCGAACAGCCGCGGTCGAACTTTCCGTAGAATTTACTTCAATATCCAGATATTCTCCATCGCTTGTAATTCCGACACCCAGCGGAGCCGCGAACGACATGATCTGATGCGGGCTGAATCCGCCGGAATAGGCAATCGGAATATTCGCCCTGCGGATCGACTTCTGAAAATATCTCATCATATCCAAATGCCCGATAAATTTCATCACGCCGTATTTTTTAAACCGAATCCTTATCTTCAACGCAGACACCTCCCTGATATTTTCCTGCGCCGCAGCCGCTGCAGGCCGCCCGGCAGTTTTTTGTCACTTTTCCCGCCAGTGCGTTTTCGTATTCTCTCCTTAAAAAGGGTTTCGTCACTCCGGCGTCAATAAAATCCCATGGGAAAATCTCGTCCTCTTTCCGTTCCCTTAACGTATAGAAATCCGGATCGATGCCTGTTTCTTTAAACGCTTCCATCCAGATTTCATTCCGGAAATAATCGCTCCATGCGTCAAACAGGCAGCCTTTTTCATAGGCACGCAGAATCGTTCTGCCCAGTCTTCGGTCTCCCCTGGCAAATACGCCCTCCAACACCGTCACGTCGGCTTCATGCCAGTTGTAGCGGATGCTCTTTTTGTTCCGCTGGTGTTTCACCGCTTCACTGACGGTTTTTGCACAGTCCAGATAATGTTCTTTCGGATACATCCCAACCCATTGAAACGGGGTAAACGGTTTTGGTACAAAAAACGACGTGCTGATTGTAATCTGGCATTTTCCGTTTCTCTGATCTTTTGATATCTCATAATAACGGACGGCGATCTGATCGGCGAGCTCTGCGATCGCCTCCCTATCCTCTTTTGTCTCTGTCGGAAGTCCTAACATAAAGTAAAGCTTTACCTTATTCCAGCCGCCTGCAAACGCTTCTTTCGCGCCGTTTAATATGACCTCTTCCGTTAATCCTTTGTTGATCACATCCCTTAACCTCTGGGAACCGGCTTCCGGTGCAAACGTTAAGCTGCTTTTTTTTATGTCCTGTACTTTTCCCATAACATCCAGGGAAAATGCATCGATCCGAAGAGAAGGAAGAGAAATATTTACGCCTTTTCCCTTAAATTCCTCGATTAAATACATGACCAATTCCTTTAACTTGGAATAATCGGAAGAACTTAAGGAACTTAACGAAATCTCATCCTGTCCGGTATACTTTAACATATTGTAAGCATATTGCTTTAATACGGAAACGTCTTTTTCTCTTGTGGGACGGTAAATCATTCCCGCCTGGCAGAACCTGCAGCCGCGAATACAGCCGCGCTGGATCTCCAGTACGACGCGGTCCTGCGTCACCTTGATGAACGGAACCAACGGCTTTTTCGGATAAGAAGCTTCCGTCAATTCCATCACTACCTGCTTTTCGATCGTTTCCGGTATCCCCTCTTCCACCGGAGAAAATTTTTGTATCGTACCGTCTTTCTGATAAGACACTTCATACAGGGAAGGTACATAAATTCCCGGAACATTTGCAGCTTTTTTTAAAAAATCTCTGCGTTCTGCTCCGGAAGCTTTCCATTCTTTATAAATTGTAAACAGGGCGTCATAGCTGGTTTCTCCCTCCCCGATATAAAACAAATCAAAAAAGTCCGCCAAAGGCTCCGGGTTGTATACACAGGGACCGCCTCCGATGACAAACGGGTCCCGCCCCTTACGGTCTTTTGCCAGAATCGGAATCTGCGAAAGATCCAGAATCTGCACAATATTCGTATAGCACATTTCGTATTGGATGGTAATACCCAGAAAATCAAAGTCCCGAATGGGATCTTGAGATTCCAGTGCGAAAAGAGGAATCTTCTTTTCCTTTAAAATCGGATGCAGATCTGTCCACGGAGAATAGACGCGTTCACAATAGACGTCATCTCTCTGATTGAACATATCGTATAAAATCTGAATCCCAAGGTGGGACATGCCGATTTCGTATACGTCGGGAAAACACATGGCGAAGCGGATATCTACGCTGTCAGGATTTTTCATGACGCTGTTGACTTCATTTCCGATGTAACGTGCGGGTTTGTCGATTTTCAGTAATAGTTCATCGTTTAAGGCAAGTGTTCTCATAAGTTTCCTTTCTTTTCCATCTTCAACGCATCTTCCTCGCCGCTTCCTTCTCTTCCAGACTCGCTTCCAAACAGACCGCTTCCGGTTCTTCCTGATAAGATTCATCCTCCACAGGCCGCCATGCCTCGCCGAACGCAACGTCACGAAACAGAGCCGCAAGTCCCGTGATCTGCTTTAACCGCAGGATTTCATCTCTGTCCATGCCAAGGTGCCTGGAAATCCAAGCATCCGATCTGCCGAGCTCATGCAGCTCCTGAATAATATTGCTCATCAGGTCTACATCATGCGTTCCGCGTGCACGGTTATGGCGGATTGTACTTGCCATGCGGTTGTCGATGGATTTATCGATAACAGAAACCGGAAGCATTCCGCCCTCCCGCTCTCGGATATCCGGATAATCCAGCATCACGCGGTAACGGTGAAAACCGTCTACGATCACATATTGATCGTCTTCTTTGACATAATAACAGACAATTGGCATCGTATATCCGTCTTCTTTAATACTGTCATACAAAAGCTTCATTTCCGGCGGTGCAATTGCATTCGGATTATATGTATTCGGAACGATTTTTTCAATCGGTACGGCTATTACCTGATATACAGGGCTAAAAAACGCCATCTTATTTACCCACCTTCCCATATTTGTATTTGAGAACATCGATTCGTCTTTGTTGTTCTCTGCTCATACCAAAGCCCATAGAACGACAGATATGGTCGTTTTTCAATATACAGCAGCACATCCGCTTCCAGCTGGGAATATCTCTCGACGACTTGATATCATCGGTATCATCCGGAATTTTATCGAGAAATATAATACGGGAATTTTTCATTACGGTATAATTCGATACGCCGTTCCGCCGGATATTGTACCCGTGATCGATCAAATCCTGAATCACGTTCTCTTCCAATCCTCCCCCTTTTGTATGCCAGAACCGAATGGAAGTATTGAATTTTTTGACATAATTATTTCTAAGTTCTGCCGGAAGCGTACTAAGAAGAAACCTGGTATAAGATTCCCAGGTATGTCCTTTCGGCAACGTCAGGCTGCGGTATCCCATTGCTTTCGTTTTTCCGTAAATGGATGTAAAATTGGCCCCCTTGACTCTGCCTACCAGCTTTACCCAGACTGCCGGGTCGATGACGCGGTACAGATTCAGGCTGTCTTTCGCATAATCGTTAAACGGAGACGCCACCCGCATCTGATCCGGTTTTAATCCCGCCATATAATACAGGTCGTACAGCCTGTTATAATCGTATCCGAACAAATAATTTGCATGCCATACGTCGCTGTTGGACCAGTCGTACAGAGGCGACGCGGCCCAGACGTCTTTAAACTGCCGGCTGATCCAGCATTTGTCCTTGTAACCGTATTTTTTGTTTAAGATTCCGCTGTATCTCTGCAGCGATTCGTCGGTTCTTATGCCAAGCAGGCAGACCGTTTTTCCTTCGTTATGGGAAATCCGATACCAGCGGGCAAACTGTTTTGCAAGATCCTCCTGGTGCATCCGGTAGCTATAGGTCGTCATCGGATTATTGCCCAGATGAATCACATACGGATGTTTTGGCATAGGACGGACCCAGGATTCTTCTTTGGTGTCGTCCCACGGATACCAATACATTTCATAACTGCTTAACGCCGTTCTTGCCGCCATCGGAAGACATACCCAGTAAGGTTCCACTTCATCTTGAATTCGCGTAAAGGTGCGTTCTACATATTCGGTTGTTACTGTATACTGCGCTTCAAAATCCTGGTGAAAAACGCCGATTTTTTTTTCGGGATATTGTTTCCGCTGAAAATCCAATACCAGATTCAGCAAAAGACCGCTGTCTTTGCCTCCCGAAAAGGAAACAAATATGTGTTCAAATTCTTCAAACAGAAATTTGAGCCGTTCCTGTAAAGCATCGTATACAGTCTGCCCCATATATTCTTTTCTCATGTACATTTTGATCCAACCGTTCTAAAGGTATTGAAACCTTCTTCATCTAAAACCTTACGTTCATATAAGCCTTAATCTCTTCTACACATTTTTCGAAGCCAAGTTTACTGCTGTTTAAACAAAGATCGTAATTCCTTGCATCCGTCCAGTCTCTTCCGGTGTAATGTTTATAATATTCAGCGCGGTATTTATCGGTTTTGGCAATGAATTTCTTCATTTCTTCTTCCGTCATGCTGTTTTGCTCCATCGCTCTTGCAAGGTTAAATTCCGCGGAGCCATGAACAAAGACGCTGACGACATTTGGATAATCTTTTAAAATAAAATCTGCCGCACGGCCGATAATCACACAGCTTTCCGTCTCTGCCAGACGTTTGATTACTTTCGCCTGATAGTTAAACAGATTCTTGGCAGATACAAAATCACTGCTTTCAGGCGGAATCAGATCTCCCGTATAGATATCGCTTGACATCCGCAAAAACGGACTGTTTTTCAGTTTTTCATCCAGTTTCCGAAACAACTGTTCATTGATTCCGCTTTCTTCGGACGCCATTTTCAAAAGATTTCCGCTGTAATATGGAATATTTAAATTTTTTGCCAGCATCTTACCGACGGTCCTGCCGCCGCTGCCATACTGCCTTGCAATTGTAATCACTACATGCTGCATGCAAAACCCTCCTATTCTCCAAGATATGCTTTTTTAATGGAATCGTCGTTTAGTAACGCCTGCGCGTCTCCGTCCAGCACGATTTTTCCGGTTTCCAACACATAGGCGCGGTCTGCAATGGAAAGCGCTTTTTTAGCGTTCTGTTCAACCAAAAGCACTGTCGTCCCGCTCTTGCTGACTTCTTCTATGATATCAAAGATCTGATTGACGAGAATCGGAGAAAGCCCCATCGAAGGCTCATCCATCACAATAATTTTGGGGTGGGACATCAACGCCCTTCCCATGGCAAGCATCTGCTGCTCGCCGCCGCTTAACGTTCCGGCAAGCTGGTTCTTTCTCTCTTTCAGTCTTGGGAATCGCTGATAGACCATGGAAAGCGTCTGTTCGATCTCGCTTTTTTCTTTTCTGGTATATGCGCCCATTTTCAGATTTTCATATACGGTAAGTTCTGCAAAGACCCGTCGTCCTTCCGGTACGTGCGCCATTCCGAGGGATACGATTTTGTGTGCCGCAACTTTTGTGATATCTTTCCCTTCAAACACAACCGATCCTTTTTTCGGAGACAAAAGACCGGTGATCGTATGCAGGATTGTCGTTTTGCCTGCGCCGTTTGCACCGATCAAAGCGATGACTTCCCCTTCGTTGACTTCAAAGGAAATTCCCTTGATCGCCTGGATCATGCCGTAATATACTTCCAAGTCTTTTATTTCAAGCATTGCCATATCACTATCCCCCTATTCTCCCAGATATGCTTTGATGACTTCCGGATCGTTTAAGACGTCTTGGGCTTTTCCTTCTGCCAGCACTTCCCCGAAATTTAATACCGTTAATTCCTCGCAGATCCCGGACACCAGTTTCATATCATGTTCGATCAAAAGAACCGTCATATCAAACGAATCTCTGACAAACCGGATCGTTTCCATCAGTTCTTTCGTCTCATTCGGATTCATTCCGGCTGCCGGCTCATCGAGCAGCAACAGCTTTGGTTTGGTTGCAAGCGCTCTTGTGATTTCAAGCTTTCTCTGCTTTCCATACGGCAGGTTTGACGCAAGAAGGTCGGCTTCCTGATCCAAATCGAAGACACGCAGCAGCTCCATTGCTTTTTCATCCATCTCTTTTTCTTTCTTAAAATAATTTGGCAGACGGAAAATACCCTCCAGTGCAGAATATCGATAATGATTGTGAAGTCCGGCTTTGACATTGTCTTTGACGGTCAGATCCTTAAATAAGCGAATATTCTGGAATGTTCTGGCAATTCCTTCTTTGTTGATCTCAATCGTCTTTTTCCCTACGATATTTTTGCCGTCCAAAAGGATTACGCCTTCGTTTGGCTTATATACGCCGGTCAGCAGGTTAAACACGGTTGTTTTTCCGGCACCGTTGGGACCGATCAAACCGTACAGGCATCCCTTTTCAATCTTTAAGTGAAATTCATTGACTGCCCGCAGTCCTCCAAAAGAGATTCCCAGATTATTTACTTCTAATAATGCCATCTTCTAAACCTCCCTCTTCGTTCTGCGTTTTAATTTTTCCGTATATTTCTCCCGCCATGCAATCGCCTTCGGGCTCCAGTTAAATAACATCATCACAATCAGTACGACCGCATAGATCAGCATACGGTAATCACTCAAACCGCGCAGCAGCTCTGGCAGCAGTGTCAGAATAATCGACGCAATAATAGAACCTCGGATATTTCCGATACCGCCAAGCACAACGAACACCAGAATCATGATGGACATATTGTAGCCGAAATTTTTCGGCTGGGCGGTTAAAGTCGCCAGGTTATGCGCATAGATCACGCCCGCCAGACCGGCAAGCGCTGCCGAAATGGAAAATGCCATCAATTTATATTTTGTAATGTTGATACCGACCGATTCCGCAGCGATCCGGTTATCGCGGATCGACATGATCGCCCGGCCGCTTCTGGAATGAATCAGATTCAGGACGATAAAAAGCGTTACAAAAATCAGAATTACGCCGATCGTAAACGTAGAATCCTTCGGCGTTCCCGTAATACCCTGCGGTCCGTTGATAATCACTTCTCCTCCGGCGTCAAGTCCGAGAGACCTGGAATCCGTCGTTGAAAAATGAAAACCGTTTCCGTCTTTTCCGATAAATAAGATGTTGACGATATTTTTTATAATCTCGCCAAACGCCAGCGTCACGATCGCAAGATAATCGCCTTTCAGACGCAGAACCGGAATACCGATCAAAATTCCGCAGACGCCCGCGGATGCGGCTCCGATCAAAAGCGCCAGAAAAAAACGAACGCCCGTAACAGGGATCGCCTCTGCCATGCATTTGGAAAAAAATGCGCTTGTAAACGCTCCTACGCACATAAATCCCGCATGCCCAAGACTCAGCTCTCCCAAAATGCCGACGGTCAGATTCAGGGAAACCGCCAGAATAATATAAGCACAAAGCGGTACCAAAAGTCCCTGCAGAAGGCTGGAAACGCTTCCCGCCGATACGAGTATCTGCATGATCACGAACAGAATGAGAACCATGAGATATGTAACCATATTGTTTTTTGTTGTTTTGCTTATCTTTTTCATACCGCTCACCTACACTTTCTCCTGAATGTTTTTGCCGAGAATACCTGTAGGCTTCACGATCAGTATCACGATCAACACGCCGAACACGATCGCATCCGCCATCTGAGAGGAAATATAGGCTTTTCCGAAAATTTCGATCACGCCTAAGAGAATTCCTCCGATCAAAGCTCCCGGAATGGATCCGATTCCGCCGAATACCGCAGCAACAAACGCTTTGATTCCGGGCATTGCGCCTGTGTAAGGAGTCAGCGTCGGATAAGCGGAACAAAGCAGCACACCCGCGATTGCCGCTAACGCGGAACCGATCGCAAACGTCAGGGCGATTGTGCCGTTGACATTGATGCCCATTAACTGCGCCGCGCCCTTATCCTCCGAAACGGCAAGCATCGCCTGCCCGGCTTTGGATTTTCTGATAAATAACGTCAGCCCAATCATAATCACGATACAGCAGGCAATCGTCACAATCGCCTCGCCCGTAACCGTAAGGGCGCCCCCTGCAAGCGCAAACGCCGGGACCGGGACGATGGATGCAAATGAAATTGTGTTCGCCCCGAAAATAAGGAGCGCAATATTCTGTAACAGATAGCTTACGCCAATGGCGGTAATCAAAACAGCCAGTGAAGAAGCCGCGTTTAACAGCGGGCGGTACGCCACGCTTTCAATGACGATTCCAAGCACGGTACAAAAAACAACGGAAACCAGAAGCGCCGCAAACGGCGGCAGCCCCGCCCCGCTTACGGACGCCATTACGACATAGGCGCCGATCATGATAACATCCCCGTGCGCAAAGTTTAACATTTTGGCGATTCCGTATACCATCGTATAGCCCAGCGCAATAATCGCATAGACGCTTCCCAGGCTGATGCCGTTAATGAAATAAGATATAAAGCTCATACTATTCCCCCATCCGGTATATTTTTCATTCCCCTCCGCTGCGTACGTGCTGCCCGAAGGGTTTTTCATATGACAGGAACTTCCCGTTCACTTCCTGTCATATGAAAAGAGAAGGGTTATCTTAAAAGATAACCCCCCGCTCATCTTACTCTGCCGCTGCTTCCGTGCCGTTTACACTTTCCGCAGCATCGTCCGTATCGGTATCCGTGCTGCCTGCCGCATCATCCTCTACGACTGCATAATCGCCGTTGGCGATTTTTACAACCATAGGCTCTTTGCTCGGCTCTCCGCTTGCCTCCCAGGTGAGGTTCTTTGCTGTTACGCCGTCGATTGTAATATTTACCATGGATGCCTTCATTGCCTCGCAGATATCGGACGGGGACATATCCGATGTCACGTTTCCGTCTTCCATTGCCGCTTTGATGGCATACATGCCGTCGTACGCGTCCGCCGCAAACTGGTTCGGCGTTTCGCCGTACGCCGTCTGGTAATCCGTTACGAACTTCTGAATCGCCGGATCGTCCGAGGTCGGCGTAAACGGGCTTAAGAAAATCAGGTTGTCGGCAAGCGCCGCGTCAAAGCCCTGAACCGCCAGGATGCCGTCCATCCCGTCGCATCCGAAGAAGGTCGGTTTGTAATCCATGCCGGCCGCCTGTTTCAGTACCAAAGAAGCCTCGGAATAATAGAACGGTAAAAATACCAGTTCCGCACCGGCGTCTTTTGCCTTCTGCAGCTGTACCGAGAAATCGGATTTGCTCTCTGCAGTAAACGCTTCCGCCGCTACGATTTCAAAATTCTGGTTCTCCGCTTCCTGTGCAAATGCCTGGTAGATTCCGGTGGAATACACGTCCGAACTGTCATAAATCGCCGCAACCTTCGTTGCCAGGCCGTGATCGCCGATGTATTTGGCGGATTCCACGCCCTGCATCGGATCGGAGAAGCAGACACGGAACGCATTGTCGTATTTTACACAGTCAACTGCCGTCCCGGACGGGGTCAGCATAAAAATATTGTCTTCCTGCGCCACGCCGCCGACTGCCACGCACGGAGCCGAGGTAACCGCGCCAAGGATTGCCTGCGCGCCCCAGTCTTTTAACGTATTGTAAGCGTTGACCGCTTTCTCCGCGTCATGCTCGTCGTCCTGGTAATTGATTTCCACCTGCATGCCGCCGATTCCGCCGGCTTCGTTGATTTCTTTTACCGCCAGCTCCGCGCCGTTCTTTACGGCAATCCCGTAAACGGCTGCGCCGCCGGTCAAAGGCCCGATTCCGCCGATTTTAATGGTGCCGCCTGCCGTATCTGCTCCGGACGCTTCCGTCCCTGCCGCAGCGTCCGGCGAACTGCCGCCTGCGTTCTCCTGATCGGACGGCTTGGAGCCGCAGCCTGCAAAAGCGGTTACTGCCAATGCTGCCGTTAATGCAGCGCATAATGCTTTTTTCAACTTCATAAACACGTTCCTCCTCATTCAAAAAATAGGTTCTGTTTTTTCATCACGTATGCAAGCATACAAGAAAACACAGGATTTGTCAAGGCAAAGGGGCCCGATTCCCTGCTATTTTTGCTAGATTGGCTGCGAACGGTTGCCGCCCAAACGCAATATCTACGTTCCTGCCTTACGCATATTCTTCCATCTTTCTTCCATAAAATCGTCCGTGTAATGCCGATCCAAAAATTCCTCAAACTGATTTGCCGCTTTGGGCTGCACGCTTCTGGTTTTATACCGCGCCATAGCTGCCCCTGTCAAAACCGCATTGCTTAACATAAATACCAGCATCGCCCAAGTAAGCGCTTTCCCGGCCAAATGAGGCAGCGATTCAATCAGTCCCGACAGGCGGGGATAAGCCTCCTTGACCCAGATAACGGCAAGCGTCCCCCAGAAAAAACAAAACAGCACGTTCGTACGCCCTCCGATATTTAACGGCATTTTTGAATAATCCCAGAATACCGTCCCGAACAATACCTCCGTTATCACGCTGCAGCTATATTCATATACGCCCCCGATTACAAAACCCGCCGTAAAAATATAACGGTCGCTTCTGCCTGCCAGACGCTTTAACGCCACCGTTAAAAGCGCCGCCCCCGCGCCCCATACAAAACTGAACGGCCCGTAAAGGACGCTTGAACGGCTCATCCATTTTCCGTCAAATACGCCGCAGTACACCGTTTCAATCAAATCTCCAAGCAGCGCGGAGCACAAAAAAATCCAGACCATTTTGTCCAGGCAAAGCCCCTGGGCAAACCTGCATTTTTCCTGCTCTGTTCCGCTCATTTCCCGAAACCCGGGATATGCCCTCTGCAGCCTGTTCCAGATAAAATCCGAAATCCACCGTTCAACCTTTTGCCATTTACTGTGTTCCAACCGTTTATTGTAGCGGTCTGTTTTTCCGGTGCGTAAAACATAAAAAACAGCAGCAAAATCCATAGCGGAAAGAACTGCCATTACAAGAACGGCCCCGGTTTTTATAATTGCGGGAATAAGCAATGTAACCCCAATCAAAAGCGGATGCACCGTTAAATACGCCATCAGGTAAATACACGAAATGAGAATCCCCGTCAAAGCCGCCCGGCTGTTTCCCGAAAGAATCCCTTCATACCCTCTCTCCCATTTTGCGCTTCTGCTGACCTGGTTTGTAAATTCATCCGCCAGCCTTAATACTACGGACACTACGGCTAACGTAACCAGAAACTGCAGCGCATACTGCCCGCTAAGCTGCGGCAGCACCAAAATCAGCACGCCGAATGAAACGCCGTAAGAAGGGATCAATGGAACCGTCAAAAATCCCCGGTTCCGAAACTGCTTTTTCATAATGGCGCAGTATCCAACCTCGGTTACCCAGCCAAAAAAAGAATAAACCAATATGTACCACGCATAGTTGACATCCATGCTGTCTTCCTCCTTAGTACGGCATTTCAAAATGCTGGTAATCTTTTACGCTGTTAAAGTCCCCTCCCCAGGTAAACCCTGCCTCTGTAAACAGCCGGTATGCCAAATCCTGTTCGTCAATCTTGTATGCAAATTCAGCGGCGCGGTCCGCATACGCTTCGCTGCCCTGCGGCTGGCAGATCAGGCTTCCGTCTGAGGCTTCCTTTACATATGGATTGTATTTGGGATTTAGATCGACCGCCAGCCCATAGCTGTGATTGGAAAGCCTGCTGCTTCCCGCAATTGTCCGGTAGTTAAATGCAGACGTATTGTTCGCCTGCATCGACGCTTCGTCGTCAGCGTCATACTCGTCCACCAAAACCATCCGTTCAATCGGATACCTGTTCTCATAAAGCTTTTGGAAAATATCCAGAATATCCGCCTCAATCGCCTGGTTGACTATCATTTCCCCCAGATAAGTATTGCCGTCCGGCCCATAATAAAGCATCCGCAGGTAAGATAAATCCGAGGGCAAAACCGTTTCATTCTGCGTGTAGGATTTTCCGCTGATACGCGCTAAAACCGCTTCATTTATTCCCGCCGCATAAAACAGCCGCCCCAAAAGCCCTTCCCGCGCCATCCCGGCGCAAACAAACTCCCCTGCCGAAAGATTTAAAATTCTCTGAAACTCCTGTTCCATGGCCGCCGCTTCCACAGCAGCCGGATCCGCCCCCAAATCTGTTTCGGTATTTTGCTCCCGTATCACGGCGCCGGTATCCTCCGGCAAACGCTCCTTGGGACTCTCCTTTAAAACTTCCGGATTTATCTCGTTTCCCCCTTCTGATTTCAGGAATAAAACGCACGCTGCCGCAAGAAAAACTCCCAATATCAGAAAGACAGCCGCACGCGCGCTTTTTGGCCCGTTCTTTTTTCCGCGTCCCATATCTTAAGCCCCCACGTTTGTCATATTCTGCACCCAAACGCGTTTTTTCACCAGGACAAACCCAATGACGCATTTGAATATTTCTATCGACTGGCAGCAAAAATAAATCCATACGATTCCCATCCCCGTAAACCTTGTCAACACATACGCCAGCGGAATGTCAACCACCCACATATATACGCTGTCAAATAAAAACGTTATAAACGTTTTCCCGCCGGAGCGCAGCGTAAAATAAGCCGCGTGCATAAACGCATACAGCGGCATCATCGCCGACGCAATCCGGATGAACTGAGCCGCCATAAAACGAACTTCCTCCCCCGTATTGTAGATACGCGGAAACAGCGGGGCAATCAGAAACATTACGCTCCCAATCACAAAACAGCTGCATACGGAAAAAAAGATCATCTTACGGTCGGTATCCACCGCTTCTTCCAGTTTCCCTGCGCCAAGAAGCTGCCCGACCACAATTGCAATCGCAGAGCCAAGCGCGATAAAAACAATATTAAAAAGATTGGATACGGTTGTGGAAATATTCAGGCCTGCCACTACGGCAAGCCCTCTCGTTGAATAACACTGTGTCAGCGCCGCCGTTCCAAGAGACCACATGGTTTCATTAACAAGAAGCGGCGTACCCTTTCTCAAAATCTGCCTAACCAGATCTTTTGGGATAAGCATATTTCGGTAAGCGCCTTCAATAAACGGATTTTTCTGCTTATGCGTATGCGTCCAAGTTACAATAATGCCGCATTCCACAAAGCGCGCTATAACCGTTGCGGCGGCAGCCCCGGCCACTCCAAACGCCGGAACAGGCCCTATGCCGAATATCAGCGCATAATCCAAAACCAGGTTTGTAAATACCGCCGCAACTCCGGCTTTCATCGGAAGCAGCGTTTCTGCCGTTTCACGCAGCGTCCCGGCGTATACCTGCGTTACGGCCGCCGGACAGAGGCCTATCAGGATAATCTGCAGATACTCGCAGCCATACCGGTAAGTGGCTTCCAGATCACCGCCGCCGCTTCCTTTGTGCAAAAACAGGTGCAAAAGCGGATTGCGGAACAAATACAGCACGGCGATCCAAAACAACAGCAAAACACCGCAGGAGATCATTTTAAAACGGAATGCATCCCGCACTCCCTTGTAATCTCCCTTCCCGTAAAACTGCGCGCCGAAAATCCCCGCTGCGGAAACGCAGCCAAAAATACAGATATTAAATACCACAATCAGCTGATTGACAATTGCCACGCCGGACATCTGCTCTGTCCCGACGCGGCCTACCATAATATTGTCCAAAAGGCTGACAAAATTTGTAATTCCGTTTTGAACCATGACCGGAACCGCAATCAGCAGGATCATTTTATAAAAATGCATATCCCCAATCAATAATCTGCGCAATCTGCCCATACTTAAGCCGCTCCTTTCCGCCTATACAAGGTCCGCACATACGCAGCCGGACGCCTTTAACAGATCTTTTGGATCCAGTTCAACCTGATACCCCACTTTCCCGGCGCTGACAAAGATTTTATCATACTGTCCCGCCGTTTCATGAATAAAAGCAGGGAACTTTTTCTTCATGCCAACCGGGGAGCATCCCCCATGCACATAGCCGGTTAAAGGCAGCAGTTCCTTCTGCTTTATCATAGAGACTGCTTTTTCATTTGCAGCTTTTGCCGCTTTTTTTAAATCCAGTTCTTCTCCCACTGGAACCACAAAAACATAGTATTGCCCTGATTTTCCCTGCGTGACAAGGGTCTTAAACACCTTATTTTCATCTTCGTTTAAAAGCCTTGCTATCTGGCTGCCGCTCATTGCGGGGTCCGGCTTATACGTGTGGCTGACATAAGGTATTTTTTTCCCGTCAAGCGTCCGCATTACATTTGTTTTATCGTTGTTTTTCATCTGCAGCCGCACTCCTTTTATTCTTCCGCCAGCTCCTCCCATTCTTCATAAAGCCTTTGAAGCTCCTCCGAAAGCTCCGTTAATTCCCTGTGGAGTTCCGAAAGCCGCCCGGCGTTTGTCGCCACGGTATCCAGGTTCATTTCCTCATTGAGCGCATTCTGACGCGCTTCCTTTCGTGCAATCTCCTCTTCCGTCCTCTTTAGCGCCGCTTCGCGCCTGCGAAGCCTTGCCTGCTCCTCTTTTTTCTGTTTCCAGTCAAGCTTTGCCGCGCTGTTTTTTTCTTCCGCGGGCGCGCTTCCTTTTGAAGCGGCAATCCCCTGCATCTGCACGTCCCGCTTTTCCAGGTAGTAATCGTAATTCCCGATATAATTCACCACAGTCTGCTCCGTCAGATCCAGAATCCGCGTCGCCGTCCGGTTGATAAAATAGCGGTCATGCGACACAAACAGCACCGTCCCGGTATATCCGTTTAACGCATCCTCTAAAATCTCCTTCGACGTAATGTCCAGATGGTTCGTCGGTTCGTCCAGAATCAAAAAATTCGCTTCCGAAAGCATCAGCTTTGCAAGCGAAACCCGGCCCTTTTCCCCGCCGCTGAGATCGCCGACCCGCTTAAACACATCGTCGTCCTGAAACAAAAACGCCGCCAGGACATTGCGCACCTGCGTATTGGTAAACTGCGGGCGGGCGTCGGAAATTTCCTCAAACAGCGTTTTCGTATCGTCGAGCACCTGATGCTCCTGGTCATAATACCCGATGTGTACGTTCGTCCCAAGCGTAATCTTTCCCCGATCAAACGGAATCAATTCATTGATGATTTTTAACATCGTCGTCTTGCCCGTCCCGTTATCCCCGATTAACGCCACGCGTTCCCCGCGCTTTAGTTCAAACGTAATGCCGGAAAACAGATGGTTCGTGCCAAACGACTTTGCCAGCTCTTCCACAAAAAGCACGTCATTGCCGCTGACAAGATCCGGCTCGAAGCGGATTTTCATATCCGTCTGTTCTTCCGCAGGCTTATCCACGCGTTCGATTTTATGAAGCATCTTTTCGCGGCTTTCGGCGCGCCGGATGGATTTTTCCCGGTTAAACGATTTCAGCTTGGCAATCACCTCTTCCTGGTGTTTTATTTCCCGCTGCTGGTTCTGCCATGCCTTAAGCTGCGCCTGGCGCTGCGCCGCCTTTTTCACCGCATAAGCGGAATAGTTCCCCGAAAAAACAGACGCCCTGCCGTGCGACAATTCAATAACCTTCGTTACGATTTTGTCCAGGAAATACCGGTCGTGGCTTACAATTAAAACCGCGCCCTTATAATTTGACAGAAACGTTTCCAGCCAGGCAATCGAAGACATATCCAGATGGTTTGTCGGCTCGTCCAGCACCAAAAGATCCGGCTTTGTCACCAGAAGCTTGCCTAAAAACACCCGGGTTTTCTGCCCGCCGGAGAGTTCCCCAACCGGACGGCAAAACTCCTCCTCCAAAAATCCCAGGCCGCGGATTACGCCCGCCACCTCGCTTCGGTAGGCATAACCGTCCTGCAATTCAAACGCATGGTGCATCCGGTTGTATTTTTCCAGCAGACGCTCGAGTTCTTCCCCTTCCAAAAGCGGCATCTGATCTTCGAATTCGCGCAGCTGCGCCTCCATCTGCACCAGATCCTCCCTGGCCGATAGCACCTCTTCATAAATGGTCTGCGCGCCGGAAATCTCCTGGTACTGCGCCAGATAGCCGACCGACGTGTTTTTCGCAAAAATCACGGTCCCGTTGTCCGCGGACATTTTCTGCATAATAATTTTAAGCAGCGTAGACTTTCCCGCGCCGTTGATGCCGACAATCGCGGCCTTTTCATTTGCATTTAAATGAAACGAAACCTGTTTTAAAATTTCATCCGTGCCGAACGCCTTTGAGATGTTCTGACAATCTAAAATCATAACATCCCCTCTAATGTTTTACGGATCGCACGGATAAAATCCTGGCTGTTTAACACCGTCGGGTTTTCAATGGATGTAATCAGCGCCAGATCCTTTGTCATGCTTCCGTTTTCAATCGTCTGAATGCAGGCCTGTTCCAGTTTGTCCGCAAATGCAAAAAGCGCCTGATTCTGATCGAGTTCCCCGCGCTTGCGCAGCGCCCCGGTCCATGCAAAAATCGTCGCCACGGAGTTGGTAGACGTCTCTTCCCCTGCCAAATGCTTATAATAATGACGCTGCACCGTCCCGTGCGCCGCCTCGTATTCATAGTATCCCTGCGGGGAAACCAGCACCGAAGTCATCATTGCAAGCGAACCGAACGCGGAAGAAACCATATCGCTCATGACGTCCCCGTCGTAATTTTTGCATGCCCAGATATAGCCGCCTTCCGATTTCATTACGCGCGCAACCGCGTCGTCGATTAACGTATAAAAATACGTAATGCCTGCTTTTTCAAACGCTTCTTTGTACTCCGCGTCAAAAATTTCCTGGAAAATATCCTTAAACGTATGATCGTATTTTTTGGAGATCGTATCCTTTGTGGCAAACCACAGATCCTGCTTCACATCCAGCGCATACGTAAAGCAGCTTCTCGCAAAGCTTTCAATGGACTGCTCCAGATTATGCTGTCCCTGCACGACGCCTGCCCCGGTAAAATCATGGACAAGCTCTCTTATTTCGCTGCCGTCCGCCGCCGTATAAACCAGTTCCACCCTGCCCGCGCCCGGAATTTTCATTTCAGCCGCCTTGTACACGTCGCCGTATGCGTGCCTTGCAATCGTAATCGGCTTTTGCCAGTTCTTCACGCATGGCTCAATGCCTTTTACAATAATCGGCGCCCGGAATACCGTACCGTCTAACATGGCGCGGATTGTGCCGTTGGGGCTTTTCCACATTTCCTTTAAATGATATTCGTCCATGCGCGCGGCATTGGGCGTAATGGTGGCGCATTTTACGGCCACGCCGTATTTTTTGGTCGCATTGGCGGAATCCGCAGTCACCTGATCGTCCGTTTCATTCCGGTGCTCAAGGCCCAGATCGTAATATTCTGTTTTCAAATCCACAAACGGAAGCAGCAGTTCATCCTTAATCATCGACCATAAAATCCGGGTCATTTCATCCCCGTCCATCTCTACCAGCGGCGTTGTCATTTTGATTTTTTCCATAGCGTTTATCCTCCTGAATATAGGTTATCGGAACGATATCGTAACCAAATCTGTCCATGCGTAATTGTAAACAATCCCGCAGGGTCTGTCAAGAGATTTGCCCTCCGGATACAAGGTTCACCGTTACAGCTGTTACTGTTCACAGTAACGAATCCGGCCTATTTAAAGCTG
>OFGG01000655.1_pt1 | contig 27736 bp, 19 predicted proteins | sample 1521701 | NCBI WGS metagenome assembly OFGG01 (sample SAMEA3504081, study PRJEB24116) | mouse gut metagenome | biome: mouse gut; feature: mouse-associated habitat; material: faeces | place: Denmark | collected 2011
TCGCCTGATTCTCTGTCATGACATAGAATATCGCATCAGTAACAAAAGACAGATCATTTTCTCTGTTCCCAAAAAGTACTGGACGCACAAACGTTTTGAGTTTATATTTTGTAATACTGGCGTACCACATTTATTTTACAGAAAACTTTTTGACAAAATATTGCTCAAGCGTCGCAGGCGTATGTAAAAATACATCATGATAGATATATTTTTGAAGCTTTTCCAGAAAAGCTGGCACATACTTTTCACCCGCAAGTATACAGTCATGAATTCTTTTCGCATCGTTTGGATTTTTATCTTCACTGACTACAAGTATCAAAATAACGTTTTTTCTAGCAAATTCAATCGGATTGTTATATTGGAAAGAGGTCATATAATTTGTATTTTTCATTTCATATATTATATCCAGCATCATAAACCAATTTCCATATGCCTTTTTAGATACGCTATCCTTTGTTTTATTTAGTTTCTGGTTTTTAAATTCAATAAAATACCATTTATTATCACTACTAATTACAAACGCATCATTGGTCGCGATCGAATCCTCTGTTTTATTAGATTCTGGAAAACGAACACGGCGATACGGTTCCTGTGCGATTTGATCCATATTAATTACTTCGATATCTCTGCGACTATTTTCATACAAGTATACATTCTCTGCATCACTATAGGATGTGTCATGAAGGCATGAGCTATAGTTCGCTGTTTTTCCATATTTTTTTAGATAATCATCTATCATTACCTTAAATTCATCATACTGGCTCATGTTCATCTTCCCATTTTTCTTTTTCGCGTGCCAGCAGCAAACTTGGGTCAACAAGCTGCTTATAAATCTTCTCTGGCGTATGTGTTACCTCTTCAAACGTGCACTCTTCATCTGACTCTTCAGACAAATAGTAATGACAAATTTCTTTTCTTCCATACTTTACTGCATAAAAGTCCAACGTCTCCAAAAAGTGAGAGCTATGTGTATTAATAATAAAATTGAGATCAAACTTTTGCTGTAATATAACAATAAGCTCAGCATATATCATCTGCCATTCTGGATGAAGATGTATTTCTGGTTCATCTAAAATAACCGCATCTTTATCGTTTAAGCTTCCATTCATTATCAGTTGTTTGAGAATTGCAAATGATTTGAGTCCAGTAGACATCGATCGAATATCAATTCCATTTTTTCCTTTTTCTGTCCTATATTCATATTTCTGATTATATGTTATCTCTCCCGGTATCACCTTATTTAACAGCTGAAATACCTCATCAAGTTTTTCTTTATTTATAATTTCATTAATTGCACGTTCCTCCACTGAACTTCGTTCTCCAGCCAGCTTAGTATACAAATTATATTCCTGTTCAGAAAGATATCTTCTAGGCATTCTCATTACATCTGTATTATTGAGTTTATCAAGAAGAATAGGATTGTCCAGATAAACAGACGAACTAACCGGATTAAATCCAAACTCATACTCAAAGCAGGTATTGTTTTGAAACATGATTATATTTTTTCCGCTTTTTATCTGAATTTCTATTCGGGCAATTGTATCCAAATACTCAGTATTATTCATATTTCCATTAAACATTTCCCTAAAATAATTGGATAAAATAGCCATTGTAAATATTTCATCAGGAATTGATTGTATTTCTTCAAAATCACTAATCAATTCCTTTAAAAGCTTCATACTATCTTTTATTTCATTATCTGGCAGTGCATACTCAACAAGATCTTCTAAAATATTTGCAACTTCGTTGTCGTCATCTGATTCAAAAATATTATCTACTGTCTCTGCAATGAAAGCAGGCGATAAATGTACAGAATTTCCAGCATAATTTAATTTTGAGGATAAAACATTTCGAAATCGTAACTTTCTTGCCCGTCTCATCTTTGTTTCCAGATTATTTGTCGAATTGTACATGGAATCTAATATTTTTCCCACTGTGCTCTTTCCAGTATTATTCTTTCCAGCAATGACTGTTATCCCATCAAGTATAATATCTGCATCTTTTATTTTAGCAAAATTTTGAATCTTTAATTTCATAATACAATTCCCTCACTATACGCTGTAACTATCAAATGCTGCATTTTATTCATATATTGATAGTATACTTTTTATTCCTTATTTTATCAACCGTTGTTTTAACCTATATTCGTACAATACCTATATTTGACTTTGTCACAGCACTTATCTGAATCTGTATTTAGGAAAATATTATACTTTCCAGTAAGTTCGCAAAAGTTCCTCGGTTTCCTCTGCGTTTGTGCCAAATTCTTCCATAATGTATTGTCTGGCTGTTTCAAGCGGGATTCCCAGTTTCTGATAGGTGCGGATTACTTCTCTTAGCTCTCCAATACGTTCCCCTTCTTCTCGTCCCTGATAGAGTCATACTGTACCTTCTCAGGCAGTTTTTCGCTGTCCACGGTGGAGCGCAGCCCTGATGTAATATATTCGAGCAGCCTGTAGGGTACATTTGGACATACTGTCGCCTGATTCTCTGTCATGACATAGAATATCGCATCAGTAACAAAAGACAGATCGTTTTCTCTGTTCCCAAAAAGTACAGGACGCACATTGGCTACGGTAATCTCTTTTCCTTCCATTCCCAACAGAAAGGAAGCAAGCTTCCGCTGGCGCTCTTCTGAGGCGTATACAGTCTTAAAAAATGTGTCCTTTGCTTTGATTCACTGGGAGTACTTCCTGTGGTTTTGGCTGGTTCTTTGGCAGATTTTCTTGTTCCATTATGTTTATTTCTCCTTTGTCAGTAACTAGCCCCCTAAAGTTTATTGAGCCTTTATGTATCTTTATCAAACTTATTTATGACATATTTATATGTAAGTATTCACTTTGCTTTTATAATTATAGTAATAATAGCATATTTGAATCCAAATCTCAAATTATGTTTGAAAAGTTCTCTGATTCTCATTTTATATTATTAACGATATTTCCCCTTTTCTTAAAATATCTATCACATTATTTGCTTATTTAACATTTTATCTAATACACAACACCCACAGGTATAAACCTGTGGGTGTCCGATTGTGTGAACTTTATGATTTTTTGTTAATTATTTTTTTGAATCGTAAGCTCAAATGAACTTTCGTCCATACTATTACTGCTTACTTTAAAGAAAATTTCCGCATCAGCATTCAACCAAACTGAAGTATTTTCTGAATTTTCATTAAAGGTATTCCAGTAATCATAATCACAGGCATAGTATCCCTCAGCATCACCAGATATTTTGATTTCATAATAATCACCTGTTGTTGCCTTATATTTGTAGTACTGTGGTTCTTTCTGTGATACACTACCGACTACTCCTTCATCACCGATAGGTACAAAATTAATACCACTAACTGTGGGTGCAACTGTTATTGAAGAAGAACTGTCATTTCGTACTCTTAACAGAAGTTTGCTGTCACTGTTTAATTTTATCTCCTTTTTGCCTAGATAATCAGAATCCCGATAGCTTCCGTCCACCTCATACTGAACATAAACATTAACTGCATCTTCCTCATTCAGTGATGTCAAATACCATGCTTCACGATCTGATGTAAACATGAAATATGCCGTTTCATACGCCTCAATGACGCAATCCTCTCCACGTTGATCTGTGATTGTATGAACATCACCTGTCCTTTCGACTTTCAGATTATACTTTGCAGTTAGTGTCTCATCAGTATTGGTATTACGTACCCTAAGCAGTATATTATCACCTGCTTCAAGGGGATAATATCCATAACCATTGTTCCAACTGTTATTTTTATAACATTGTAACTCTACACTGTTAGCATTTTCTACCCTATTGAGTACAGGTCTATACACACCTGTATCTGTAACAGAAAACTGATAGTACGCCTCTGCACCCGATGCAAGCTCATATGGTTCTGCCTGCTCTTCTGTGGATATTGTAGTAATCAGCAGCTTTGATATCTTTAGCTTGACTTCAGAAGATGACCCCCCATAAACGTTTAAGTTTACTATTTGATCCTTTTTCAGGGTAAGCAGCAATTCACTGTTATAATAATCTGTCACTGGCTGGGTATCTATACCATAACGGAACTGTTTGCTTGAAGCAATGTTATAGACTCCATCTTCAGGTACTGTATACGTAAAGTAATTACTCCAATCACTTTTATCCAGTGGATACGTTTTCTCCTCTGAATCTGTCACTACTGTTGCTGCTTTGGACAATTCACCCCTGATTCTGACTGTACTTTCACTGGAACCACTTTCTTTTGTTACATTTAGGACGATCTTGTCTCCCTTCAATAACAACTGAGAATTATTCGCAGACGGATTCTCTTTATCAGTAGAATTATATACATAAAACCAATTATTCTGCTGATACTGTACTTTAATTCTAAACCATTCTTTTGATTCAGAATACCCCGTATACTTATAGATTCCAGTCTCTGGTACGATAAACTCAATTGTCTGCGTATTTAATGTATCAAAAGTCAGGGACTCATTGAATACAGGTTCCTTGCCTACAGCAGTAAACTTATACTCAGCTGCTTCAACATTGCTGCTGTTATCAACTCTTACATAGAGCTTGTCGCCTTCTTCAAGCCACTGTGCACCGTAAACTTCATCGGTAGCCTTGTTTATCTCTTTGTAAAGGCTAATATCAGCCTGCGCTTTGTCATTCTTAACATCAAAGCTGTATGATGCTGCCTTATCTGCTGTAAATACATACCACTCAATATTGCATGCATCAACCTTGATTGTATCGCCATCCTTAACATCTGCTGCCTTAGGAACTGTTACCAGAACTTTTGCTTCTGCCTGTGTCACACCTTCCTTATCAGTCTCGCATGTTACCTTGTAAGTCACTGTATTTTGATATTTGGTGTTTTCTACATTCTTCTGTAAGAACTCTTCAAAAGCACCTGATTCATTGATTCGCGCTTCAGGACTGCCTGATACAAATTTGTATCTGTACACACCATTTAACGGTGCCTTGAAAGTTACCCATGCCGCTTCACCCTTCTGTACGGTAATTGGTTTGGGATCATCCAATACCAGTTCCGTTGGAACTACTTTTGAAACTGTTACATTGACTTTGATGTCCTTGTCGGTTGTATTGGATACTGTCAGGATTGTCTCTGTGTCAGCTTCAATCTTATAAACTTCGTAGAATCCCTTATAAGAACTGTCAGCTTCATGTTCTAATTCATCATAGTCACTTAATGATACGTCTGATACATGTACATCGGACACTCCCTTAAAGGTATATCTGCCCTCCTCATATGCCTGATATGAGAAATATGCGCTTTCACCCGGCTTAATGGTAATATCACCTGAAGCCTCGCTGTCCTTCAATGCCTTGACTTCTGCCTTTTCCGTAACAGTTACAGAGCTTCCTTCTGTCAGTTTAACCAACACGATCTCGCCTGCTTCAAGAGTAACATTACTTTGAGTAATATTTACATCACCCTGCTTCTTACTTGGAAGATACTTCTTTACTGTTACACTTCCAGTCTTTTCAAAGTGATAGGCTGCTCTCTTTGACGGTGTAAATAGATAATATGCTACTGTACCTCCATTTTCTGTTACTGCCAACTCTTTCTTTTCGTCTGTTTTTAACTCAGTTGTTTCAAGCAGTTTAGGCGCCTGAATTGCAGCAGTCTGCTTTTCTGTGGCAGCGTCATTATATGCTCTTACATAAATAACATCGCCTTTTTCAAAGTAAGACTCATTATTGCCAGCCCATGAGCGGTTCAAATTATCCAGTGACTTTTTACCATTTCTTACGACATAAGTATATGTCTCCACAAAACAGTTCTCATCATTCTTGGTTGGCTCAAAATGATATCTTCCAGATTCTGACACTGTTGTCTGATACCATGAAGAAGTCTTTTCTTTTGTCACTTCCAGCTTGTCACCAAGCGCTGCTGACGTAACTGGTTCTATCTTAATTGATCCCGTTGCCTCTGCACTTTGTGCTGTAACCGTCAATGTACAGGTATGCTCTTTTGTCCAGTTGCGTGTTTCTTTGTAGATTACAGCTCCTGCTCCACTTACAGAATCATCATCGGAATCAATTCGTACTGATGGTGCTGGTGTTGTGTCATCTTTTGCTGTTGTTGATACAGATACTGCCCATCCAAGGAGATTATCACTTGGTACGGTGAAACGGAATTTTGCTTCATCATTTTCTTTCAGCTCAAATGACTTCGCTGCACCGCTTGTCAGTGTCTGTGCCTGAGCATCTACATTTGTTACTTTTAATGTACCCTGTACTTCCTTTTCTGTAGACTGTGTTACTTTAATATAATAAGTAACTCCCGCCTCCAGCTCTCTTGTAGTAAGACTCGATGTTGCATTTGTCAAAGTTTTACCCATTCCTACTGTTGCATCACCGTTCTTATCTTTGCTAAGTGTCCATTTAAAGTCATAGGTTCCTGCTTCTGCTGCTGTAAAGGAATAGTACTTTGTCTCATTCTGTTTCGTTGTTGATACTGTCTCTTCTTTTCCCTGTGAAAGCGGCGTAATATCTACTGGTGCCACATGGATCTTCACTTCAGTCGAAACCGCATTATCTCCTACAGGAGATACCTCGAGCTTCATAATCAGCTTGTCGCCAAGCTTCAGCTCCTTGATGGTGAGTACTTCCGCACTCCCAGAGTCGCCAAATACTTCATTATACGCTTTCAACGTCAGATTACTATGTGTCGCCGTATCTTTATTTTCTGTCGCTGTTGCGCCAAAAGTATAATAACCTGCCTTATCTGCTGTAAAGGTATACCAGTACTCTCCGCGGTCATTCACAGATATTGTCTTTTCATCTGTTGTAAGCGGTTCTGCATATGTGTCTGTTACCTTGAACGAACCTGCTGTTGTGTCATCTGTGCTCTTCACTTCGAGATAAACTGTGTCACCAGCCTTTACACCCTTTGATGGTACAATAAGTGAATAAGTGCTGTCTGCATAACCCTCTAAAGAAGTTCCATCTGCCTTACGCACACCATATATTTCAGCCTTATCCGCAGTAAATGTATACTTATGCGTATCATCTGTCTTAGGAACATTAAAGGATACAAACTCTGTTGCCTTTGCTGCTATCGTAATGTCCTTAGCAACCGCTACTTCCTGCGTGCCTGACTGTTCTACGAAAATAACTGGCTCGATAACTTCTGTATCACCCTTAAAGGAATTTGCATTTACTGTTACTTTTATGGCAATGGTGTTGCCGCCTTCAATTGTGAATGTTTTGGTGTCGCCCGCATCCTCAGCAGCTTTTGCCAGTTCTTCAAATACGATATCGCCATCTGCTAACGGATTCTGCTTATCCAAATCATAGTAATCAACTTTGGATGCATTTTTCACTGTAAATGTATATTTTGCTGTTGCTGGCGCTGTAAAGCTTACATATTTTGACTGTGCTTCACCTGTCTTTGGTTTGTTGAATGTCAGTTTGAGTGCTGTGTCGTCACCCTTATTGTCTGTTGTGAGTGTCTTTTCTGCATTCCTGTAAGTTACATATAACTTGCCAGTGCTGTTGACTTTAACAAATACTGTCTCACCTGCATCAAGAGAAATACCATTCTCAACTGATACCCCTTGATTGTTCTTGCGTCCCTCAGTAATTGCCACACCTGCAAACTCATAGTAGTTCTTCTCTGGTGCTGTAAAGGATACCCACTGGTTCCGCTTAACATCAAGTCCATTCTCCTTGTTGTTTGCAACAGTAAGCTTATCAAACTCTGTTGATTCCACGCTTAAATAGGTCCTATTTGTTTTAAAGTAGATCTTCTGGTTTGCTTCAAGGAACAACGTATAGCTATTACCAGTTCCTATTTCTTTTCCCGTGCTGTCATATACCTTATCAATCTCTTCACTAAAAGTATATTGACCAAACTCTGGTGCTGTAAAGGATATCCATGTATGATCATAGTAGTTATCTGAAAGATCAAGCGGTGTTGTCAGTGTGAGCACTTCCAGTCTGCCCTCATAATAAGGATCATTTATAGGCAGAATCCACTGATAGAATTCTCTATCACTACCACCAAACTCAAAATCTCCTCTGTAATCATTACCGTTACCTACTGATTTGACAGATATTGCCCATCTTGCTATGACCTTCTTGGTAATCTTAGAAGTCACTGTAATAGTTGTATTTCCCTTCTGTACAGCCTTTAATGATGCCGTATAGGATCCCGGATTTGCCTTTATAGAGGCAACCTTTGTATTGCTGCTCTTCCATGTCAGTGTATCAGTAATTCTTGATGCGGCTTCAGACATATTGCCCATGCGCAGTGTATAGGTATTACCTGATGCAAAATAATAGCCTGATATCCAATTATCCCCATCATTTATATTTTCATTCCGATTAACAACCTCAATACAACAGCCACCTAATGTGTTCTGAACATCATCTCTGTCTTGCATTACCTCAACATTGAAATTTCTTGCTGCTGGAATATTTGTAGTTTTTGCTTTTGTAACTGTCGGTTTCGCAGACTTCTGCCCTCTGAATACTGGTGTTACAGATATTGAATAGGAAGAAAGTCTTACAATCTTATTAGTGTCAATTGTATATGAGTAGGTCTTTGTCTTCTCGAAGTAAGCGAGCTTATTACAGATCGGTGCATAGGTATCCTCTTCATCATCATATCCATATAACATCCACTTCTGCTGATTCTGGCTTGAAGCTTTCTGATATTTATCTATCCAAGCAAGACCATCATTAGTATTATTATAAGCCACCTTACTATATACTACATTGTTTCTTGCATCCTTAACCTCTATTACAAATGCCTCAGGTGAACCTGCATGTGTAAAGTTCAGGGTAATGCGCTGATCATCTGCATAAACTGCCTTGAGACTCTTCACCGGGTCAAGCTGTGCAGATGTAAGTTTGACTTTTGCTTCCCCTGTAATCGGTTTGCCTGTCTCATCATAGCCAAAAGTATCTTTAATGTTTAACTCAAACGGCGTCTTGTTAGGTGAAACTGCTGTGATCTTCCACAGGCCACCCTGCCGCTTCACTTCGTAGCCATTCTCCTTAGCCGCTGTGATCTGATCTGATGTGATCACAATTCTGCTTGAGCGGTAACCCGGTACTTTTGCTTTGTCCAACTTGTACTCAAGATAATCTGAAAGCCAAACTGTATCGCCAACTTTCATCTTTATCGGTTTTGCTGTGACAGTATTTGCCTTTGATGTAATATGTACCAACACTCTCGCCAGCTCGCCATTATCTGCCTTAACATAAACCCATACAGGTGCATCACCGTTAAGACCTGATCCCTTCAAAGTAATCTTGCCCTTATTGTTAATCGTGGCATACTTTGACTGTACAGCATTTTCTGCAAGCCATGGATCATCAGTCTCTTCTCCGTCTGCCTTTTTCCACCTATATTCTGCACCAGCGTCATATACTGCGTAAGATAACTTAGGATTCAGATAGGTGTTCAGCAAAGTTCTATCCTTTATCGGCAATTCGAATGTAAGCTCATCATGATCCTCTGCTGCTGGTCTGTCGCTGTCTTCTTTTTCGTAGAACGCACCGTCTACTATCAGCTGCGCCGATTTTCCAGAGAGTAGTATTTCAGATATATCATCTGTTCTTGTTATCGTGCTCTCTCCATCCACGGTGTCAAAGCGAAGATATAAGCCTTTCACCTGTGCCTTTGTCATAGCAAAGCTCTTCACACTGCCGTTTGCAGAAAGCGCTACCTTGGAACCGTCAGCAAGTGTTCTCGCCGCACTGACATTTCTGACATAGACAGCATAATTCATTCCAGCCTTAAAACCTGTAAATTCATAATCGCTGTCCCGTCCTAAAATACAGTCCTTTCCAAATCTCTCCTTGTCACCAACAACAACAAGCTTCTTGCCTGCACTGTAATCTGTTTTGCCTGAGATATAGATTGGCTGGATTGCAAATGTATCTTTCCACTGACCATTCTTCATTCCCGCAATGGCTTTCTCGAAGCTGTCCTTTGTCCAGTTCTTCGCATCTGCCTTGTCTTTGAGCTCTACAACATAGATTTCTCTACGATAACCATTATCTGGAAGCGTAAACTGTAGTCTTGCAGAATTATCCTCAATCTTGTCAATCTTCTTAATCACTGGCGCTGTGACATCTGAAATCGTGATTGATGTCTTGGCTACCTTCACGCCTTTGCCTGTGATTTCCTTCAACGTTCCGTCATCTGCAAGATATACAGCGTATGCCTCTATAGACATCTTTACTGGTTTGTTATTGCTTGTACTGAGTGCTGTAATCACACCTGTATCAGGGTTGATACTTGCATACTCATTGCTTGTGATATTATTGTCGCCCTGCTTTTCAAGTCTGTAGTTAATCTTGATGACATCGCCTAATTGTGCTTTAGTAATCTTAACATCAAGCGGCTGCGTGTCACCTACAACCATCTTGGTATTGACACCGTTAAATGCAAGTGATTTGGGTGCCACTGCCTTCTTGAGATTTGCCTCAAGAGGAATGTCGTTGCCGTCCGCATCTGTAACGTTCAGCTGGAATTTTTCTGTGTAGCCATTTTCCCATGTAATATTGAATGATGGAACTGGTTTATTTCTGCCAGTGTTCTCGTCCTTCGTTACTGGGAAAAGGACAGTAATATAGCATTCATCACAATTAACTATCCACTCTTCATTGTATTCATCGTAATACTCTGAATACTGCCAATTTTTCCAAACATAACCACCAGCATCCTTGATGTTGTTCTTAAAAACGAAGTTCGGTGAATACTTACTAAATTCATCTCCATCTGTATTACCCGCAAATTCCTTGGGGGCATAGATTTTGTATGCGATATAGTTCTTGTCTACAGGAATTACATTACCATCAATATCCTGCGTTTCTGACTCTTCATCATTTAGATCATTCTCATATATGAATGGTATTGCCTGACGCGGTGTAATAATATGCGCATTAACCCCATCGGTTGTTTCTATTGTTTCAATCAGATCTGTATTCTCTTTACCAATCCATGACGCCCCGCGCTTTGGATTTACTGCTTCAGAATACTTGTAAGTTATGTTGTACGAAGTATTATACGGAAATCTGACCTTAGAATTAGGTTTCAACTTCCCTGTATATGATTTGCCAAATTTAAAATATGTTTTTCCTATGGAGTTTACTTTCTTATTATCTGCATATGCATTATGAATAAAGACTGATTTATAATATTTCTCCTTCTCAATCCACTCGCCTTCCAGCAAAGCATAACCTCTATAGGACACATAATTGTCTTTTTCTAAATCATAAACTTGATCCGTACGGTAATCAAATATCCACTGATCGCCAGCTGGTACATCCTTGCCATCCAGAGTTTTCGGTATGATGTCACTACTAAACATCTCGCTTACCAGCTCACCTGCTGTAACATCCGAATTGACTACAGGCGTAATAGTAATATCAAGCGGGGTAATCTTGAAAGAATACCCTTCCCCTAATACTTTGTCATTACTGTTATCCTGTCCTGCATCAGCTTCAGAATCAAAACTCTTATATGTCTCATTACCATTAAAGGATACACGGAGTGTATATGTACCACCATAATATGGTTCTGTCACATATCTCTTTTCAAAGCTTGAATTTTCTTTATCCTCCCAAACCCATTCAACGTTTACACGTTCAGGATTATATCCTCCAGCTGCATTTAAAAGTTCTTCTGTCTTATCTGTCTCACCATCATAAATCTTTACCAGACCTGAATCTATAGCTACTGGTTCGCCATCATATGTCTTATCAACAGGCATCTTTGATTGGTCAACCACAACTCTTAGCTGATTTTCACCATTAAATTCAATATCGCCTTCCCATGAATGGTAATGTGTCTTACCTTCTCCATCAGCAAGGGTCTTAGCCTGATCTATATTGGTAAAATTATCCCAACTCATGCGCCATCCAAACGGGTCATGCAGAGTATGTATAGATTCCCAATCTACCCACTCAGCTGTCATGCCCTGTTTTTCAAATGTAACATAAGCGCTATACTTATACTGGGATGGCGCATTTTCAAGCTTCTTAAATGTATCGGCACCATTTAAGTCTATATACTGACCTGAAATATCGGCACCATTTGCATCCTTCTCCAGCCTGCGAATTGTCCATTTCAAAGAATCCTCTAATTCCAGACGGATAAAGTCAACACCCATCTCCTCATTTACTATCTCAAATTTCGGAAGCTTATCAAGATCTTCACGCTTCTCTGGTTCAACATTGTTAGGAAGCATATATAAAGTGAAATCTTTGTTTGTGAAATCATTCACAGAATCACCATACTCCGCACGCTGCTTATCAGCCACTGCGAGAACTTCCATTCTCTCAACCCTGAAGTATACATCTGTCTCAGCAGGAAGGTTCTTATGCTCCTTATCTTCATATGCGATATGAAGCCTGTAGACTTTGGCATCAACAATATTCTCTTTATATTCATCTTCTTTAACAATGCTGCCATCAATATTATTTGTCTCACCAAGACCGTCATGTGACAGCGGATTCCACCGTTTGTTATCGTTCAGATAATCCTCAAAACCATCGTACTTCTCTTTATTTTCCGCACTTAATTTTGCATAATCCTGCTTTGTCTTCGTATAGTCATCCAGACTCAGATACGCCCAAGTATACTGAATACTCTCGTCTGTAGAAGCAGGTTCTGCTGCTGCGCCAGAAATTTTTGCCTTTTTATATTCTGCACGGTTCGAATACAGGGGAGCACCATTATAAATCTTCCATAACGGATTCTCCAAGCTACCGTCTCCCGTCTGATTCTCAGCACCCTTAAATGCCTGCCTGATCGCCTCAGTATTGATTTCAGTCTTTGCTGCCGCAGTAACTTTCAACAATACTGCATTCTTGTCCAGTGTTTCTTTGTCTGCCCTTGCAACATGGTTCTTTTCCGCAGAATTGGTTGTTGTGTCTGTGACATCAGCCATATCATTTTCTACATTACCAGCTTTGTCATAGACAACTTTTTTGCCTGTGAAGCGAATCCTGTACTCCATCGTACCCTTTTCACCGTCATATTCACACGCACCATTCTTAACTTCACCCTCAAAAGATACCCAATTGCCTACTTTGGGCTCTTCTCCTTCTTTAGCAGGTTCCTTGGTAAACCGCTGCTCGAGCACAAATACTGGGCTATAGTACTGTATATTGCCATTATCGCTGTCACCACTATAAGACACACCAAAGAAATCCGGCTGTTTTTCCGCCAGCTCCTCTGCTGTATAAAGCTTCTTAGCCGTGTCCGCTAAGCCCTCTGCGTTGGCATAATATATCGTATAGCCTGCCTTGGTAAGAAGTTTATTAATATCTTCTGCCTTCATACCCTCAGCAATTGTTATTTCTTCTGGTACAACAATAACAGGAAGTGCCCTGATTGTGACCATAACTGGCTCTGACACAGACTTATTGTACACATGCCCTTCATCGCCATCGTACTTATAGATTACAAAGTACTCCCCTGCATCTACAGGATCACTTTCACACTTCACGTACTTATATCCGTCAGAAATAATGTAATCATCCTCTATAGCATTTTCTTCGCTCGTATAAGAACCGTTCAATTTCAACTGTTCACGTGTATACCATGCCGGCACTGCCTCTGCGCCAGTAATTTCCAGCTCGTTACCTTCTGTGTCTGTGTACATTACCTTGACAGAAGTAGGTTTTACAAGTTCATCAATCTTTGCAGGTGTCTTTTCATCATAGTCTTTGGCAATTTCTGCACCAGAATCTTCAAGCGTAACGACAACAGTTGTCTCTGCAAGCTCTCCTACAGTAATTACCCAGTAATCCTCCACAACTGGCTCATAGTTCTTGGCTGCTTCTGCTTTAAAAGTTACATTGAGTTTTAGTCTGTAATCTTCCTGCTTGTCAAATGTAAGCTTCTCATCAACCTTGGTTTCTGAACCATCTCTTCCTATTTCGTTAACTTCCGCCTCAATTTTATCCACAAAAGTATCTTTATTATATGAATTATCAGATTTATCAGTTAGTGTATAGTTCTCCTTTATACTTCCAATAAAATCGCCAACCACTGTCTGCGGTTTTACTTCTGTATCCACTTCTACTTTAAGTTTTGCTTTATTGATTCTAAAATCAATCAATAATGGAGCAGCCTCGCCAATAAGTCCGTCAACTTTCTCCACAGAAACTTTCAACTGATAATTTCCAGCGTCCGCAGGCAATCCACTCAGTACAGTATCACCAGCTTCGGTTTTCTGTACCCATGAAAATGCAAGATAGTCCCCAAATGACTTCTCCTCACCGTCTACTTTAACTTTAATCTTTCCTTTAACCTGTTCAATAACACTGTTAAATGCTGTGCTGTCTGACGCATAGTCTGTAACATAGGTTAAAATTTCTCCTGTGTCATCAACTTCAAAGCCATAAATCCCCTCTGTCTGATCAAAAACTAACTCTGTCTTGAAACGGTCTGCGTTAGATTCGTCCGCCTCAGCCTGCTGCAACTCCTCATCTGTGGCTTCCTCCTCAGCAGTTGTTGTCTCCGGTGCCGTTGTCTCAACAGGCGCACTCGTCTCCTCCTGCGTCGTGTTCTCAACAGGCGCACTTGTCTCTTCCTGTTTTGGTTCCTCTGTAGAAGCACTCACTTCCTCCGGTACTGTAGTTGTGGCAGGCGTATCCGCCTCCTCCTGCTTTGTCTCCTCCGCAGGCGTACTTGCCTCCGGCTGTTCCGCAGCAGGCGCTTCCGGCTCTTCATTTGCAGGCTCTTTTGCTTCGTCACCCGCATCCGATTCCGAACCAGAATCTTCTACAGTTGTTTCAACTACTTCTGTCATTTCGTTCTCTGCTGCCAGAGCGGTTGCAGGCATTGACTGGAATATCATTGCAACGCTCAATATGACAGGCAGGGCACGCTTAAACAATTTTCGTTTAAACATTTCCATAACCCTCCTTATTGGATTTTTAGATGGACATGCAATATGGCCCATGTCCGTTAACATGTTGTACTGACACGCAGAAAGACTCCCAAAAGCCCTCTGCTTTCGGAAGATGGATGAATCATACAGATATGATAGATGTTTCCAGTGCCAGTCCCATGATGTAATTCTACCAGAATCACAGAAAAAACACAACTTTTATTGGTTTTTTTATGCATAAACTTTTCCATGGATTCGTCACGAAAACTGTAAAGATTCAATAACTTCATATTACTTATGAATGGCTTTTTTATGCATTTCGTGTGCATTTTTGTGAATTTTTAGTGATAATGTACATTTATTTACTGCTTTTTCGTCTAAATGCAACATTTAGAGAGTTTTCGAATATAAGTTCTATGAGTATTATTACAAATTAAATTTCTGCTTTTTTCGTACTATGCGGCGTTATCTGTGCCGTTCTGTTTGCGGCTGGCTGGCTTTTTGATGGCGTCATGCCTGCAAGTTGTCTTGCCTGAGACAGTGCACTGCCTCTTCCTGCGTAATTGACGCAATTACAAGGGCATTCCGTTCGCCGGACAGCAAATCTATCCTTCTGCCCCTCAGTGCTGCCTCAATGCGGAAGCCTAATTTTTCTAGCACTTTTAACGATGCGCGGTTTGTCTCATTGCACTTCGCCTCAAGGAGATAAAAACCGCGGTTTATCAGGTACTCCTGTAGGATACATTTGGCCGCCTCAAATGCATAACCCTGCTTTTGGTATTTTTCACCAATAATATAGCCCAGCTCGCCAATTTTTAGCGGGCTGTACGGCACGTCAATCGTTATACATCCGACCACCGCACCGAGTCTTTTGTCCAATACAACCCATGCATCTTTATTTGTAAGAAATCCCTGCACCAGCCCTGCCATCTGCTGCCTGTCTGTCATAGGGTAGTTTAGAATATACCTGCCAAGCGCCTTGTCCTGACCCCAGCTTTGATAACATGCATCAATGTCATGCAGGTTAAAATTGCGAATCAACAGTCTTTTCGTTTCCATGCTTATACTCCTTTGTATATGAAATCGAGTAGGGAACCGCAAACTTTGCTAGGCGTTTGCGGTTCAGTTGTCTTTCTTTACGCTGAATAATACCATAATGGGAAAAACTTTCAACTGTTTGCCAGTTATTGAATATAAATTTCCGAAACCGTATTTTCCACACCATTGATTTGCAGCCTAATCCGAATTTTTCCATTCTCAAATTCATTCAGCGCGTATTCCAGCGGTTCGGAAAGATTTGTTACATCGACAGATTGGGCGGTATCTCCCTGCACCAGCCACAAGACAAGCGTAGCGCCCTCCGGCACTGTACCGCACGAAATATCTGCGTAAAGCATCTGCGTGTCTGCGTCGTCAATCGTCATAGTCTGTTCTTTTACGAATCCGTCACTTGCACTTCTAAAGTCCAGTTTCCAGACATTGTCCCGAGAAGAACTATAATTCATGCGAATGATGCCTGTATTCCAAACCCGATCACGCGAGGCGGCATCTGTGTTGATACCACTTCCACTGGCTATTTTCATGACAGCGCCTATCAGACATACGATCATGAGTACTATACTCACTACATTTGCAACAATCAATTCTATATGATGCGTTCCTTGTTTTTCCATATTCATATTTTCCTCCTTTTTCATTTGTGTTCCACATTCTTCACAATAGTTAGCCCTTACTGAAATACGATGGCCGCAAGCCGGACATATCGTTTTTATTTCTGAGCGGTGCAGAAAGTAAACCAGCAATCCAATAAAGGGTGTCACCAAAAAAACCACTATCGACCATAGTACCGCGTCGTCTCCCCGCTTTTTACAATCCTGATAGACCCACGCTGCAAAAAAAACAGAGGAACAAAATGCAAAAATGATAACGCAAAGAAGCTGAATCGGAAGCATTAAGGAAAGACCGTTAAAGCCATCGCTTCTTATATAAGATATGACAAAACGCAAAATGATCAATAGGAAGATAACGGGAATCCCGATATAAAACAAAAGCTTGTTATTGTCTCTGTTTTTCATGCCAACACACCTCTTTTCTCAATACGGATAGCGAGTTCCTCTTTGATGTTTGCTCTTTTTACGCCCACGAGTGTAAGCAATACCCCAGCCAAACCAACATAAAAGCAGACACCGGCGGTCATATAAGACAAATAAATATTTTCAATGACGCTCAACGCACAGACCCCCAGCAAAGAAAATGTGATCAGGTTCAAAATCATCGGCAAATACCAAATGGATACTTTATGTGTGGCAGGTTGTTTTTGCAGAACGGCTTCTTGCTGGTACAGCGCCGCTTTGAGTTTCTGATTCAGTTCCGGGTCTGGAACATCTGTCATTTTCATAGAAGCCTGAATCACTTCTTCTATTACTATGTTTGATTGATTATCTCTCATAACCAGCATCCTCCAATCTTTTTTTAATTAAGCTTCTTCCCTTGAACAATCGGCTTTTCACGGTTCCCGGCGGCTTTTTTATGATCACCGCAATCTGCTCTATGGAACAATCGGAAAGGTAAAATAATATCAGCGGGACGCGAAACTTTTCAGGGAGCGCTTGCACGATTTGACGTACTTTTGCAATCAGTTCCTTTTGAAAGTAGTTTTCTTCAATACTTTCCTCGGAACACAGCCGCGTTTCCATCTCGTCATCAATATTGCTGCAAGGAGCAATCGTACTCCGCCGCGCCTGCTTTCTTCTGTCGCTTTTCCAAAGATTATGTGCCAGAGAGAAAAACAATGCCTTCGGGTTGCTCTCCCAGTCAAGTGTCCACTCCGTCTCTAGCGCCTTTAGAAATGTTTGTTGATATAAGTCCTCCGCGTCTGCCTTGTCCGCACAGAGCTTTAGGCAGAATCTGTAGATGTCTGTACCGAACGCATCAATACATTTTTCAATTTCTCTTGCGTTCACTTTTATCACCTCCCTTGCCTGTTCACTCTATATTCGTCACGACTTTTACTGCGGTTCATTTTTTGTGCCCATGTGCATAAAAAAATCCTAAGTATATCAAACGATACTTAGGACGGGATAAATCCACATTATTTTTGACTCTCCAATATTCCGTCAGTTCCTATTGATATCTGAATTTTTCTTCCAATTATTCTCTCCAGTTCTTTTCGAATAGAAGTATTCTCAACATCAATATAAAAACTGCCAAAATCCTGAAGTTCAACATGATTCCACAGCATAAGCAATAAAGCGCCTATTGTCAATGTCCGAATCTTTATACCAGTTACTTCTTTAATATCCTTCACAACTTGCCAATAATCTGTACGTTTGTTGGGCAAATATAGACATACTGCCAGCGGATCGTTATCTTTCATAGAGATTCCATGCCTTGAATTTAATACCGCAATATCATCCAAGATCGCCCTTGCGACATCCAAGGTATCACTGCCCGTCTCAACCTCAAGGACACCATATCCACTCTCATTTTGATAAAACCCGTCCAGCCTCATATATACATTTCCTTTTCTCGCTATTGTCACGTGATTTCCCAACAAAATAAACAGATTTCTCACAAATATATTTTGTTTGTCCTGATGCAGAAAATGCACATACTTATGAATATTTTTCATGACAGCATCACTTTCATGCAGTATCATTCCTTGTTTTTTGATGTGTTCACATTCGATTAAAAATCTTTCCTGTTCTTCTACGGCTTTTTCTGTCACTGGAAGTTTGCGAATACACTTCTCATTTGAATATTTATGTACCTCTGCCTTTCCATTTACCACAGTAATAGCGGCTACAGGGCAGGCACGCGCGCAGAGCCCACAACCCATACACTTTGATTTGTCAATCTCGATACTCCGTTCTCCAACACTGATTGCTCTGCTTGGACACATATGCAGATCTACACTGCCTGCAATATCATGAAATTTCGTACACTGTGATGCCTCCTCATTGATAAACATACAGCGAGGGTTTGCACAGTTTAAACAGCAGGACGCAGCTTCTTCGCCGTCTGCTATGAGAATGTTCCCGTTATCATTAAATCTTACGGCATCTACCTGTAATGTATTATATACGTATATTTCTGTTCTGACCTCCTTAGCAGTCAATATCTTTGACATTCACAATCCCCTCCAATCCATATAATTTTTCTATATTGATTCCTTTTTTGTTCACAATGATATTCACCGCCATCAGAAATAATGATGCAATATCAAACACTGCTATTTTATAACCGTAAGTTTCCTTAATATTTTGAATCAACTCTGCCACTTCCGCTCTGTCATTCGGAGCTTTATATCCAACAACAAATGATGATGTTTGACAATCTGTAATATATGTTTTTCTGGAAAGTAAAACAATTTTGTTTTCCAGCGCCTGTCGAATCGCCTTTATGGAAACATTTTCTTCCTCTCCCGGCGATTTGATTTCAATAGGTATACTTTTATGCGCATCTCTAATCATAGCATCCCATCGCTCTGCGTTTACACCATCTCTTGACTTATGGCAGTCCACACCAATAATCCGAAACAAAGTTTCTACCAAAGGATAAAATTCGCCTTTGTTGTCTTCACGATGTTCTTCAACCAAAATTTTGACAATCTGTTCTGTGCTCTTCTCTCTTTGAACCAATTGCATGATATTTCTTATAAAATTATCTGTATCTTCTGTCATCAAATTTTGATTTATCGCCGTATTATAATCAAGCTCAACCACGTTTTTCTTGATGATTCTTTTTGCATATGTTTTTAATACTGCCGATTGTTGATTTTTTTGAGAAGCAGTGTACGGCGTCAACTGTAAGTTTAAAGCATCATTTACTGTGATGAAATCTAATGTCTGGTAGGGCGAGAATAATACCTCTTTCCCTTCTGTGATACTTTCAATTTCTTTTGCATCCTTGTCCATTTCTGCCTGAACCACATTTGTCTCAAATCCTGCCCTGCCTAACATTGAATAAGTTCCTAAACGAATTAAAGCCTCTCTGTGACTTTTAGAAAGTTTTTCATAGTCCTCCAGCCTGATGTCTTTGTATGTTTTCAGTTTTTTTGCAGTCTCTTTCCCATATGGGGTCAACTTCATAAACACCATGCTTTTTCCATATATATTACATCGAATGTTTTCAACCCAGCCACAGTATTTGAGTACTGAAATTGGAAATCTAGTACAATTTTGAACAGAATTTACTGTCATACCTTCTTTTTTATTATCTGTCTGGGATTTTGCAAGCTTCTCCAATTCTGCAGATAACTTTCTCTCACTCTTTGTTTTTCTTAAAGATTTTATATAGTCTATCATATTCGTAAAATCTTCTTCCGAATTGTCATTTACACTCATCGGACCGAGAATCATCTCATCGCGATAGAGTATGTCATCTAATTCCAGCATTGTCAATAAAACACAGGAGAAAAATCTTACGGATTCTTTGTATGAAACATCCATGATTCGATTCGGGTTATTCATACCTAATACACACTGCTCAATGAGCAGCTTCGCATCAACTCCTGCAGCTGCCATATGCTCTCCAATAAAAGTAAATCTATAATTCGACGCCGCATCATTTACAATGGATAAAAAACCTAATATTCGGAAAATTTCCGCATACATTTTCGCATTATTGTAGGTTTTATCCCTGCTTTTATTTGTATTTGCCCCCAATGCGACCGCTTTGTCTCCAGTAAATCCAGAAGATGCCATCAAATTCGCTTTTGACAAGACTTTCGCAATATCTGTATTATCAAAAAAATCCTTTTCATGAAGCTCATGATACAATTGTTTCAATACAGCAATCATGGTGTCTAAATCACTTCCCGGATTTCTAAATCTTATCACCGCTATCCCTCCAATCCTCTGATTCGCTGATCGGCAATATCACACCACCGCTTTTCCAGCTCAATTCCCACCCATCGAATATTGTGTCCTTGTCTGTTCAATTTTTCACAGCAGACCCCCAAAGTGCCTGAACCGCAGAATGGATCCAGTATCATAGCATCATATTTTCCATCTGTATTTTTGGGGCAGTATGCCTTTATCAGTTCCATAATCAAGGCCTCCGGTTTCTGTGCAGGATGCGCTGTTTTTTCTTTTGCAAATGCTTTGCCGGCTAAAGTTGGAAAAGCCCAGATATCCCCCCGCATAGCCCCCAAAGGGTTCGGTTTCCACACCTTCCTCTCTCCTTTTGCATTCTTATAATACACTGGATTTTTCAGGCGCTCTTCACTTTTGTATGGAATCCTGACATCATCAACATTGTAGGTCCACTTTGTTTTTGATTTAGAAAACCACAAAAACGGTTCGTATTGAGCAAGTGGCGCCTTGCTTGTTCTGGAGAAACCATTTTCATAATACCATATATTCATGCGCCTATAATAAAGCCCTGCCTCATACATTATAGTTTGTATAAACCCTATATAATGGTGTATTCCAAACCATAACAAACTTCCATTAGGTTCCAACAATTGTTTACACAGGTTTACCCTGCTCTTTGTCACTTTTAAAAAATCTGATAATTCCAATTTGTCGCTGTCATTTCCAAAGTCCTTATTTAAGTTATATGGAGGGTCTGTCAAAATAAGATCTGCTTTTATCCCTTCTTCTATCATCTCTGGCATGATTCGGTCACAGTCTCCATTTATCACTGTATTATACTGCATTCTATATTTCATCCTTTCTGAAAATCAGTACGTATTGATGATGAATATTTTCTACATATGCAAACGGATAACCATATGGCAATAAACTTTTATGATTTTGTAACAGAATCTTCGTCCCCTGTAAATGCAGTCCCATTTTGCCCTGAATCGGTCTCTTGTTCAAACGCTGGATTAAATCACTGTGAAAGCTAATGTATTCAGACTTATGTCTAAAATCCGAAACCACCAAACACATATATTTCTTTGGTTTCAATACTCTTGCACACTGCATCAGTACATCATCAGACAACACATCTAAAAAAGTTTTGTAATCCTCAATATTTGCCAAATCATTATCATCATTATCAGAATAATTGGTTGCCAGATTGTTGCTTAACCGTTCTTTTTTTACTTTATAATCAGCTTTCTTATTCAAAATCGACCAATATGGCGGACTTGTCACAACAAAATCAAACATATTATCCTCAAATAACTTTAACACATCGCGTGTGTCGCCATTGATCATATGATGATTTTCTGCCTCTCCCTCCGCAACCTCATAATTAAGCCTTTGGATTGCCAAGTCATGCCATTTTTCTGAAAGCTCAATACTGGTACAAACTCTTTTTTCCAGTGCACATGCTTTTGCCGTTGAGCCAACTCCGCCAAACGGGTCCAGCACATGCATACCTTTTTTCGTAAAAAACGTAATCAAATGTACAATATCTTGAAACGAGTATGGTGCTGGATGCTGTCTCTCTATTTGTGCGTGCGGGTGTTTTGATCCCAGTCCTTTTTGGTAAAAAAAACTTTTTGTTTCTGGCAGCCATTCCGTTCCATTCAAATCATTTAGTGTATTTCGTCTATCCACTTCTTTGCGTACAGCAGGCTCTTCGTCAGTCTCTTTCTCACCTTGTTGCTCTGCTGTAAACTCTCTTTGATTTATCCCTTTTGATGCAAAAGAACCGCGCCCGCCCGCTTCCTGGTATGGTTTTTGCGGTGCGACAATATTTACGCTATTAATCTTATATTGTTCTAATTCCTCCAACTTAAAGCGTCTTTGCCCTCCCGGCGTTCTGATTGGATGAAGAATATCATTTTTTTCCATTCTATATATTGAAGAAACACTAACTCCTAACATCTCGGCTGCTCTTTGAGTTGTGATACTACTATTCTCGTTCATTTTTACCTCCAAATCTATTCAACACTTGTCAACATTATTCATTATATATGCTGTATGGAACTTTTTCAATCTTTTTCACATTGAAATATGCTTAAAATAAAATAGGGGCAAGACTGCCCCTATTCAACCAATCACGTTTCACTATAATGATATTTCTTTAGCTTCTTCCCAGTAAGTAAACAAATCAGACTCCCACTCACACCAAGAAGAAACATCATGAGTGCCGCGCCAGAACCTTTGCCGGCGCCAAACAATACGTTTAACATGGACAGATGACCATACGCGCTCATAAACGGTTCGCATACCCTGTCTACCATAAAGCCGCCGGCAAACAATCCGATTGGAATTGTAAAAAATTGAAATGTATTGCGGCAGGCGTACACGCGCCCCTGCAAATCTACCGGAATATTTGTTCTGAGAATCACATCCAGATTCGCACTCATAACCGGCACAAGTATCCAACCAATCAGCTGACCTATACACCATAAAACTGGCTCTCTGGAAAATGCCAGCAGGAAATTTTCGGTGCCTAGCGAAAACAGCATCGTCAAATAAATTACCCGCACTCTGTCCTTTGGTTTTGGCAGAACAGAGACCAGCAGACTGCCTAAAATCATGGCAATGCCGGCGCAGGATGTAACCAGTCCAAGCACCGACGAGCCGCCCTTTGGATTGGGCAGCACATAACCGGGCAGTGTTGCATCGAAGGCAGATGCGACCAAATTTACACCGGACATAAAGAAAATCAGTGTCATAATCATGGGATTCTCTCGCAGAAATTGAATCCCTCCCTTTGCAAGCTTTAGGACGCTTCCGCTTTCTACACCCTTTGTTTCAGGGATTCTGATAAAAAACAATAATGTCACAAATGCGATGGCAAAGCTCCCAAGATCGACCGCAATGACAAGGTTCAGCCCTGCCAGCGCGTACAGCGCCGTTGCAATCAGCGGATTTAAAATCGACAGCAGCGACCTTGAAAGCGAACAAAGTCCGCTTGTTTTCTGATAATATTTTTCAGGGATAATGATCGTCATGGCAACTTCAGAAGCCGGCTGCTGCACTGTGTTCATCAATCCTGAAACTGCATTCAATACATATAAATGCCATACCATCAAACGGTTCAGCCGGAACAATACAAATATGACCACTGTGCAGACTGCCGCAAACACATCACAGACCAGCATTGTTTTCTTTTTGTTAAACCGGTCTGTCAGTGCGCCCGCAAAAATGCTCATCAGCACATACGGCACATAGGAACAGATGGTGAGTGCGGCGGTACTTAGAGAAGACCCTGTCTTCTCATATAGCCATAATGTCAGCGCAAATGCGGTAATGCTGCTGCCAAGCTGGGAGATGCTCTGGGTGCTCCAAAGCATCAGAAAGTCTCTTAGTTCATTCTTCAAAATTTTCATTTCTTTGCTCCTTTTCGTTTTTGTCATGTGAAAAACAGAAGCAAAGCCTGAGGATTTCCGCTTGGTGCGATTCCTCCATGCAGTCCCCTCAGACTCTGCATGGAGCGGTTGCAATACAAAGTTTCATGTTTCTTTTCCTTTTTATTATCTATTTTCTTATAGAGAAATTATATACTGCCTTTCTGTAAAAGACAAGCCCAAAATTATCACCTATCCTAGCGCTTTCAGCGACCTGCGGTATTTTGTCATTTCCTCCTCGCTCACTGTGTCGATGACGTGCTGTAATGCACCGAGCACCGACGACCGCTCCTTTGGCAGATACGCAGTGACCGGGTAAAAGTTCGACACCGAATTGGCAAATAGATTTGCGCCTGTCCAGAATACGCGCCGTGCATTTGGCTGATACTAACCGACACTGATTATAGGTACAGCCGGACGTTGCCTGAATGATCACGGAATCCGCCTCATAGTGCGGACGCCAAGTCCTTCCCGTAAAATGCAAATGCATCACCTCCTTAAAGCTTTAGCCGTATCATATCAACTTGTAAAGAACTGTTTCGGCGGCAACTGTCAAATTGTGCGCATCAGTTCGAAATGGAACGTGCCGTTCGAAAATCAGGCGCACAACGAAACGATATTATAAATGGTGCACGCTGTCTCGGTAGCGCCGCAGCTCCTCCTCATTGGTCGTCCGTATCACCTCGTCCAGAAATGCCAGCAGCCGTTCCTTGTCGTCAGGCAATGTATACCACATCTGAAATGCATTGGACGCGCCGAGCGCCGCAAACACGGTCGGAATTTCCAGATGTTGTACCAAAGTCCGCATTTCACGATATTTTTCTGTCTCGCTCTCCTCCTTCCAATTTCCCTGTTGGATTTCTTCATATAATAAAGAATCCGAATAGACAGTCAGCATATTGGCACCGACAATCCTTGGATGAAGCTGATTGCAAACCGCTGCCGTTGCCCGCGCGCCTGCCTCCCCGCGCCCTGCACCGCAAATACCTGTCAGATAAAAGAAATAATATCCGATTCCCGCCTTGTCAAGCCGGCTGCACTGCGTTAAGATGTCCGCTGCCTGATATCCTTTTTTCATCAATTCTAGTGCCTCATCATCCGCCGTCTCAATCCCGATGGTCAATCCATCAAATCCGGCTTTGTGCAGCGCGGCAAGTTCTTCGTCTGTTTTCAGTGACACATCTGTCACCCGCGCAAAGCAGCCAATGGTGCTCATTTCTGGAAAATAGCAATGAATCTGTGTGGCAATTGCCATCAGCTTTTGGTAATCCAGCACAAACGGATTTGCACCTGTCAGAAATGTACGTGACGGTTTCCGTTTGGGAAAACGGCAGTACAGTTCTTGTGCTTCTTTTAAATCCGACGCGATATCCTCCATCGGGGACATTCTGAATGCAAACGGCAAATCTGCATAAAGCGTACAGAATTTACATTGATGGTGCGTGCAGCCCGCTGTGACCTCCAAGAGCAAAGACGCCGCTTCATACGGCGGTCTCCATATTGTTCCTGTATAATGCATAAGCAATCCCTCCTTTTCTCATACCTTACAAGGAATCGTATGCGTTTTCAAGTACTGTCTTTTTCTGTTCTTAGTAGCTTTTTGGATACTATTGTCAATGAGAAACGGCAGTGCTTTAAATTGTTTTTTGAAAAATTTCAACCAGTTTACCAGTTCCCGTATATTATGTGTTATAATACTCTATAGATTTTGTTTCCCTCATTATTTCACGATGTACAGCATCATTGATCGGGATTCATCATGCCCTGTGGGAAGATTATCTCAGGGGAAATTAAAAAAGCAAAGTTGAGGTAGAAAAATTGAAGTCATTTCTTGAAAAAATTAGAACACCCGAAACAGGCGTTTCTTTTAAAATGCAAATGGTCGTAACCGTAGGCGTGATTCTGTTTGGATTTGCGCTTGGCGTATTACAGAAATGGATTGATGGCTCACCAAGTAATATATTCCCATTGTTGATACAACAACTCGATCTTAGAAATTATTTTGGCCGATTCGCGATATGGATTTTATTGGCAACATGTATTTCTATATATTCAAAATCGCCTTTGAGGGCTTCAATCAACACCTTCTTGTTCTTTATCAGTATGTTGGCAGGCTATTATCTCTACTGTAATTATGTCTTAGGCTTCTTGCCAAAAGCTTATATGATGATGTGGGTAATGATTTCTTTCGCGACGTTTTTTATGGCGTATATATGTTGGTATGCAAAGGGAGAAGGCGTTATTGCAATTATTATATCCAGTGCAATTATTGGCGTATTATTCGCACAGGCATTTTCGCTCACACAAGGATTCTATGTGTATCATCTTATGGAAGTTGTTACATGGTTCATTGGCGTAATTATCCTGTATAGAAAACCAAAAGAGTGTGTCATTGAACTGGGATTATCAGTTCCAGTTGCATTGATATATCAATTGGTAATTCCATATTGGGGATAAAAAGTAAATGGTGGTTTGTCAGGGGAATATGATGGTGAAACGATGTCATTTGGACAGCTTATTGTCGGTTGAAAACAAAGTTTCCGTACACACTGACAGATTCCAGCAGCAAAATGACCGCAGAAAACAAAATGAACTGTAAAGATGTCTTATATAAAAGGAGAGAATCCTAATGGTTACATTAAGAGAAATTACAAAAGAAAACTACGAAGAATGCCTTCATTTGAATATCGCTGAGAGTCAGAAACGTTTCGTTTCATCAAATGTTCATTCGTTGGCACAGGCATGGATATATTATGATACTGCTTATCCCTTTGCCGTTTATGCAGACAACACGATGGTTGGATTTATTATGCTTGGATATTATGAGGCTGAGGGATATTATACTTTATGGAAGTTTATGATTGATGAGAAATATCAGAATAAAGGATATGGCAAAAGTGCCTTAAAACTTGGTATTGATTATCTAGTGAACCGGTTTCAGGTAAAAGAGGTTTATACAGCATATTATGCAACCAATCAGATTGCACGAAATCTTTATGCTTCTGTCGGATTCCGTGAAACCGGAGAGATCGTGGAGAATCAAGTTGGTATGAAATTAATCGTAGGTAATACATGATTCCATATACTAGAGTCTGCGCGAATAGTTATCCAAAAAGGAAAAAGACAAAAAATAATGCCCTTTCAAAAATCCGTTGTATTTTTCGTCATTTTGTGCTACCATTTTCATTACGGAACCCATGACAGGGGTGGTAGCCTCCCGAGCCAATACTACCGGTTCGCCGGATTACTTAGGAAGGGAGGTGCGTATTGATGACGGCTTTTGAAATTATTTCGATTCTCATTGGTATTTTAACTTTGTTATTTACCTTTGGCAGCTTCATTCTTACGTGTCTTTCCTTTATCATTCATATTTGCGATAAGGATAAAAAGACAAAAAAATAATGCCCACCCTGTTGAGACCAGGATGGGCGCCTCTCACTGAGAGGTAAGTTCCACCTCGGGAAGCTCCACCTTTGGAGTGAGGCTCCGCGAAAGGCATCTGTTTGCGCAGATGTCTTTCTTTACATTTACTATACCATACTGAAAAAACGATTTCAACCTTATTTTGCATCAAAAATCCGTTGTATTTTTCGTCATTTTGTGCTACCATTTTCATTACGGAACC
>OFGG01000656.1_pt1 | contig 27728 bp, 23 predicted proteins | sample 1521701 | NCBI WGS metagenome assembly OFGG01 (sample SAMEA3504081, study PRJEB24116) | mouse gut metagenome | biome: mouse gut; feature: mouse-associated habitat; material: faeces | place: Denmark | collected 2011
GCAGTCAGCCGGACAGGGAACGGCAAAATTTTTTACACTTCTTTTACTTCTTTATATCACATGAGCAAATGCCCCCGGCTTCAAATTCTGGCCAAAGGAGTTCTGCCTGGATGCGTACAAGGCCATTTTCGCGGACAACTCCATCTTCGTGGGGTATGCCAATACCATCTGGCGCACGGTGGTGGGAACGGTTCTGACGGTATCCGTCACCTACCTTGCGGCCTTTGCCATGAGGCACAGGGGGATACCGGGATGGTCGCTGATTAATTTCCTGATCGTCTTTACCATGTTCTTCGGGGGCGGCATGGTGCCCACCTATTTGAACATCAAGGAACTGGGCCTCCTCAACACCCGCTGGGTGCTGGTGCTGCCGGGGGTGGCGGGGGCGTGGAATTTCATCATCATGCGGAATTTCCTGAGCAGCATAGACAAGGAGATGGAGGAGGCCGCCTATATCGACGGGGCCAATACGTTCCAGATCATGCTCCGGGTCATCCTGCCGCTGTCCAAGGCGGTGATCGCGGTCATCGCTCTGTGGGCGGTGGTGGGCCACTGGAACGCGTGGTTCGACTCCATGGTCTATGCCAACGGGAAGAACCTTCTGGTATTGCAGACAGTGGTGCGCCGCCTCATCGACACGGGAGACGAACTGACGGCCAGCGGGAACGCCGCCACCATGGCGGACATCACGCCGGAGACGGTCCGTGCCGCCACTGTCATGGTGGCTACGATTCCGATTCTCATGGGGTATCCCTTTGTGCAGAAGTATCTGGTACAGGGAACCATGGTGGGCGCGGTGAAGGGCTGAGCGGCTTTGTGGAATGGCTTTAGAGAATGGCTTTAAGGAATGGCATTACGATAAGAGAGGAGAACTGATATGCCAGGGAAGATACGTACCGTTGAAGAAAAGGTGTTGTTCAGGAAAGGGACGGGAGGATATCTGTATTACCGGATTCCCGGCATCCTGCCTGTCCGGGACGCATTGCTTCTGGTCCTGGAGGCGCGCAACAGCAGGCTGGGAGACTGGGGGGACATCGATATCCTGATCCTGCGCAGGGAGCGGGACGGAGAGCTAAGCCAGGTGCACAGGATCGGCGAGTCCACCCTGCCGCCTGACGGAACCATGCGCACCTACAACAATCCGGTGCTGATTCCGGACGGGGAGCGGGTGCATCTGATCTACCACAAAAACTATGAGCGGGCCTTCCTGCTCACCAGCCTTGACGATGGGAAGACCTGGAGCGAGGCGAGGGAGATTACGGAGAGCTACCGCCGCTTCCCCTTTGAGTGGAATGTCTGCGCCACAGGCCCCGGCCATGGAATCCGGACCGGGACAGGCCGCCTGGTGGCCCCGGTCTGGCTGGCCTTGGGGGAAGTGTCCCGGGACGGGATGACCCGTGCCCACGCCCCCAGCGTGGCGGGCGCGATCTACAGCGACGACCATGGAGAGACATGGCAGGCGGGAGCGTTGGCCCAGGGGCTGGCAAACGGTAATGAGACCACGGTGGCGGAGACGGAAGACGGTAAACTGTTGTTCAACTATCGCAATACAGATGAGTGCAGGAGGCGCGCCCTGGGGCTGTCCTGTGACGGGGGCGAGAGCCTGGAGTCCAGGTGGTTCTGCGAAGAGCTGGTGGATCCGAGGTGCTTTGGCAGCATGGTTTCCACGGCGGAGGGAATCCTGTTCGCCAACTGCGAGGATGCCGAAAGGCGGATCCATCTGACTGTGAAGCGGTCCCGGGACAATGGGGGCAGCTGGGAGAAGGTCTGGGAGGTGGACTCCGTGGGAGGATATCCGGATATCGCCGAGGCGGACGGGAAGGTGTACCTGTTTTATGAGCGCCAGGAAGGCGATGAAATCGGGGAGCTGGTGCTGGCAGCAGGGGTCTGGGACAGGGAAGCGTGACAAAGTGAAATCGTTAAGCAGTATAATATATAGGGGAAAGGTTGGACAGACCATGAACGAAAAATTCAAGGGAATATTTCCGGCATTGCTGACGCCGTTTGACGGACAGGACCGGGTGGACACAGAAGTGCTTGGCAGGCTGGTGGACTATAACCTGCAGAAGGGCGTGGACGGATTTTATGTGGCAGGCAGTACGGCGGAGGTGTTCCTGCTGGATGCGAAAGAGCGCCTGGCTGTCATGGAGACCGTCAGCAGCCGCGCCGGAGGGAAATGTACCCTGATTGCGCACATTGGCTGCATTTCCACGAAGCAGGCGATTGAATACGCCAGGGAGGCAAAGGAGATGGGCTATGACGCGATCTCCTCCGTGGCTCCTTTCTACTACAAATTCAGCTTTGAGGAGATCCGGAGGTATTACTTCGACATTGTGGACGCGGTGGACCTGCCCATGCTGATCTACAATTTCCCGGCCTTTTCCGGGGTGAACCTGACCACGGACAATATCAGGGAATTCCTGGCGGACGACAGGTTCCTGGGGGTGAAGCACACTTCTTCGGATTTCTATGCCCTGGAGCAGTTCAAGGCGGGCTTCCCGGACAAAGTCGTCTACAACGGCTATGACGAGATGTTCCTGGCAGGGCTGTCCATGGGGGCGGACGGTGGCATCGGCAGCACTTTCAACTTCATGGCTGAGAAATATATCGAGATCCGCAGGCTCTTCCAGGAGAATGACATGTCCGCGGCACAGGCCCTACAGAGGGAAGTCAACACAATCCTGCGGGCGCTGGTGGAAGTGGGCGTGATGCAGGGGGAGAAGGCGATTATGGAGGGGCTGGGCTTTCCGCTGGGGCAGGCCCGGTCTCCCTTCGCCCCTCTGAGCGGGGCGCAGAAGGAGAAGCTGCTGCGCCTGACGCTTCCTACATTGCAGACAGCTGTGTAATCTTCCGTTTCAGGAACCGCCATGTGGAAAACCGCCTGAAAATAGAAATTTTAGTTGCGAAAGACGTGCTTACTGGCTATAATGGGTTTATGACAATAGAATCCTGTCTTGGATTCTATTGTAGATCACAGGCAATAGAATCCTGTCTTGGATTCTATTGTAGATCACGGGCAATGGAATCCGCCCCCGGATTCTGTTGCGGGACCGTGATTAAGAGCATGATTCTAAGGAATTGTTCCCCATAAGGCGGACAGGGAGGTAACCATATGGAATTCAATAAAACCGTATCCAATCCAATGCTGGTAGGCGCGCTGGAGCTGATGAAGGCCGAGGACACGCCCGCGCACCGCAATATGTTCATGGGAGAGCTGACCAAGGCCAGCTTCCTCACCCCGGCCATCATCGAACCGGCCCCCACGGAGGACGCCGAGGGCAAGCTTGTCCTGGCTCCCAACAGCAAGGTCCAGTTCCCCATGCTGAACACGCCGGACGGAGCGAAGTTCTTCATGGCCTTCACGGACGCGGCCGAGTACGAGAAATGGCAGGAGAAGAACCAGAAATTCCCCTTCTTCGCCCTGAAGCTGGAGGAATACGCAGCCATGATACTGCGCCGGGATCCCAAGGGGAACCTCTGTCCCGCCCTGGGCATGGTGGTCAATCCCTTCGGGGCCAACATCATCCTGCCCAGAGAGATGCTGGCCAGCATGATGACCGCCAGGGCGGCCCAGGCCAAGCAGGCGGCCCAGAAGCAGAAGAAGTGATCGGAGCCGGCGGTCGGACAAGATGGAAAAAATAGGCTAAAGAAAGCCGCGAACATGTCGATATACTTAGTACAGGAAAGCAGTTCGGCCGACTGCGCCGAGTACAGAACAGATATGGACACCACGGATGGTATTTATGCAGGGAAAGGATTTCCTTGTCTAAATGCCATTTTTTTATGCCGTTCCCGATGGGAAGCAGGAAGGGGATTCCGGGCGCGATGCGATGCCGCTGATGCGACAGATGTATCGGCGTGGCGGAAAGCCTGTAGGGACGGCCATGGGCTTTCGGCAGAGGATGCCCCAGAGCCCATTGGGGGGACAGGATGGAAACCATAAAAAGTCCGGCGGGAGGACGGGATTCGCATCAGGGAGGATGGGAGACCGGAGGGTCTGCGGGACGGGTGGACATGAAAGAGGGGGAAAGATTTGAAGATTGATTCCGGTACAGTGGGAATGGCGTCGTCCAGGAGCTACCATTCCACGGCTGTTTCCATGAGAAGATTTACCATATGGAAAGGAACAGCGATGAGAGGGGGCCTGTCGGGAGGCCAGGGAGCCTTGGACACCGCCCTGGGCGGCGGCTCGGCGGATGCCTGGGGCACGGCAGGAGCGGATGGGAAGAATGCACGAACAGGCGCGGGCCAGTCTGCCACGCTCCAGGACTGGCAGGGCCGCCTGCAGAGCAGAAGCTCCAACGTGGCGGTCAGGAATTCCGCCAGCGACACCCTGGCCAATATCCGCCAGACCACCATACGCTACATTTACGACATCCTGTTCTCCGCCAGGAGGAACCGCCTCGGCCAGTGGGGGCAGAACCGGGCCATGACGCCCTATGAATCCCTGACCCAGCAGGACGGCGGCGCAGGAACCCAGAACGGGAACGCTCCTTCTGGTGCCCAGGGCGCTGACGGCACTGGCGGCCTGTCCCAGGACGGGCTACAGGGCCTGTTCCCGGGGAACATCGCCAATATGCGGGTGCTCTCCTATGTGAACGAGACGATTAAGGTGGAGTCCGAGGAGACCAGCTTCTCCACAGTGGGCAAGGTGCGCACTGCCGACGGCAGGGAGATTGATTTCAACATTAATGTAGGGATGAGCCGCACCGTCCAGGAGCGCTATATGGAGAGCATGCAGCTTGGCTTCACCATGTGCGATCCTTTGGTCATCAACCTGGACACGGACATCGCCTCCCTCTCCGACCAGACCTTCTATTTCGACATAGACGCGGACGGGGAGCTGGACGAGATATCCCAGCTGGGCGCGGGCAGCGGATACCTGGCCCTGGACAAGAACGGCGATGGCCAGATCAACGACGGCAGCGAGCTCTTCGGCACCGCCAGCGGCAATGGCTTCGCGGATCTGGCCCAGTATGATGAGGACGGCAACGGCTGGATCGACGAGAACGATGCCGTCTGGGATAAGCTGAAGATTTGGTGCAAGGACGAGGAGGGCAACGATGTGCTCTACAGGCTGGCGGACAAGGGCGTAGGCGCTATCTGTCTGCAGAACGTTTCCACGGATTTCACCTTAAAGGGCAGTTCCGGCCAGACCCAGGGCGCTATCCGCAACAGCGGCGTGTTCCTCTACGAGAACGGCGCGGCGGGCACGGTGCAGCATGTGGACGTGGCGAAATACCAGGCCCAGGCCTGAGGCAACAGGACAATTTGATATGAAATCAGAGAGAAAGACGGCTTTTCGGGAAGAGAAGCTGTCTTTTTTCATGCATAATTCCATTCCGTTAGGGCAAACTGTTAGCGAGAAAACGAATATCACAGATTTTGGGATATTTGGATATCAATATCAGTTTGCTTTGAAAGAAGAAGGAAGGGAAGGCAGCTATGAGAAAAAACAGAAGGAACAATGCGAAAAAGGAGCGCACCATCATGATCGCGTCATCGGTGTTCGTGCTGGCGGCACTGACCATGACGGGGATCTACATGAAGTCCAACAACACGGAGGAGCAGGGCGATGGCTACACCATCGACTTCACGGCCCTGGAGGACAATGTGGAGGACAAGCACGAGGAGATTGCCCAGAACAAGCCGGTGGAAGAAAAGGCGGATACGAAGAAGGATGATTCCGCAGACAAAGCGCCGGATGCCACGAAGGAAGTCGCCGGAAAGGACGACGACCTGGACTATCTGCCCATGGAGGCGGGCTCACCGCTGGTGACCATACCGGGGCTGACGGACGGCGTCGCGGAGGGGATGCCGGAGGATATAGGGGGCCAGGACACCATTGCCCAGGAGCCTGAGGTATCGATGGAGAAGCCGGAAGCGGGGGCGGATTCCGATGCTGACGCCACGGCCACGCCGGATGCGCCCCAGGAGGAGGCAGGCGCCGCCGAGGATACAGGGGCAGGGGAGGAGGCCGACAGCACGGACGGCAGCGCGGTAGCTGCGCCCACGCCGCATTTTGCGGAGAGCGAGGGTCTGCTGCGCCCGGTGAGCGGCGAGGTGCTGATTCCCTTCAGCATGGACGGCGGCGTCTATTTCTCCACGCTGGACCAGTTCAAGTACAATCCGGCCCTGATGATAGCGGCGGAGCAGGGAGCCGCGGTGGCGGCCTGCGCGGACGGACAGGTAGTAGCTATTTTTGAGGATGAGGAAATCGGGCATGCCCTTACGGTGGATCTGGGGGACGGCTATCAGATTACTTACGGCCAACTGGATGCGATACAGGTGGCGGAGGGCAGCTATGTGGAGCCGGGCCAGGTCATTGGCTTCATTGCGTCGCCTACCAAGTATTTCAGCGTGGAGGGAAGCAATCTGTACCTGAAACTCACCATGAACGGCGCTCCCGTGAATCCGGAGACGCTGCTGCAGTAAAAGCGTGGGAAGAATGCGTGAACCCGGGCTTGTGAAATGGGCGCCTAGGTTTGGGTTTGGACGGCATGGGCAGATGGGCCCGGGTTGGAGGTTGACGTGTATATTGTTGGCGGATTGATTAAGACCATGTCCAACGGAGACATCAGGGATGGATACATCCGGGTCCTGGACGGAAAGATTGCGGAGATCGGAAAGCGGGACGGTGCCCTGCGCCCCGCTTCCGGCGAGCGGGTCATCCTGGCGAGGGACGGCCTGATCATGCCGGGACTGATAGAGGCCCATTGCCATATGGGCATCACGGAGGAGAAGAAGGGCATGGAGGGGGACGACTGCAATGAGACGGTAGACCCGGTCACCCCCTGGCTGCGGGCTGTGGATGCGGTGAACACCATGGACGCCGCCTTTGACGACGCCGTCCGGGCGGGCATCACCTCGGCCATGATAGGCCCCGGCAGCTCCAACGTGGTGGGCGGCCAGTTCGCCTTTCTGAAGACCAGGGGACGGCGGGTGGACGACCTGGTGGTGAAGGCCCCTGCGGCCATGAAGGTGGCCTTCGGGGAGAACCCCAAGGTCAACTACTCCGGCCAGGGGAAGAGCCCCTCCACCAGGATGGCCATCGCTGGACTGCTGCGGGAGGAGCTGACGAAGGCCATGGCCTATAGGGACAGGAAGAAAAAGGCGGCGGAAAGCGGGGAGGGCTTTGAGGAAGACTTCCGGCTGGAGTGCTGGATGCCGGTGCTGGAGCGGGAGATTCCCCTGAAAGCCCATGTGCACCGGGTGGACGACATCTTCACGGCAGTGCGGATCGCAAAGGAGTTCAACCTGAAGATGACCCTGGACCACTGCTCCGAGGGGCATCTGATTGCGGAGGAACTGGCGGCGGAGGGCTTTCCGGCCATCGTAGGCCCCGACCTGGCCAGCAGAAGCAAAATCGAGGTGCAGAACATGGCCTTCAAGACCGTGGGCGTCCTGAACCAGGCCGGGGTCATCACCGCCATCACCACGGACCATCCGGTGTCATTGATCCAATCCCTGCCCCTGTGCGCGGGGCTGGCGGTGAAGTCGGGCCTGGCGCTGGAGGAGGGGTATAAGGCCATCACCATCCATCCCGCCCTGATCTGCGGCGTGGCGGACAGGGTGGGGAGCCTGGAGGTGGGGAAGGATGCGGACATTGCCGTCTTCACCGGGAATCCCATGGAAGTGTTCACCCGGACGCTGTATACCATCATCGACGGGGAAATCGCATATGAGGCCGACAAAGCGGAGGAGGCAGTTTGACGGAGAGGTCTGTCAGGCTGCCGTTACTGTTTGCGGCTTCGCCGCCCACAGCAACATGATGCACATATACAATAGAATTCAAAGGCAGAATTCTATTGTCCTGAAGTGAGCAAAGTGCGCTCATTTTGGCGCTTGCTGTCTCGTGATTTTCGTGGAAAACACTTCGCGGAGGCACCTGTGAACTGTAACAGGCTGCCTCTTTTGGCGTGGGCCGTATTTGCATTTCTGGTTGATTCCGGCTGTCTTTCTTAGTATAATGAGAAAGTCGGCAGCACAATTGCCGCGCTGCGGCTGTCATGTATCGGCAGTCTGCGGAATAAGTATCAATAGAATGGCTGTATCCCGCGCAGGCTCGGGCGGCGGATTCGCAGGGGCCTGTGGGACTGGAGCGGCGGGAGTGTATAAGAAAGGGCAGGGCTTCATATGAAAATCGTGGTTTTGGCAGGAGGGATCAGTTCGGAGCGGGACGTGTCGCTGAGCACTGGCGGCATGATATACCAGGCGTTCCGGAAAAACGGGCATCAGGCGGTTCTGCTGGATGTGTACTTAGGGTATGAGGGGGATCCGGAAGGGATATTTGAAAAGGATGCGGACTGGGCGGCGCAGATGGGCGCGGTGGGGGAGGAATGCCCTGACCTGGACGCGGTAAAGGCGCTGCGGGGCGGCGGAAGGGGGTTCTTCGGCCCCCATGTGCTGGAAATCTGCGGGCAGGCGGACTGCGTGTTCCTGGCGCTTCACGGGGCCAACGGCGAGGACGGCAGGATCCAGGCGTGCTTCGACCTGTTGGGCATCCCCTATACAGGGGCTGACTTCACAGGATCCTGCCTGGCTATGGATAAGGGCATCACAAAGGATCTGTTCCGGGCATATGGAATCCCCACGCCCCTGGGCATACGGCTGAAGCAGGGGGAGTGCGAAAAAGAGCATGTTCCTTATCCGCGAATCGTCAAGACGTCCTGCGGCGGCTCCAGCATCGGCGTCTGCATCGCCAACGACCCTTCGGAATATGAAGCGGCCAAGGCGGAGGCCTTCCGGTACGGGAGGGAGGTAATCGTGGAGCAGTACGTCAAGGGCAGGGAGTTCTCCGTGGGGGTCATGGACGGGAAAGCGCTGCCTGTGATAGAGATGGCCCCCAAGGAGGGCTTCTATGACTACAGGAACAAATACCAGGCGGGCACTACCGTAGAGACCTGCCCCGCGGAGATTCCGGAGGAGAAGAGCCTGCGGATGCAGGAGATTGCCCGGCAGGTGTTCGCCATACTGCGGCTGAAAAGCTATGCCAGGATGGACTTCATCATGAGCGGCGACGGGGACATCTACTGCCTGGAGGCCAATACCCTGCCGGGGATGACGCCCACTTCCCTGCTGCCCCAGGAGGCGGCGGCTGTGGGGATGGATTTCGGGCAGCTCTGCGAGGAGATCCTGAGAATGGCGCAGGGCTGAATACGGATGGGAAGGGAGCTGTGCCGGTCTATGCCGCGAGGGGATTCTGGGAACGGCGCAGGGCTGAATGCGGATGGGAAGTGAGCAGTGCCGGTCTATGCCGCGGGGAGATTCTGAGAACGGTACAGGGCTGAATGCGGATGGGAAGTGAGCAGTGCCGGCCTATGTCGCGAGGGATTCTGAGAACGGCGCCGGGCCAAATACGGATGGGAAGGGAACTGTGCCGGTCTATGCCGCGAGGGACTCTGAGAACGGCGCAGGGCTGAATGCGGATGGGAAGAGAGAAGTGCCGGCCTATGCCGCGAGGGATTCTGAGAGCGGTGCAGGGCTGAATCGCACAGGGGGGCAAAAGCATGGGAAAGGGGCGGGGCGGTTCGGACTACACCGCCCGGCAGGACATAAAACGGGCAGGGATTCTCCTGCCATGTGAGGGATCGGAATGCGGGAAAAGGGACAGGGAAAGGATGGAAATCAGCCATGATGGATTTGACGATACAGGAGATTGCCCGGGCCTGCGGCGGGACGCTGGTGGTACAGGGCGGAAAGGCGGATGGTGACACGCGTGTCAGTTCCGTGGTCATCGATTCACGCCTGGTGGAGCCTCAGGGCGTGTTCATCGCCACGGCAGGAGAGCGGGTGGACGGACACCGCTTCATCCCGGCCGCTTTCGCCAGGGGCGCGGTGCTGGCGGTGACGCAGAAGAGGCCGGAGGAAGTGGCGGAGGCAGGAGGCGAGGGGGCATCCCGGCCTTCCGGAGAAGCTTTGGAGGCGGCGCAGCCGGAAGGGGCATCCCGGACAGGGGCAGAAGCCCCGGCAGACCCGGCTGGGACCTGGGGCTGTTACGTCCTGGTGGAGGACACGCTGCAGGCCTTAAAGGACATCGCCGAAGCCTACAGGAAGAAGCTTTCCGTTAAAGTCATAGGCATCACCGGCAGCGTGGGCAAGACCAGCACCAAGGAGTTCATCGCGGCCGTGCTGGCGGAAAAGTACCGCGTCCTGAAGACGGAGGGCAATTTCAACAATGAGATCGGCGTGCCCCTGACCCTGCTGCGCATCCGCGGGGAGCATGAGCTGGCCGTGGTGGAGATGGGCATCAGCGACTTTGGGGAGATGCACCGCCTGAGCAAGATGGCCCGGCCGGACGTCTGCGTGATGACCAATATCGGCCAGAGCCATCTGAATAACCTAAAGGACAGGGACGGGATCCTCCGGGCCAAATCGGAAATTTTCGACTACATGGCCGTAGATGGAGAAATCTGCTTAAACGGCGAGGACGACAAGCTGAACGCCCTGAGGGAGATCGAAGGGCATAAGCCCCATTTCTTCGGCCTGGGCAGCAGCCCGGTCCAGGAGGTGGCGGCTGTGGACATCCGGGGGAAGGGGCTTTGGGGCAGCGACGCCACGCTGGTGATGGCTCCGGCAGGGACCGCCCGGGAGGACAGGGAACAGGATGGGATGCCGGACATGGACTGCGCGGAGATTGTTGCGGCGGCGCTGGAGGGCGATTGGCCCGGGTATCGCAGGCTTGCCGTGCATGTCCCCCAGCCCGGCAGACATATGGTGCTGAACGCCGCGGCCGCGGCCTGCGTGGCAGGGCTGTTCGGCCTGAGCGACGGCCAGATTGCCGCAGGGATAGGCAAGGTGGCCTCCGTCAGCGGGCGCACCAATATCATCAGCACTCCCCATTATACCATCATCGACGACTGCTACAATGCCAACCCGGCCTCCGTGAAAGCGGCGATCGACCTGCTGGCCATGGCGGATACCCGGAAGGTGGCGATTCTGGGCGATATGCTGAACCTGGGGGAGAACTCCCATGCCTACCACGCGGAGATAGGAAGCTACGCCGCGGAGGCGGGGATTGACTGTATCTACTGCGTGGGCGAGGAGTCCCGGTATATGTATGAGGCAGCCTGCGGGGGGCCGAATCCGGAAGCCACCGCGTCCGCGCATCCCCTGGCCCCATCCCCCCGCCACGTCCTGCACTATCCAGACAGGAACGCGTTGCTCCGGGCTTTGGCTGCGGAGAGGGAAGAGCTGCTCCCGGAGGGCGGCACCATACTGATCAAGGCCTCCCACGACTGCGGCTTTGCGGACATCCTGGCGTATCTGCAGGAACTGGACTGAGCCGCCGCGGAACCGGGCGCCCAGTCAATATTAGGAAAATCTTAATCCAAATTCAGAGATATTGTTGTAGAATAGCCTTGGGCGTTTCTTTTTGCGTCAGAGGCAGAGCAGCGTCCACGCCTGCCTTAGCGGCCATGGACGAGAAAAGACGGAAAAGAGGTAACCGATGAGCGAAGTCATATTAGTGGCGGACGACGAGAAGGAGATTGCCGACCTGGTGGCCCTGTACCTGGAGAACGAGGGCTACCGGGCGGTCAAATGCTATGACGGGACACAGGCCATGGACATCGTGGAAAAGGAGCGGCTGGACCTGGCCATCCTGGACATCATGCTGCCGGGTGCAAGCGGCCTGGACATCTGCCGCAGGATCAGGGAGCGCCACAACTACCCCATCATCATGCTGACAGCCAAGGGGGAGGAGACGGACAAGATTACGGGCCTCACCATGGGCGCGGACGACTACATGACCAAGCCCTTCCTGCCGTTGGAGCTGGTGGCACGGGTGAAGGCCCAGCTGCGCCGGTACAAACGGTACAACACGGGCCTGCAGCAGGATGACGTCCTGGAGATATCCGGCCTTTCCCTGAATGTGAAGACCCATGAATGTTTCCTGAACGAGAAGCTTCTGAACCTGACTCCCACGGAGTTCTCCATCCTCCGTATCCTGTGCCAGCGGAAGGGCCAGGTGGTCAGCGCCGAGGAGCTGTTCCACCTCATCTGGGAGGACGAGTATTACACCAAGAACAACAATACCATCACGGTGCACATAAGGCATCTGCGGGAAAAGATGGGCGATTCCTTCGAACATCCGAAATACATCAAGACGGTCTGGGGGTGCGGATACAAAATTGAGGGCTAGTCATAAGCTGAAACGTTTTCTGGCCACTTGCTCCATCCTTGCGGGAGGCCTTGTTCTCTGCATGATCCTGTATCAATTTTTGGATCGGATCCTCAATGGGGTCATGAGGGAATGGATTGAACGGAACTTCATCTACACAGAGTGGATCCCCCTGGGGGACGCTGCCGTGGACGGCTATTATATCCAGACCGTGAACTGGTGGAACCTGAAGAGGAAGCTCTTTACCGGGCTGCTTATCCTGGTGGCTGCGGTGGTGGTGCTGGTGCGGACAGTGTCCATCCTGTATGCTTCCAGGCAGGTGAAAGCGGCCATGCGCAGCGCGGGCCGGATGATAGAAGATTACATGCGCCACGACAGGGAGGCGCTGGAGGTGTTCCCCCAGGGCTATGAGGAGATTTCCGTGCGGATCGTGGAGATTAAGGCCGACATGCAGCGCAAGGAGCAGATGCTGCGGGAGGAGGCCAGCCGGAAGAACGACCTGATCACCTACCTCGCCCATGATTTGAAGACACCATTGACTTCTGTCATCGGATACTTGAGCCTGATGGACGAAGCCCCGGACATGCCCGCCTCCCAGAGGGCGAAATATGTCCACATCACCCTGGACAAGGCCCTGCGGCTGGAGAAGCTGATTAACGAATTCTTCGAGATTACCCGCTACAACCTCCAGACGATTGCCCTGGAGAAGGAGACCGTGAACCTGTCCTTCATGCTGGAACAGATGACGGACGAGTTCTACCCGCTCTTAAGCGACCATGGGAATACCATCCGCCTGGAGGTGGAGCCGGACGCCTCGGGCGGCCCCCTGACCCTCTATGCGGACGGGGAGAAGCTGGCCAGGGTGTTCAACAATATCCTGAAGAACGCCATCGCCTACAGCTACCCCGGCACGGCCATCGCAGTGGAATGCCGGACAGTGGGGGACTTTGTGAGGATAGAGGTGTCTAACCGGGGCAGGACGATTCCTCCGCACAAGCTGGAGGCCATCTTCGAGAAATTCTTCCGGTTGGACGACGCCCGGGCCACCAACACCGGCGGGGCCGGGCTGGGGCTGGCCATCGCAAAGGAGATTGTGACCCTCCACGACGGCAGCATCACGGCCGCCAGCGAGGATGAGGTGACCAGTTTCCTTGTAGAGCTGCCTCTTCCGGCGAAGACCATCACTGCTTCGCGGAGAGCGCCGGGAAATACTCTCCCTTCAGCTCAAAGTACCGCTTTGAAATGAGGCCGCTGACATGCGCGCCTATGTTCTTTTTTTCGTTTCGATCCATGTCCTTCATATAGATGGCGGGCTGGAACTCAAGGATTACGGTGGTGCGCCTGATCCAGGGCAGATGGTCTTCAAAGACATCGGCCGCGTTCACGATGACCATGGGCACCACCGGTACGCCGCCTTTCTCCGCTATCTTGAAGCTTCCCTCCCGGAAGGGCAGGAAGGTATCGTTCACCTTGTTGCGGGTCCCCTCCGGGAAGATGCACAGGGACACGCCCCGCTTTACCTCCTCCACACCTGCCAGTATGGTCTTCAGGCCCTCTTTGATGTTGTCCCTGTCCAGGAACAGGCAGTGGATGTTCCGCATCCAACTGTTCAGCAGAGGATAGCGCAGCATCTCCTTTTTTGCCACATAGCCCGTGATCCCGGGGAAATGGGAATACGTGAGCACGATGTCGAAATAGCTGCGATGGTTTCCCACGAAGAGGGCGGCGCTGTCTGAGGGGATGTTCTCCTTCCCTCTGACGATGAGTCTGGTGCCCGCCAGCCAGGCGATGCAGCGGAAGCCCCAGCCCACCAATGCCTTGGCGATTCTGTCTTTGCGGGCCGGATTGCGCTTTCCCGTCAGCCATTCCACCGCCAGCATGGGGATGGACAGTACCAAGAACAGGAGCAAAAAGAGTGCCACTAAAACGAGTCGTATCATAATATCAGCCTTTCCTGTAGATGATAAGAGATCCTCTCTATTCTAGCATAGAAATCCACGGCTGTACATAAAATAGAAGAAAATAGAAAAAAGTTTGTGAGGTCTATCATTGAAGAAGACAGGATTGTGCATACTGCTGATTGCCTGCATGCTGTTTGTTTCCGGCTGTACGCTGACGAGCCAGGAGAAGATCAAGCTCCGTGACCTGGATTTCACTGTGCTCAGCCAGGAGATGATACCGGAGCAGCTCCTGCCCATTCTGGAGGAGAAAAAGTCGGCTCCCTTCCAGATTACCTACACGGACAACGCGAATCTGTACATATGCGTGGGATACGGGGAACAGGAGACCGGGGGCTACAGCATCGCGGTGGATGAACTGTACCTGACTGACGATGAAATTGTAATCGATACGGGTCTGCTGGGGCCGGACCCCTCCGAGAAGGAGAACCCCCAGCCCTCTTACCCCTACATTGTAGTCAAGACGGAGTACCTGGAGCAGACGGTGGCTTTCGAATAGGGTGAGTTGACCGTGGAAAGTCGTTATAAATAATGAAAAAGTTCGCCTTACTGGCATGTAAGGCGAACTTTTTTATCGTTTCTATCATTTTATACCCAATGTGTGGGTAGTGCAAGTCTAAATTTATTTTTGTCAATATTTGCTAATTTCGATTATTTTTTCCCTGATTTTTCATATGTTTCGCAGAGGGATTTTGGCTGAATTACCATATTTGGCAGTTGGCCCTGATTTTTGCGCCGCTTTTCGAAGGGAGGCTCGTGGACTGAAAGAGGACCGAAAAGTTCGCCTTACATGCCAGTTAGGCGAACTATGCGATATCTACGGCAAGTGCCATAAGCCGTTTGCAGGGACTGACGTGATGATTTGGCTGCCTTGCCTGGGAACAGGGCGAGGCAGCGGATATGGAGTGGGAAATGCCAGAGACGACCGGAACGAGATGCTGTAGCAAGCGGGAGCGGCTCCCTGTAGCCGGGCCATACACCGGAAGGCAGGAGCGGCCTTCCGGAGCCAAGTATTATGAGCGGATGCGGGAGCTGGGGTGCTTCACCCTGCAGGATGTCACGGACATGGTGGGGGAGCGGTCGGCGGTGGCCTATCTGGTGAACGACTACCAGAGGAAGGGCTACATCGACAGGATACACCGCAACCTGTACACGGTGATGGACGTGGAGACGGGGGAGCCTATGCTGAACCGGTACCAGATTGGCAGCAGGCTGTTCCCGGATGCGTACATCGCCTTGGGCAGCGCTTTCGAGGCGTGGGGGTATGCGCCGAGGGTGGGGAACGAGGTCTTCGTGGCCACGGAGACGCGGTTCACGGACTTCCGGTATAACGGGGTGTTCTACCGCAGAGTGCATCCGAAGGCCGGGGCCGATAAGTCATGGGTGGGCGGAAGCCTTGTGGCCGGCCTGGAGCAGACGGTGGTGGACAGCCTGCACAGCTTCTCGGGGGAGGCCGGGCTGGAGGACGTGGTGGAGTGCATCATGAGGCTGCCGGGGCTGGACGCGGACAGACTGCTCCAGTGCCTGGAGAGGTATGGGAACGGGTATCTGTACCAGAAGTGCGGGTATGTGCTGGAGCAGCTGCAGAGTTACGTGGGGCTGCCGGAGAGGTTTTACAGGGAGTGCAGGGCGCATTGCGCGAGTACGGTGCGGTATATGGTGAAGGGGGCAGATGGGCTGGTCTATCATCGGGAGTGGGGAGTTTATGCGCCTTGTTTGGATTGTGGGGAGGAGTGAATTAGGGAATTATTTTGTACATCTGTGTAGAAGAAACAGCAGATGGAACAGAGGGTTACGTGATTGGATAAAAGTGTCGGCATTGATTAGAAACGGATAAAACTTAACTGAGGGTAAGTATAGATGGGCTCTAAAAGAAAAATTCTACATATTGTTGAGGCTATGGGAGGAGGCGTGTTTACCTACATAGTCGATTTGGCAAATGAATTGGCTAAGAATTATGACGTATATATTGCTTATGCAGTGAGAAGGCAAACACCTGCTGACTATAAGAACTATTTTGACACTAGAATACAGCTAATTGAAGTAATAAATTTTAATCGGTCGATTAATGTTGCAAAAGATGTTGCTGTCTTTTTTGAAATTACTAGAATTGCAAAAGAAATAAAACCGGATGTGATTCATTTGCACTCTTCAAAGGCAGGTGCGATTGGAAGATTTGCGTTTAGCGGCAGGAAAGTACCTTTATTTTATACGCCACATGGGTATAGCTTTTTGATGCAAAATACAGGCTTCGTGAAACGAAAAATCTATAAGCTGATTGAAAGAATATGCGGTAAAAGGGTATGCACTACTATTAGCTGTAGTATCGGGGAATATAACGAGTCCAAGCGAATTACGAAAAGTGCGGTCTATGTAAATAATGGAATAAATATTGATAAATTGCAGAATTTAGTCAATGAACTAGAAATGGATAAAGGATATTCGTTCTCAGTGTTTACATTAGGTCGGATTTCTTATCAGAAGAACCCTGAGTTGTTCAATGAAATTGCACTGAAGTTTCCTGATGTGAGATTTCTGTGGATTGGAGATGGTGAACTCCGGCATGTATTGACAGCACCTAATATAGAAATTACAGGCTGGCTGGAAAGACAGGAAGCATTGAAATATGCTTTGGTATGTGAAGTTTTTGTTTTGACATCTCTTTGGGAAGGTCTTCCCATATCGCTGTTGGAAGCTATGTATATGAAGAAAATCTGTGTGGTCAGTAATGTGATAGGAAACAGAGATGTCATCAGGGCAAACAAGAATGGATTTGTATGTAATGAAGAAAGAGAATATGTTGATGCAATTCAATATATAAGAAATAACAATGTTGGGTATATTGCTGAGAATGCCCATGAAGATATTTTGAACATTTACAACATAAAGAGTATGGCGAAACAATATAGTACGATTTATGAAACGGCTATAAGGGTCTGTCACGAAGGCAGGAAATTTAGTATGAAGGGGAAATAAGTCAAGAGGTTGAAATGCTGTATATTAATGGACGATTTCTTACGCAGCGTATTACTGGAGTGCAGCGTGTTGGGATAGAACTTGTTAAGGAGCTGGATAAGATAGCAAGTTCTGGTCAGATAGAGGTGGTTGCCCCTCCGGGAATAATCAATGATTTAGGGCTGAAAAATATTGAAATAGTAACCATAGGAAAGAAGTCTGATAACTTTTGGGTACAGTGGACTTTTCCTGAGTATGTAAAAAAGCATAATGGATATGGAATCACGTTCACTGGTTTGTGCCCGATTATAAGCCCCGGCTATTTTGTGCCGCACGACGTTACCTTTAAAAGACATCCCGAATCATATAGCAGAAAATTTGCGTTGATGTATGACATTGTATTTCGGCTCGTGCTCGGAAGATGCAAACATATATTTACAGTGTCAAATTTTTCAAGGAAAGAGATATCGGAGCTATATGGTGTGGACATGCAAAATATAACTGTCATTTATAATTCGAGCAATCAGTTGCTTGAACAGAAGAATGAAAGCAGGTGCCACGACATATGGGGATTGCAGGGTAAAAACTATATTCTTTCTGTGAGCAGCAAGAACTTACATAAGAATCAGAAATATATTCTGGATTGTGCGAAAAAGTATCCAGAGCAGTTGTTTGTGATAGCAGGGGGCAACGTACCGGAGTCGTTTCATGATGTACATTTTGAGAAGTTGCCAAACGTAGTTCTTACCGGATATGTGAATGATGATGAATTAAAGTATTTATACAGAAATGCATGGGGGTTTATCTTTCCATCCATTTATGAGGGCTTTGGAATACCTCCACTCGAAGCAATTGTAATGGGTGTTAAACATATAGCGGTTTCTGATATACCGATATTCCGGGAAATCTATATGGAAGGAGTAAGCTACTTCGACCCTTATGATATTGGGACATTCGATTTAAGTGATATGGGAAGACATGAAATGACCGATGAAGTCAGAGATGCTTATATCAAAAAATACAATTGGCACGATGGGGCAGAACGGATTTACAGAATTACTGTAAGAGAGGATTAGAGGATGTAGCAAATGCAGTACATTAATATTTATTCTGTCACATTCCTTATATGGACATTCGCATTTTTGATGTTGGGACATGTAAAAGTAGGAAATTGTATTATAGGTAAATCGAAAAAATTTGATAAGCTAGCCGTTATGACATTTGTTTTAATCTTTGGTTCGATGATAGCTTTTCGGGCTGAAAGTGTCGGAACGGACACTAGATATTACAATCAACTATTCAAAAACTTAGTAGGCGTGGATTATATATGGAATTTTCATGAATTCTGGAAATATCCGGTTTATTCGGTTATAGGGAGACTGCTGTCGTTTGTCTCGAAAGACCCGCAGATTATGGTAGCTTTTACCGGCTTTTTTATAGTAGGAGCCAATGCGTTTTTTATATACCGCATGTCAAGGGATGTGATGCTATCATTGTACTTGTATGTGGTGCTGGATTTGTATATGTTCGCGTTCAACATCACAAGACAGAATTTTGCGATGGCGGTCATTCTGCTAGCCTATCTCCGATTTGAAGACAGCAGGCCTAAACAGGGAATTGCGCTGATTTTCCTTGCTATGGGCTGTCATAGTCTTGGGATACTGGGTTTCGCTATGGTTCCGCTATTTGTGATTAAGAATCAGAAAAAAATGAGGCAGATTTATCTGTGCGGATCGTTCCTGTTTGCAGCCGTCGGCATAAGGCTCGCTACGCTTTTTGTGCGAATTTTCAGCTTTTACACGCTGTCGTCCTCATCCGGATTTTCCTTTTTTGAGGCGGACAGCTCAGGCAACAGAATGTATACGGCGTTTCTGATTCTGGCCATAGAAGGAGTGGGACTGTATCTGTTCAGGGTGCATGAATGGTCAGAGGAGGACAGACTGAAATTCAGTCGTCTGGCATCTATATCAAATATTGCGCTCTTCTCTATGATATTCATGAGGCATTATTATGCATTTGCAAGAGCGGAACGTTTTTTTCTACAGTTCGTAGTCGTGCTGATTCCGCTGATTCTGAGCTATGTGCATAAAAAGAACAATTATCGAATCATCAAGTATATGCTGGCAGCCGTATTGTTTCTGCCGTATGTAACAAAGTTGTATCACTATTTGCCGTATGCGAATTTTTGGAATTAAGTTTTATGAAGGATGAGGGGGTTATGTGCAAGAACATAGTCGAAAGGAACATCGAAAGATTACATTTGGCTCTGGACAATCTGTATTATTCGTTCATGATGCCGGATAAGCTGGTGCGGGGGGGGTAATGGAAGAGAAATCGTAGTCTCCCTGACAAGCTTTGGCGCAAGGCTGGCGAAAGTGCATTTGACGATTAAGAGCCTTTTGAACCAGACGTTGAGGCCAGACCGTATCGTCTTATACCTGGATGCAGGCACTGATGTGGACAGTCTGCCAAGCCGTCTCATGGGCCTGAAGAAATGCGGCCTGGAGATAAAGACAGGATATGAAAACCTGAAGCCGCATACAAAGTATTTTTATGCTGTGCAGGAACATCCGGATGCCATCATCGTCACTGTGGACGATGACATGATATACCATAGGGACCTGGTCAGGACGCTGATGGAAAGCTACAGAAAATATCCGGAATGCATTTCCGCTGTCCGGACGCACAGGATGACGCTGACAGAAGATAAAAAGGAGATTGAGCCGTATAACCTGTTTGAGGGAGAGTGCACCACTATAAGGGAGCCCTCCCACAGCCTGATGGCCACAGGAGTGGGGGGAGTCCTATATCCTCCAGGGAGCCTTCCAAGGGAAACCTTCAACCAAAAGGACATCAAGGAGCAGTGCTTGTGCGCGGATGATATCTGGTTGAAATTCATGGAAATCAAGGCGGGCACAAAAGTGGTATGCTGTGCCGGGAAACATGTGAATCCGGTTTTCATATGGAAGTCGCAGAATACTTCTCTGCAACAGAGCAATGTCGATGAAAAATTAAATGACGTCTATATAAAGCAGATGCTTGCGTTTTGTGGGAAAGATGAGATTATGAGCCGTCTGCTGGAATAGGAGTACAGATGAAAGTCATATTATTCCATAATACGCTGCCAGCCTATAGGATACCGTTTTACAACGCCCTGGCCAAGCTGGTCGAGCTGAAAATAGTTTTGTTCAATCTCGAATCCACGGAGGTGATATACGGAGAGAAGTCAAAGCCCGCGCTGCTGAAAGGATGCAGACAGGTAATCATTGACAAGTCAAAGGATGTCAGAAAACAGGTCAAAGATGAGATATCGGAGGGTGCCGATATAGTCCATCTTCCCACTCCGGATGGGAAATACGAACTGTATGTCACCAATCTATGCCTGCGCTTTGCCAGAAAGAAGGGCATAAAAACTGCTCTGTATTGGATAAGGTGGACTCCGGATTTGAGCCAGATTCCGGTTAAGCAGATTGGGAAGAACGTAATACGCAATATCCTGGCGGGGGGCATAGCCAGAAAGGCAGATGTCTGTATTTATTCCGGAGTCAAGTCCAGGGAGCAGTTCAAAAGGCTGAGAGTAAGGGACGACCACCTGATGCCGATGCATTATTCCACGGATGTGTATCAGGATGCCGAGGATTGTGACATATATGAGAAATACGGGATAAGGGATGGCTTAAAGCTCATTCTGTATTTTGGCCGCGTCATAGAGCGGAAAGGGCTGCTGTACTTGATTCGCGCTTATGAAATGCTGAATGAGGCAGAAGTCCAATTGGTGGTGGCTGGCAGCGGTACAGAGTATTTTGAGGAATGCAAAAAGTATGTGGAGGAGAATCATGTCAGGAACGTACTGTTCCTCGGACTTGTGCCAAGCGTGGAGAGAAAGAATTTCTTTGAAAACGCGGATCTGTTTATCCTTCCCAGTGTCCTCGACCATGGGATAACAGAGCCATGGGGGCAGACCGTCAATGAATCGTTCCAGTGTGGATGCAGAGTGGTGGCATCAGATGCTGTGGGAGCTGCGTATGAGCTCATACGGCCAGAGAATGGAGCGATGTATCCCGCAGAGGATGTACAGGCTTTGGCAGATATTATGAAGGGATTGCTTCGAACTGATTATGACCGAGACAAGATCAAGTCTACCATCAGCGAGTATACTTGTGAGAATATGGCGGAGGATATGCTCAGAGCATATGATATGGCACTGCTGGAAACGGATGGAGCATTATGAAAAAACATGGCAATCAAATATGGAAATGTGATTTTATATTGTATGGAATCATTGCGCTGTTGTCGGCAATCGTATTTTGTATGATTTATGGGGTGCGTGTGCTGAATCCGGTTTACACGGACTGGCTGCTGACTGGCGGAGATTTATCGCAACATTATATCGGATGGAAGGCATACCGCAGTTCAGATTGGATGTTTCCGATTGGGATGACGGATTGCTTGGTCTATCCAGATTGGAGTTCGGTGATATTTACGGATTCCATTCCTGCCTTCGCTGTGCTTTTCAAGATGTTATCCCCTGTATTGCCGGGAGAATTTCAATATTTTGGATATTGGGGGATGCTGTGCTTTGTCCTACAGGGATGCCTTTCTGCCAGGATTGTCAGGCAGTTTACAAAGGACAGGGTGTTTACGATTGCGGCTGGCGTTTTGTTTGCCTTGACGCCTGTGATGATCAAATGTATGTATTGGCATACGGCATTGGCGGGACAATGGATATTGCTTCTTGTTTTGGAGCCGCTTTTTGTATACCGGAGATATGCGGATAATAAGAAGATATACGGACTGGCCTGTATGGCTGGCATTCTGGCAGCTTCTGTACATATTTATTTTGTCCTGATGTGCGGGATGATTGTGGCAGCTTTTTGCCTGGCGGATATTTTGGTTCAAAAACGATTCAAGAGAAGCGTGGGCTTAATCATTTTGTACATATTGTCAGGCGGCATTACGGTCTGGCTGCTTGGGGGTTTTTCGTCTTCTGTATCTGCGGAAGCGGGCGGGCTGGGAATCTATAGTTTTAACCTGAATGCGCTTTTTAATCCTCAGGGATGGTCTTGCATTTATCAGGATTTGCCATTATATGGAAATGGGCAGTATGAGGGGTTCGCTTATCTGGGTGCCGGGTGCATCTGGGTGCTTGTGCTGGCGACTGTATTTTTCCTACACGGGGGGGTACGCGGAATACTGGGGCGCTATTGGAAAACAGGGATTTCAATCCTGTTTTTGACTGGTATAGCTGCATGCGCAGCGCTTTCACCAGTTATTGCATTTGCGGATCATGTTGTTTTTGAAGCCGTTTATCCGGAGGTCTTATTGAAGTTCATGTCAATTTTCAGAGCTACAGGACGTATTTCTTGGATTATCGTATATGTCCTTATGCTGGTTTCGGCAATTATATTGGCGAAATGCATGGACAAGAGGGTTTCGGCAGCGATTCTGATGGCTGGAATAGCTCTGCAGACGTATGACATGCATATTGTTTTAGGGACGAAAGCGGAACAATTTCATACGGAAGTCATGTATGATTCACCATTGAAAACGGAAGCATTCTGGGAAGCAGTGGCCGGGGATTCACAAATCGGTCATATCGTCTTTGCTTATGGCGCATCGAATTGGGAAATGTACGCGTTTGGCGACTGGGCATTTTCCAATCGGAAGACCCTGAACACCTTCTATATGGCAAGGAGCTCCCAGGAACTGGTACAGAAACGGTTGGCAGATGCTCTTAAAGAGCTGCCGGAAAGCCATCTGTTCGTATTCCATTCGTCAGAGCTGCTAAGATGCCTTGAGTATGATTTGAATTATTATGAAATAGACGGGTATGTGCTTGGAAGCCGGAAGCCTTTGGAGGGGGTTGCGCCAATGGCCAGGTCGGAGCTGCAGAATGTGTGGACGTTTGGGAAGAACAGATATTTGCAGAACGGAGAAGATGAGGAGGACGGAAGAGTTTTATATGCGGGCGGACTTTCTTTTGGGCCTTATTGGAGCATACCGGCAGGGAATTACAGCATCCTCATCGAGGGGGAGGATATTTTGGACAAAACGCAGGTGGTTGTCTATTCTCAGGGCGGAGGATGCGGACATGATTTTCGGTTGACAGAGAGTACAGAGGATAGTTTGGTGTTGTCTTTACAACTGAAGGAGGATGTGGATGACCTGGAAATCTGTGTGCGCAATATTGCAGAGGATGCGGTGAGATTGAAAAGCATAAGGGTTGCCTGTATGGATGCGCCATAGCGAAAAATACAAAACTTCTGTCAAATTGCACGTACACGGTTGAAAAGAATTCCGGTTACGGTTTCCAAACGATGGAGCGGCCGGAGGAAGGAAAGGTAGCCATGAGGATTGGGATAGATGCCAGAAGCCAGGCGAGACGGCTGGCGGGGATAGGCTATTATTTACAGGAAATGTTGAAGCGTTTTTTAGAGGCGGAGGACGAAAACGAATACTATCTGTACTCCAACCAGGACTTTGAACTGCCGTTCAACACCATGGGAAGGGTGAGGAAACGCATATATGAGGGCAAAGGCATAGGGAAAAAGGTGGGAAACGTGTATGTCAGGAAAGTAGTGCCGCAGCTTCTGGCACAGGATGGCATAAATGTGTTCTGGGGGCCTGAACATTGCCTGCCCAAGCCTGTAAGCGGAGTCAGATATGTGGTGACGATTCATGACCTAGCGGCAATCCTCTATCCAGGTACAGCTTCGTTTTATAACGGAATGATTCAGAAATGGGTTTGCAGGACATCCTGCAGTTATGCTGACAAGATCATCGCCATATCGGAAAACACAAAAAAGGATATCTTAGAAGTTCTTTCTATTGGAGAGGACAGGATAGAGGTCATATATAATGGATATTCGCCTTACAAGAGGCAGGACAGTAGGATTGAAATGCGTGACGGCAGGGAGATCAGGAGCAGATTCAGGATTGAAGATAAATTTGTCTTATTCATGGGGACGATTGAGCCGCGCAAGAATCTTGTTACCCTCATAGAGGGGTTCGAAAGATGGCGGCTAAAGGAAGAGGGAACGTGCCAATTAGTGCTGGCCGGCGGCCTGGGATGGAAGTACAGAAAGATTCTGAAGAAAATAGAGGGTTCGCCAGTTCGGGAAAAAATCATACTGGCGGGATATGTGTCAGAGCTGGAAAAGGAATGGTTATACCGGAATGCCGATGTACTGGCGTTTCCGTCCCTGTATGAGGGCTTCGGCTTTCCCATAGTGGAGGCCATGTCGGTGGGGACTCCTGTGATTACGTCCGCGGTGAGCAGCATGCCGGAAGCCGGGGGGGCAGCGGCTTTTTACCTTCAGGATCCTTCCGATGCGGAAGAGATGGCAGGGCTTCTGGCTCAGGTCTTCGGGCTGGATGTCTGCGAAAAAGAGGAATGCATACAGAGGTGCTATGCGCAGGCAGCGAAATTCTCCGGAAGATTATGCGCAGCGAAGACATTGGAATTGTTCAGAACTTTGGGGAAAGAGTGCCAGGAGCTTTAGGCTTGTCGCTGACAGGCAGGGGTAATTGCGCATAGGCGGCTGCACTGAGGCTGAACGCCAGAGTGAGGCGAACGGCTCAGGCGTGAAGGATGTTCGAGGACGGAGTAAAATATTCCGGAAAATCAGCGGAATCTGTCGGGTAGGACAAATCAGGTCAGTCGTGTCCTGTGACAAAAATTTTTGGAAATGTATATGTCTGTGCGCAGTAATCGCATTGCTATCCTTTGGCGGATATATTTATTCAGATGGTGGCATTTTTATCCTTAGAGATGATTTTAATTCGCAACAGATTCCATTTTCCACAGCATTGAATGGTACACTGAAACAGTGGTCAGGCGAGTAGTGCTGGAAAAATCTTCATAATTCGGTGAAACTTTGCCGTAACGAATTTATGCAATGATGGAACTGATATAATCTGATATAAATATTGAGAGGTATATCACATGAATACAATCTATTCGCCATATCATTTGGCATATAATACATATTCAGATTTAATGGTTGATGCTTTGAAGAAACAGGGAATTAGAGTAGAGAAGCTTAGTTATGCGCTGAAGCGGCCATGGTATCTGCTTTCGACAAAGATTATTAATCTCAACTTCTATGAGAATTTTTCAAAAGACTTTTCGACCGGGAAGGCATATGCGGTATATATGCTTAAAAGCTTATTCCTTGCATTTTGCAATCTGGCCCATATAAAGATTATTTATACAATGCATAACAGAAAGCAACATGATTCTAAGTTTCCGGTTCTTAATAAAAAGATGGAAAAGAAGTTGGTAAAAAAATCTAGCGCAATAGTCAGCTTGTGTATAGAGGGTAAAAATATATTGTCTTCAAAATATGGAACTGATATGTTGGATAAGATTGTTGTCATACCGCATCCGGCCTATACGTCTGTGATTCAAGTGCAATCAGACGAAGAGATTCAACATGTTCGGGAAAAGCTTGGGTGTAAAAATAAAATGCTCTGTGTCTTTCTTGGGGCTATATGCCCATATAAGAACATAGAGATGATTTTGAAGGTGGCTAAGGAATGCGAAGGTAAGGATGTTGAGTTTCTGATTGCTGGGAACTGCCAAGACAAAAGATATCTTGACGGGCTTAACAGCCAATGTACAAGTTCGAACATAAAATGGGATATTCGCTTTGTGCCTGAGGATGAGGCAAACTACTATGTGCAAGCCGCAGATTTGCTGTTGCTTCCATATAACAAAGAATCATCATTGAACTCTGGAACGGTATTTTTAGCTGCATCATTGGGAACTACATGTGTTATCCCTAATATAGGGTCCGTACAGGATTTTAGACATAGAGAAGCACTTTATACTTATGACTACGAAAATGAAATGGATCATTATTCCAATTTTAGAGACAGTGTTGGAAAAGCGATTAGGGATTATGAGATGGATGGAAGATGCTTGAAACGGATAGGGGGGGGTACTCCGTAGCGAGATGATGAGATATCATTCCGTGGACTGCATTGGCAGAAGGTATGCAGAACTATACAGTAAGCTTGAAACACGAAAGCGATTTTGGAAGGATTATTAGGCTATATGGAAAGACAGAAATCCCTAGTCAAGAATACATTTATTTTATCTTTGGGCAGACTGCTGCCGCGTTTTACGGCCTTGGTTACACTGCCGATTTATACGGGGATGCTTACTGCTGCAGAATATGGAAGCTATGATTTTATAGTGATTGTTCAATACATTATAGAAAATACGGTTTTGATACAGATTGGCCAGGCGATATTCAGGTTCTTGATTGACTTGGGAGATGTGGAGAAGGGCAAAAGCATTATTTCGACGGGAATTATATTTGCAATGGCACCATCATTGCTTTCCACGTTCTTTTTAGGGGCAGCATACTCGGCATATGGTTTTGAATGTTGTATTGTAATAGGCCTATATATGATTATTGTGGCCTATTATAATATATTTACCCAAATTGCGAGAGGGTTAAAAAAGATAAAAGAATATTCGTTCGCGGCAATTTTACAGGCACTGACAAATATGATACTTGTTATTTTTTTGCTAAATGGGCTGAATCTGGGGCTTTTCGGCCTTTTTGCCTGTATAGATATCGCATATTTTATTGGCTCTGTTTTTTTGTTCAAGGCATGTGGGATATCGACATTTTTCTGTCTGCGTTATTTCGACAAAAATATATTGAAAGAAATGTTGTCATATTCGTGGCCAATGGTCCCTAACACTTTATCGCTGTGGATTATCGGTGTCTGCGATAAATTTATCATAAGAATATTCCTGGGGCTGGAGCAAAACGGAATATATGCTGTTGCTCAGAAAATCCCTAATTTGTTCAGTATTGCATATGGAACATTTAATCTTGCATGGCAGGAATCAGCGTTTGTTGCCGTGACGGATGAAGACCATGATAGGTATTATTCAGAAATTTTTTCAATGTTATTCCGATTTCTGGTCGGGTGTATGATGTCTCTGATTGCAGTAACCCCTATATTGTTTGCTCTTTTGATAAGAGGAGATTATGATGCCGCGTATAATCAGATGCCTATATTATATGCGGCAATTTTGTTAGACTGTATTGCGTCATTCCTTGGAAGCATTTACCTGGCCAAGAAAGAAACGAAAAGTGTGGGTATTACATCTGTTCTTGGCGCGGTCATAAACTGTATTATTAATTTGACTATGATTAAAAAGTATGGATTATATGCCGCCTCTTCTTCAACAGCAATCAGCTATATGATTCTTATCTTATATAGAAAGCATGACTTGAAAAAACGTAATATTGCCAAGATAAAATATGAGAAGGCAGTTATAATATGTTCAGCTATAATGCTTACGATAAGCACTATATTATGCTTTCAGAGAAATATGGTATGTGATATTTTTAATGTGGGACTGGCAATCGTAACTACATTTATGTTAAACAGGAAAATGCTTAAGAAGATATTTAGATTTTTCAGATGTAAGATTCGCTTTACACCTGTGAAATAATATTAATCGTGGAGGTTTGGAGGGAACATGTCTTTAGTTTTATGCTATTTGAGGCAACTTTGTACTATAAATGAGCAAAATTGAATTTTTACCAAAATTGCATTAAATGCTTTAAAACTAAAGACATCATACCTTTTTGGGTTTATACTGTTTTTGTCCAGAAAACAATAACCTGCAAAGGATGATGTCTTATAGAAAACAGTATATACCATTC
>OFGG01000664.1_pt1 | contig 27513 bp, 20 predicted proteins | sample 1521701 | NCBI WGS metagenome assembly OFGG01 (sample SAMEA3504081, study PRJEB24116) | mouse gut metagenome | biome: mouse gut; feature: mouse-associated habitat; material: faeces | place: Denmark | collected 2011
GGCAGTCAGCCGGACAGGGAACGGCAAAATTTTTTACATTTCTTTTACTTCTTTATCTCACATGAGCAAATAGGCCGGGCATGATGCCGAGGCGCAAAAAAATCCCTGCCGGGAATCGGATATCCGCGAAGATACCGATTCCGGCAAGGATTTTAGGGTTGCCGGGCATTTATACTGCACGCCGGTTGAATTTGCAGTGCAACCCGACTGCAGACCGCCAGCCAGGTACTTTCCCTGAGGCATCAATGTAAATCCTGGCGTTCTGCAGTATAGCTCCTGGCTTCCTCCGCAGGAATCCCATTCTGCCGCCCAAAGATTCCCATCAGCAGGTAGCCCCGCCCTTCACTTTCTTCTCCAGCACCGCGGACTTGTCGATCTCCGCGTGGAGCAATTTATCCTGTACACAATCAAATCCCAGACGGTTCACCGTATCCGCGAAGCGCTCGCCGGTGATACCCTCGTCCCGGAAGAACAGGATGGCCCGCTCTATGGTATCCAGCACTTCCTCCTCGCTGGTGAACAGCTTAGCCAGGGGACGGCCATTGGCGATTTTCTTGCCCCATCTGCCGCCGATGTAGATTTTGCAGCCGTCCATGTACTCCTCAGTGACGCCGAAGGGACATTTTCCCTTGCAGCGCCCGCAGCCGTTGCAGGATTCGGCGTCCACTTTCAGGCAGCCGTCCTCCACTTTGGCCAGCTTGATGGGACAGGAGGTCTCCACCTGGCATTTCTTGCAGCCGCGGCACTTGGAATAGTCGAACAGGGGCACCCTCTGGCCGATGATGCCCAGGTCGTTCAGATCCGGCTTCACGCAGTTGTTGGGACAGCCGCCCACGGCTATCTTGAATTTATGGGGCAGCGTCACATGGTGATAGCCTTCGTAAAAACGTTCATGAATCTTCTCGCTGATATCAAATGTGTCGATCAGGCCGTACTGGCAGGTGGTTCCCTTACAGGACACCACAGGGCGCACCAGGGAGCCTGTGCCGCCGGTCTCCAGATTATGCTCCGCCAGGAACGCGATCAGGGGATCGATGTTGGCGTAAGGCACCCCCTGGATTTCCATGGTCAGGCGGGTGGTCATGGTGATCTCGCCGCTGCCGAAGCGCTCCGCTCCCTCCGCGATGGCCCGATGCTCTTCGGTGGTAATCTTGCCGTTCCTGGTGATCACCCGGACGTTGAACACATCGCCGTAACGTTTGTCCTGAAGGCATCCCAGGCCTTTCACCCGCTTGATTTCCTCAGGAGAGAGCTTCCCCCCTGCAGGAACCGCCCTCTTGATCACATTGAACGTAGAACCGCCTTCCAGCACACGGGTATTGGTGAATCCCAGGGCTTTCAGCTTGTTCTGGACGAGATACCCTCTCTTGCCCCTGGCGCAGACCAGCAGCAGCTTCTCCGCCTTGTCATATTTCGCGGAAGACTCTTCCGGTCTGGTCAAATCGAACCACTCCGCGCCGGGCAAGGCGGGTGCGGGATGGGCGTCCACCAGGCGGTATCCGTCCGCCGCGCCCGCCGCGTACTCTCCGGGGGTAAAGGACTCCAGCTTCCCGCTCATCTTGTTCACCAGCACGCCGCAGGCCGCCGCGATAGGATGGATGGCGGTGGAGAAAGGAGGCGCATAGGCGAAATCCATGGTGAGGAAATCTTCCGCTTTCGCTCCAAAGGAAATCCCGGTGACGGCGATGTCCGCCATCTTGTCCACCGCGCCCGCGCCGATGACCTGAAGGCCCAACAGCTTATGGCTTTCCCCATCGGCAATCAGCTTGGTGACGAACATGGCGGAATCCGGATAGTAATGGGCCTTGTCGTCCGTGACGCACAGGGCGGAAACCACCTGGAATCCGGCTGCCCTGGCCTGTTCCTCCGTAAGGCCTGCGCGCGCCGCGTTCAAATCCGAAGACAGCTTCACCACGCCCGTCCCCAGGCAGCCCGGGTAAGGGGTCTCCTGGCCGCTCAGGGAGAGGGCCAGCGCCCGTCCGGCGATGTTGGCGGTGGAGCCCATGGCAGACCACTGGGTGCGTCCAGTGATGCGGTTCTTCACCAGAGCGCAGTCGCCCGCGGCGTAGATGTCCGGCAGATTGGTGCGCTGGTATTCGTCCGTGATGATGCAGCCCCTGTCCATCTCCAGGCCGGTATCTGCCAGGAATTTCGTGGCCGGGCGGATGCCTGCCGCCAGGATGACCATCTCCGCGGGCAGGGTTCCCGTGCCGGTCTGTACGCCGGTGACCCTGTCCGTGCCGGCAATCCGCTGCAAGGCCGTGCCGGTGAGGATGCGCATGCCTTTTGCCTGTAGCTTCCTTCTGACATAATCCGCCATCTCCGTGTCGAAGATATTGGGCATCAGCTGAGCCGCCATGTCCATGACGGTGACGGAAAGGCCCTTCGCCATGAGGTTTTCAGCCACTTCCAGGCCGATGAAACCGCCGCCTACCACGACGGCCCGCTTGCAGTTCTGCTCTTCGGCATACTTTCTGCAGCCGATGGCGTCCTGGGGCGTGCGCACGGTGAACACGCCGGGAAGCTTCGTGCCCTCCACAGGGGGGACGGAGCTTTCCGCCCCTACAGCGATGACAAGCTTGTCATAGCTAACTGTCTCTGTCTCCTGGCCCTGTGGCAGAGCACCGTCCAGCCCTGTCTCCGCGCCGCTCTTCCGCACAGAAACCGTCTTTGCCGCCGGGTCTACGGCCACCACTTCGCTCCGGGTATGTACCGTGGTGCCCGTAAGCCCCATGAACTTGGCCGGAGTGTTCACAATCAGCTCCTCTTCCGTCTCAATGGAACCGCCGATGTAGTAGGGGAGCCCGCACCCAGCGTAAGAGATGTCCTTTCCCTTGGTATAGATGACAATTTCATCCTGGGGGTTCTCGCGCTTCAATTTCGCGGCAACTTTTGTTCCGGCGGCTACGCCGCCGATGATAACAATCTTCATGCTAGTCTGCCTCCTTTTAATATTATGGTGGTATCACAATCTTTTCCTAATAATAGAATCCAAGAGAGGATTCTATTATCTAAGTTCTATTGTTCCTTCCATTTTCCTGTCAACGTGCCATCCATATTCCGTTCCATTTTAATCGGTATATGATTAAAAGAAATACGCTCTCCAAAATTCAATCCAAACCGCTTTCCCTCCCACTCCTCTTCCATCCTGACCTGTGGAATCCCCAGCCGTCCATGCCTGGCTGTAGGCATGGTATCAGAATGGGCAAATTCCACTCTCTCATATGTTGTATACATCACAGTCTCCGATATATCCAGTTCCAGCATACCGGCAATTGCCTGAGCCACAAGATAACTGGCCCGGAATTTTCCCTTTATCTCCACCCACTTTTCCTGGCCTACACTGCCTTTCATCTCTATCAGGTGCAGCTTCCACTGATTTCCCTGCCGTTTTTCGAAAATCATATGATCCGCTCTCTTGAACAGGGACTTTTCCTTCCCCGCCTGAAAGAAAAAGGGGGGCATCTGTCTCCGCCAGAAGCACTTCCCGACCCTCATGTACGATGAAATCCTGTACCATCAAGTCTTTTATGATGAACTCCCTCTTCGTATTCCCCATTTCACTCTACTCCTGAATCACATATGCCTCGTCCATAATCCGGTCAAGGGCATCATTGAATGTGGGAACAGCAAAGCCGTTTTCCCCGCAGTTCAGTTCCTCCACTTTCGTTTTTCCTCCCGCCACCGCTTTCAGCTGATACACTTTTACCTTTTGAGGGCTCAATAGGTCTCGGGCCGTATATCCCAGTTGATGGCATATTTCCTCCCTGTCTTCTCTTCCGGACAGACGAATCATGTTGTTGACATGCTGCAGTATGATATCGCTGTGGGTCGTGACGTTCATCTGCCCCCCGGCATTGACCATCTTGCACAGGACTCTCCCCATCTTCTGCTGAAGCTGCGGGTGAAGGCACATTTCCGGTTCTTCATAGAACAGAGCGTCCACATATCTCTTATATTTTAAAATCAGAATCAACGGCGATAGTTCCGTTACTACTGCGGATGTAATCCTCAAAGGCATTCCTGACGTTTTTCCGTTGGGAACATACATCGCCTCCTTATTTGGCAAAGCACTCATCTCAACTGTCCCATCGGCCATACCGTTCTCCAGATACTGTACGATTTCCTTGAAGTCTTCATTGCTTTCACCGTCGAAAGTCAGGTCATTTATCACATCCAGGAACTGATTGATTGGCCTTACAAAAGGAACCATCGTCTCCTGTTCCGCAGCAACATTGAATGTCGTCCTCCGGCTTACTTTATTGATGATATCTTTGGTCAGCATAAAACCGGTTCTTGCCGCCGGGAAATAAATTTCTCTGTTTAACCCGCTACCATGAGGATTCAGTACCAGCACCATCAACCTGTTCACGATATGTCGGCAAGTTTTTTCTTCCAATATTCCTGTGGCCCATTCCTTTTCGGATAGAATCAATCCTACTCCATTATTACCGGTGTTGGCCAAAGCTACGCCCATGCTTCCGCCAGACTCCTGAAATCTAAAATCCAGAGAAACACCCGCTAACCCCGTCAGCTCAATCTGCAGTTCCTCTATCTCAACATCCGAACTGTTGAAAATGGCTTTCACAAATTTATCTCTGTTCTGATTGATCCGCTCTTGCAGAACACTCTGCAGCTCATCTCCTATTTCACTGGCCAGTACAGTATGCACACCTTGTTCCCTGGCCGTTTCTATCTGCTTTTTTACCCAACACCGCAGCCTGTCATAGGTCTCTGTTATCTCCATGGTTTCGTCAGCGTACAGCAGTTCTCCCCCCAGGTTCCGGATTCCCCACAGGAGGGACATCAGATAACTCTTTCCGCTGTTATTGTCCCCCACAAAAAGCGTCAGCGGCGCTGTCTCAATCTCGGCGCTCTCAAGCTTTCCATATCCTGATACCTTTAATCTCCAACCCACCTTAAGACCAACCTCCCCATTATCCGGCTTCCAGCCATACTACTTCTGCCGCCATTGCACCAGTCTGAATGAACAATGCCGAAAAAACCTACCCTATCCCGGATTTCCGTCATTCCTCTCACTTATACTACACGCCAGTAAAACTTGCCACGAATCCCGACTACAGACCGCCAGCAAGGTACCTTTGCTCATTTTCTTTCTGTAAATTCCGGCCATCTGTAGTATAAGTCTATCATGGAAGCGCGGAAAAGACAAACATAAAATACGAAATTCAAGTAATGTCTGCTTGATGCTGATTTCCTCACAAAGTGTTTTGAGGGAGATGCGGCAAGCATAGAACTGAAATTGAAGAAAAAGAGCGAAGTACAACAGCAGAATGATGGACGCAAATCTTTTGAAGAAAGATGAGGACTTCGGCAAGCGGCCGGTGCGTCTCACTGGCCGGATGCAGCACACAAGTACGGATATCCGCAACATGAACCGCTGTTTCATTGGCAAAAGTGGTAGAATTTTTCCTGTTTTTGCGATATAATCATTATGGATTTTTATATCCATAGGCAAAATGGCTGTTTTGAGGATGAATCGACTTATGAACGGAGGCGAAAGACTGTGCAGCTCTTTTACGGAGTACCCGAAGATATCGAAAAATGGATGAACCTTGTTACACAGGTTCGGTGGAATTTTCCCGGTCTGGAAACAGAAAAAAAGTTAAACGAGCACCGAGCCACCGTCTTAAAATTCATGGAAAAGCGACAGGCTATCTGCGTAAAGGAAGAAAACGAGATTGCCGGTGTCATGCTGTTCTCACGAGGGCACAACATAATCTGCTGTCTTGCTGTTGCACCCGAATACCGTAGGCGTGGCCTGGCTTCCATCCTTATGGATGAAGCGTTGCACAATTTGGATAAAACAAAAGAAATATCTGTTTCTACGTTCCGTGCCGACGATGAAAAAGGAACCGCACCAAGAGCATTGTATGAAAAATACGGTTTTGTTGCAGATGAGCTTATTGAGGAATTTGATTACCCGAATCAGAAGTACGTTCTCCATCCTGTAGGCGCTGAGCGAAAAGATAGACAGCTTGCTATCAATACTATGGTCCAAAAAATCAGCGGTATTCTCTCGAATCGTGAACCGTCCATTTATATGTATGGCTCGTCTGTTCTGAATGATTTCAGATTGGGGTGGAGCGATCTTGATATTCTCGTATTGACAAGCACACAAATAGCGGAGGAACAGGCAAAATCGCTTGTTGCACTTCGCCAGGCTATGCTTGCGGATGATCCGAGCAATCCCTATTACCGTTCCTTTGAAGGTGGGATGCTTACCCTGGATGCGTTCCTCTCAAAGAAAACTGACCGTGTAGTATATTGGGGTACAAGCGGAGAACGAATTACTGATTGCTATGCGTTTGACAGCTTCAGCATGGCAGAGCTGATCGAGAGCAGCGTTCTCCTATATGGAAAAGACATACGAAAAGAACTGAAGTCTCCCACTTTCCACGAACTGTATGCCGATGTAAAACGCCACTATGAAACAATCAGAAAATACGCACAAAGCACCGATCGTAGCTTCTACTCGTTCGGTTGGATGTTAGATATAGCACGGTGCATCTACACGCTTCGCACTGGCAAGATTATCGCCAAAACCGAAGCTGCTGAATGGGCGTTGGAAAACAAACTTTGCCCCGATCCGGATGCCCTAGGATTTGCGTTGAAAGTTCGCAGAAGTCCGTTGGAATATAAGGACGATAAGCAGACCTTCGATTATGCGGAAACGCTTGCAAAGCCGATACAGCGCTTTGCAGACGTCCTGGAGAAAGAATTGAAAGCAGGTAAATAAACAAGTATGAATGTTGTATGGAATGACCATACAAGCATCGACACGACAGCGTCAGAAGTCGCAACATGGGTTCCCTACTCTCCGGCTTCCGTGATAAACTCTACATGGTCATAGGCATAGCGCAGAACCATACACATCAATTCATTCCGGGAACGCATGGATGAGCAGCCAGATGTAATCCCATATGAGTTCTCGGAAATGTTCATTGACAGTTTTAAGCTGGGGGCAATGGCAGAAAGATTGAATTCTTCCAATCTTTCTGCCAGAATCCATAACTCTTTATGATACTCATTTCCAACCTGATGGATTTCAAATTTCCACAATAAGTATCATCCATCTCGAACTTTGTCACATAACCTTCATGGTATACATTCAACTCGCAGCGTTCATTTCCTTTCGATTACAGGGTTCGCGGAGCGGTTCCCGTAATTTGCAGACACTTTCCGACTACAATTTCGGCCTACATCTTCTCCGGCGCGGAAAATCCCAGCAGATCGATGCAGGTCTCCAGCACGTCCCGGGTCAGCGCCAGCAGCGCGATCAGGCTCTCCCGCCTTGCCCCGTCCTCCTCGCTCAAAATCTTGGTCTCGTGATAGAAATGGTTGAAAGCGTTGGCCAAGTCATAGATGTAAGCGCACACTTTATGTGGAGCAATCTCCTCCGCAGCGCTCTGGATCATGGTGTTGAACTGCACCAGCGCCATTTCCAGCTCTTTCTCCGAGCTGCCCGCCGCTTCCAGGAAGGCAAGCTGCTCCATCTTTCCCCCTTGCTCTTTGTACTTATTTAAGATAGATTTAATACGCACAATCGTGTACAAGATGTAAGGCCCGGTGTCTCCCTCAAAGGAAGTGAACCTGTCGATATCGAACACATAGTCCTTTGCGGCCTGGTTGGACAGATCCCCGTACTTCAGGGCGGACAGGGCCACCGTCTCCGCCACGGCCTTGGCCTCCTCCTCGGGCATCTCCCGGCCCTCCCGAATCTTCCGGTACATTTCCTCCTGGGTCTCCCGCACCAGCACGTCCAGGCGCATGACGCCGCCGTCCCTGGTCTTGAAGGGCTTGCCGTCGCTGCCGTTCATGGTGCCGTGGCCCAGGAACTTCAGCACCGTCTCAGGCTTCACCAGCTTCGTCTTGCGGGCGCAGCGGAACACCTGCTCAAAGTACAGATCCTGGCGCTTGTCCGTGATATAGATGATCTCGTCCGGGGCATACAGGCGCATGCGCTCCATGATGGTAGCCAAGTCCGTGGTGTTGTACAGGGACGCGCCGTCGGACTTCAGGATCATGCAGGGCGGCACCTCCTTGGTGTCGGCCTCCTCCTTCACGTCCACCACCAAAGCGCCGTCGCTGATATAGGCCCAGCCCCCCTCTTTCATATAATCCACCATCTCGGGTATCAGGTCGTTCACATCGCTCTCGCCCTTCCACAGGTCGAACTCCACGTTCAGGCTGTCGTAATTCTTCTTCAGATCCACCTTGGACACATCCACGATATGCTTCCACAGGGCACGGTATCCCCGCACACCCTTCTGGAACTTGCGGGTGGCCTCCAGGGCCTTTGCCTTGAATGCCGCATCCTCCTTTGACTTGGCGCTGGCCAGGGGGTAGATCTCCGCGAACTCCGCCTCGGTGATAGGCTCTTCCGCCGGATACTCGCCCTGGTAGCTCTCGTCAAAATACAGCAAATCCGGCTTGCGCTCCTGCAGCTCCGCGATCACCATGCCGATGGGCGTGCCCCAGTCCCCCAGATGCACGTCCCCGATGACCTCATGGCCCGCATAGCGGCTGATGCGCTTGATGCTCTCGCCGATGATGGCCGGGCGCAGATGCCCCACATGGAGGGGCTTGGCCACATTTGCCCCGCCGTAGTCGATCATTATCTTCTTCGGTTTTTCAGGCATTTCCAAACCGAATTTCGGTTCCGAATCCATGGCTTTCACCATGCCCAGCAGGAAACTCTCGGACAGTTTCAGATTCAGGAAGCCCGGAGCCACGGCTGCCGCCTCCTTGAATACAGGGCTGTCCGCAAGCCGGGCCGCCACATCATTGGCAATCATGATAGGAGCCTTCTTATACTTCTTTGCCCCCGCCATAGCGCCGTTGCACTGATATTCGCACAAGTCAGGGCGGTTGGACAGGGTCACCCTGCCCAGGGCCGCCTCATACCCGGCCGCCTCGAAAGCCTTTCCCATTTCTTCCGTCAATACATCCAGTATCTTCTTCATTTCGATTCTCCGTTCTTCCTGCTCTGTCAGGACTTTTCCGCATACCATGGGCCAGGCCTCCGCCCATACGAACGCGATTCTGCCGATATTCTCTCTTTTGATTCACCCATGGAGCCAGAAACTGACACAGCACTTTTCTGTGTCAGCATTATACCCTAATTTTCTCCTTCGCGCAACCTATTTCTCTGCGCTCCGGCGAACCCTTCGAGAACCCTTCGAGAATCCCGGTTCGTAGCAGACTCTTTCAAATGCCGCCCCCAATCATCCGCTCGTCACTCCCGCACTGGCGAGGAAGGTCACAGGCACATCCGAATGCTGTCTGAGCTTCCGGCAGGTTCACGTCCTGAAGCGCCCCGCATCGGAACGCTCCCCCTGTATCCGGACTTCATATCGGGCATTCTGCGGGTCAGGGTTCAAGTAGACTTCCACATCGGGCGCATTGCCATACTTGTATCCCGAAGCTGGCAGCCCTTCCGTCACGATGCGGTGCCAGATGCACGCCGGAACTCCCGCCGTCCCTGGCAGGGGCAGCGGGAGCAGCTTTCCGCAGCGGAATCCACGCTCCGCAAATATGCTGTTGTCAGAAATTGAAGCTGCCGTCCCATACAGGCATGTCGGAAAGGTAGGCGCTCTCCACAGCCGGAACATAGTACGCGCCATAAGCTTTCAGGCCGTCATCCATAGCCGCTTCGGGCAGTTCCACATAAAAGCGGTAATAGGGCATATAATACCTCTCCCGCTCTCCCGCGCGGTAGACCAGCTCCACTTTCCCGATGAACTCCTCTCCGGGCATCTCATAGGGCGCTGTGGTGATATAATTGCCTTTCCGCAGAAACTCTTTCGCCTCCTCCGCCGTGATGATCGGATACTCTCCCACCATCCTCGACAGATCAGGCCGGAAGCTCCTGGCCAGGTACAGCCTGCCCTGGTCATCGCAGTAAAAGGCCGTCCGGTTGAAATTGTAATTGATGATGCGTTGGACCATATCCTCCGCCCGGTCATAAAATTCAATCCAATAGCTCTGCTGGAGATAGATATTGTAGCTGCCGCCATAGATATTCGCCACGGGATGCTCCATCCCGATGAAATCCTCGTACTCTTTTTCCAGATACTCTGCCGTCTCCGCCAGCTCCCCATAGGCAGCGTAATGGGTAAAGCGATATTCCTCCGGCAGGGATACGGCCGGTTCAAAAGATACCGTAGCCGTCATGGCCTGATTCACCTCGATTTTCAGCCCTTCCGCTTCCCCGATTAGCTTCGTGGGATTGAAATACCCTTCCGGCACGGTGTCCCCTACCATCTCCAGCTTCTCCGTTATGATTCGCTTCGTCTCTTCGTCCGGCACATCATCCGTGATGGTCAGGGATTCCTCCTCCAGTCCTAAGCTGCCCGCGACCTCAATCAGGAATTCCCGCATTTTATGAAAGTCTCCGCCCTGTGCGATGTAGCTCTCATCGTAGGAGAGAACATTTTCATACACCGGCAGAGATGAAATCCCCAACGCCTCGCCCCAGGGGTTTGCATTGACTAACTCCGAGATGTCATGCACTCTGACGCCCTCATAGCCCGCTGCTTCCTCCTGCCCAATCTCTGTCACGGAAAGCATGGGAAGCCCTGCGGCGCCCCCTGTCTCCTGTGTGCCGGGTTCCTGTCTCCCCTCTGGGTCATGGGACGCGTGGAGCGAGGAGTCCTGGCCCGACTGATTCTGTTTTTGTTCCATGACAATCCATCCCACGCATGCCGCCAGCAGAAGACCGGCCGCTGCGGCAGCCCATTTCCACAGACTTCCGGCCCTTTTCCTCCCCTCCCGGTTCCGCAGCCTGTCGGTCTCTTCCAGGATAGCATCGTCCAACAAGTTCAAAGCGTCACTAATCTGTTCTTTCCTCATACCACAAATCCCTCCTGTTCCAGATAAGCCTTCAGTCCCTGTCTCGTGCGGTACAGCATGCTCTTCGCCTTGGATTCGCTCATGCCGAAATATGCGGCCACTTCTTTCAGGGAATCCATATAGTAATACCTTCCCACGAAAGTATTTCGGGCTTCCGGTGTCAGCGTGCGGAGATAAGCGCCGATGGCCTCCGAGAGCAGATGCAGATTCACGTCCTGTTCCGTGGCATCTTTGCCGGAAACGCAGTCTTCCAGCTCGGACAGGGACAGGGCGTATTCCGATGCCTGCCGCTTCTTCCGGTTCCGTCCCCGGAGCATGTCGATGGACAGCTGTCTGGTGATCCTGCCCAGGTAGGCGGAAAGGACTTCCGGTCTGTGGGGCGGCATGGAATTCCACGCTTTCAGATAGGTATCGTTGACGCTCTCCTTGCTGTCCTCCAGGTCAGCCAGCACATGATAGGCAATCTTCGACAGATAGCGCCCATATTTGCGCTCTGTCTCCTGAATCGCGTTTTCATCCCTCTGCCAGTACATCCCTACAATCGCTTCGTCCTGCATCCCTGTTTCCCCTTTCCTGTGGCTCCCTTTTGTCGCTCCCATTCTTTGGCATTCATTCCCTGGCTCTTCTGCGCCTGCCCGTTGTCTCTTCTGCGCTTACCCGTTGGCTCTTCTGCGCTCCGTTCATCGCTTTCGTTATCAGATATGGAATAACCGGATTCTCCTCTGATTCTTTCTTATATCCTCTCGAAACCTCCAGGCCGCATATCACACTGCTTTACGGAGCTTCTTGGGGCTGATTCCCCCGCTTTCCGGGTGCCTTTCGGCCCCAATACTCGATTCCGCTTCCAAAATTCCAAGAGCCTTTTTTCTCTTGCGCTTTGCTTACCGCTTTCACTATATATTCCGACAAAATCAGGAGTTGGTTGCACGAAAAAAGAATTTTTATAGATTTTTTCCTTATTCTTTCAGATAGTCCAACAACGGTTCCAGATATGCCCGGTCTGTCCAGTCGCAGGCCTGCCCTACGGCACACATGAGCGCTTTCATCCACGGCTCATAGGTGTCGGGGTCTCTCTTCGCCACGGCTTTCTGCAGCATCCTGCACAGGGCTCTGTCCCGGAACGTCATTCTGCTCTCATCCCAGGTTCCCCGCCCGTAGAAAAGCGGAATTCCCTGCAGCCCTCCCGTCAGGTTCCGCGCTCTGATTTCCTCCAGCGCGCTTTCGTCATAGGGGGACGCGCCGACGCAGAAAACGGCTGTCCTCTTATCCTGCAGTTGGACGATGTGCTTCTTCAGGAACGCCAGCCCGGCTATGCCGGATGCATATATTCCGCCGCATAATACAATGGTATCGTATTGCTTCACCATGTCCAGGGTGGCTTTCGGCACCTCTATGCAGGTAAAGCTCAGGGTTTCCCGGAGCCAACCAGCGTACTTCTTCGTGGCTCCGTATTTCGACTGGTATAGGATGATTCCCTTTTTTGCCTCTGTCGTCTCTGTATTCATCGTTGTTTCCTTTCTGTAACGCTATTTCATATCTCTTTTTTTGATTCATTCCGTCCCATTCCGCAATGCATCCTCCAGAGCTTCAAGATACACTTACTGCTCACGGTGGCCCCGGAAATTGCGTCTACTTCCAGCGATTGGCTGTCTATCACATCCTCAATGATTTCCTCTGCTTTCCCGCCCAGGCCGTTTTGATGCTCTGTAATTTCTATCTCTGCCAGTTCGTGCCCCTCCACAGCCACCTGCACTTTCACGGCAACAGGCCCGGCAGAATATTCGCCGAAACAGGCTCCATCTGCAATCTCCTCCAGATTCGGATTGCAGACAGGAATCTGCTTCACGCGGTCAACCATCGCCCCTAACGCGATTATCCCTGCCCCAGCCAAAAGCGCCACCGCGCAGCACCCTGCCGCAATCCATTTCCCTTTCCTCATTTCCGCTCCTTTCCGCCCATTGCCTGATTCAAAAACGCTTCATAGGCGCTTTCCTGCTGCCCATATATCTCGTCCGCTGAAATCCCCGGCGTGGTCACGGAAAAAACAGTGCCGATTCCAATGGTGTAGATCAGCATGTTCAGATGCAGCTGTCTGGCCTGTTCCGCGCTGATGCCCAGCTTATCCGCAAGCAATCCGGCTGTCCCGGAATCGGCCTCCGCCCGGTACAGATCCTCCAGGGACGATATCCCCTCCCGCCGGTGCAGGATGAATATCTTGTATAAATGAGGCTGTTCTTTCGCCAGCTGGATATATGCCCTGCCTGTGCCCCGGAACAGGTCGTCCCTGTCGATACGCTCTGCCACATATTCCCGCACGAAACAGCGGACACGCGCTGCCACGTCCCGGCGCAGGCCGTCCATGTTCCTGCAATAGCTGTAGATTGGCTGCACGGAGCATCCTATCCTGTCCGCGATATTCTTCACCAGAACCTGTTCCATGCCGCTGCTCTTCGCTATCTCAAAGGCAGCGTCCACCACCATCTCTTTCGTGATTCTCTGCTTCGGCATCTTCACCACTCCTTGTATGCAATCCTATAAGTCAGTTATATAAATTATTTATATAACTGACTGCAGAATCTGTCAATAAGTTTCTTGGCCGCCTGATGCCCTGTTCCATTCTTTCACGCAATTTACGCGACTATATAAATGGCATTTAATTCCGGGCGCACATGAAACTCCCCGCAGCAGAGCTGCGGGGAATTAGACCCGGAGAGATTAAACACAGCAAGTCATGCCGTTTATCCGGTTTGTGTGCAAGATTCAATCACCGAATATATATTTAGGAAGCAAAATCACCTGCCAGATTAGCTACTCATCTAATTTCATCCTGTCAATTCCGAAGATATTACGAGAAGAGAGATACATGAAATTGTTTTCTATATATGCGCTCCCTGATAGCTTTAATGGAGTATTGATCACTTTTATCTTTTCCAATGTATCCTTATCCCAAAAGGCGATTTCCGAGCAAGGGTAAGAAATGGTTACCAGCATATCCCCGCTTACCCCTGCACAAACGAACATTTTCCTGTGCGCTTTCTTCACAGATGCCTGGATTTCGAAGCTTCTTATGCTGATTTTGTAAAGTTTTCCATCGTGACCGGCGGCATATAAGGCTTCTCCGTCAATATGCAGGCTGCCGATGTTTTTCTTCCCCAGGACAAGGTTCTTTTCAATGGAAAGCGTCCTTTTATCCAATAGCAGCAGCTCCCCTTCCACCGTTCCGCCAATCAAGTATAAACCATATGTCTGCAGACTCCACATACTGCTTCCGGAAACAGTGAACTCTTTCTGCCGATACGACTGTTTGTCAAGAGTAATCACTTTTCCGTTCCGTATGGAACAATAAATGGTCTCATCATCCACAGTCATCCCACATATATCAGAGCTTAAATCATTGCCTAACTGCCACTTGCCTAACAGTTCATAGTCCTTTTGGCCCAGGACATAAAGCGTACAGAAATCATAGATATAAATCCGATCGTCATCTGCAATCAGCTTTCTTGACAGCCCATCTTTCCCGAACACTGTCTTCTGACAAAGAATGTTTCGGGATGTTTTATCGATTTTCAGCAGCTTTTTCCCACACATACAGTCGATGCACTGCCCTGTCACATGGAATCCTGTGGCGATTCCGCCCAACTCTGCTACGTGCTCCATTTTTCCCTCCTGCGCAGACGTAAGTCCGATCTTTTCCGTCTTTTCACAAAGCCAGTCATGCCGTTTATCCCATTTTTGTCCAAGCTTTCACCTCATGGGACTATCTGCTCCCCGTTTTCATCCGGTTCCCGCAGCAGTTCCGCCAGAGCGTCCAGTTCACGCAGCTTTGACTCGCCCATGCTAAATCCACCACTCCGGCGTCAGTTCCCCCAGCGTGGCGGTCCGTTTCCGCTCATAGTCCAGCATGACCTCAATGTCCCTGTAGGAATCCGGCATCAGCTGGGCCATCAGTTCCCGGCAGGCCCCGCAGGGCGCTCCCGTCCGGCCGTCCGGCATGATTGCCAGCACTTTCCGGATTTCGTGCTCGCCGTTGGTCAGCATGTGGAACATGGCGTTGCGCTCGGCGCAGATTCCCAGGGTGGAGCAGGTGTCCACGCATACGCCTGTGTAAATGTTCCCGGAGGCTGTCAGAATGGCGGCCGCCACGCCGCCCGCGTCCACATAGTTTGAAATCTTCCTCCCATTCTGGACGGCCAGGGCTTTCTCGTAGAGCTCTTTCCAGATTTCTTCCGCGTCTCCTCTTCTGTCATATTCCGCTTTCAGTATGGAATACCAGCGTTCGTCGCACCGGCCCTGGTTGTTGATGCCCCCTGCCCGCCATGTGCCCTCCAGGGCCATGCCGCATTTTTGCATGACTTTCCCGGAGTTCGGATTGCGGGGATCGTGGCAGGCGTTCACGCAGTTCATGCCCACTTCCTCAAAAAGGTAGGCCATCACGGCCTCCAGCGCCTCCGCGGTGATGCCCTGTCCCCAAAAGCGGCGGCCGATGCAGTAGCCTATGGTGGCGGATTCGGTTTCGTCACTGGACTTCACGATGCTGATGCTGCCGATCGGCTCCCGGATTTCTTTCAGTTCAATGGCCCACTGATAATAGGAAGACTCACCGTACCTGCCGACCCAATCCGCCAGGACATGCCTGGTGACGCTTACGTCCCCGTGGGCGGGCCAGGTCAGGAATTTCGTCACTTCCGGGTCGCTGGCCCAGTTGCGGAACATGGCCTCCGCGTCCTCTGCCCGGAAAGCCCGCAGTATCAAACGTTCTGTCTCGATTGTTTTGGTTCCTTTGTGTTCCATATCATTGACTTCCTTTCTGTTTTTCAAATTTATATAGTTGTTTTAACGTATATGCGTTCCTGTGGCACCATAAGAAATCTCTTCCTTCCTGCGTCATTTCATGCCGGATATATAGCATTCGTACAGGTACATATTTCTGCAGACCGTATCCATAAATTCATCGTTATAGAAAGACTTCTGATGCGTCATGTGGCAGTCCGCCTTGCTGTCCACAATGTGAGCAATCAGGTCAAAAAAAGCGGCGTGGCTCATGCGGCAGATCCCGTCTTCCTCCCTGCGGTAGATCAGGACCTCATCCTCCAGGAAGCAGACCGCGTCCCCCCACGCCGCCTCTTCCCTGTCCTTTGGGGCGCCCAGAAGGAAATTGAAACGTACCATGGCATTGGTGGCCTGCGTCAGACGGCGCAGCGCCGTTTCATCAAACGCATACAGTTCGCTGAGGGCTTCCGACGCCTTCTTTGCGTCGATTGTTTTCCCCTGCTCTGCCTTGCGGAGCACCTCAAGCTTTCCTTCGCTTCGTTCCGGCAGGGGGAACAACTCACGGAAATAGGCCTTTTCTATCTGCTGTTCCTTCCAGGCCGACTCCTTCTGGTAGCGTTTCTCGTACTCCTTGAAATACAAATCGGTCTTAAGCCACCCGAGCAGCTCTTCCTCAAAAGGCGAGCTGCCGCCGAACTGGCTGCGCACCTCCCGCCACCCATAGTATTCCAGATACCTGGCCCAGGAGCTGACATAGCCGCCATGGCGCGGGTGCAGCACCCAGTCGCGGAATGCGTTCTGGAAACTGCGGCTGCACAGATGCTTTTTCCAGCCCCCCGCCGAACCATATCGTGCCCTCAGGGCGCTGAAGCGCTGCATAAGCGGCACATATCCGCATTCATGGACGGAATGCCCATCTCCCGTATGATCCAGCGCGTCCACGAACGCCTGGAAAAATTCCTGCCGCTCCCGGCACAGATCCGCGTATTCCTGCATTTTCGCCGCAAGCTGCCGTGAAAATAGAGGCTGCGGCAGACGGCAGAGGTTACGGAAGACGAATTCCGTATCGGACTCGGGGAGGGAGGACATCAGCAGCCATTGCTCCGCCATGTCCGGAAAGCCCTCCCCGAAGGCGGCCCGCTGTTCCCGATCCCCCATGCCCAGCCAGAGGCAGCATGCCTCCCTGCAGAAAGAAAAGAACCGGCGCTTTTCTATCAAATCGGGCCAGCACTGGAGATCCTGCACATACTCCCTGTGACTGGGGTGTGCGGCAAGCAGCCCTTTCATACGGTCATATTCGCTATCAGCCCCAGGCGATGCTGCCAGCCTTGTCTGCCTGTCAGCAGCCGCCGCACCGTCCGCCGTACCACCGCCATCCGTGAAAAATCCATATGCCATGCACAGGGCAAAATACAGATCCTGCCCTATCCCTTCCGGACGAAGCTGGCTTTCTTCCTGCAGAAAGCCGCAGAGACCTGCCAGGACTTCCGGGCTGTACTGCCTTTGCAGAAAAGCCGGGTGGCAGATAACGGCCAGCCATTTGCGCTCTTTCCACTCTTCCCATGAGATGTGCAGAAAGCGTTTTCGCTTCCATGGCAGATTCCTCTTTGGGGCATCTGTTCCGCTTTCTGTCCCTGTCTTTTCCGCATGGCATTTCCGGCAGATAAGCCGCAGAATCTCCCGCGCCTGGCGCTTTTCCGCATTAGGCAGAAACCGATCCATCCATCTTTGCAGAATCCCGTGCAAATTCTGCAGAGATTGCCATGCTTTTGGAAATATCATCAAAAAACCTCCCCACATGCCCTATGAGGTAACGCTACCCATCTCCGGGGCAGTATCCACAGACCATCCCTGGCTTTCAAGGATGCCTTTTCCTATTGTAGCACATTTTCTCCTGAGCTGAAAGAGCATAGTTTTCGCTATGCGCTGCAGAACTCCACAGAACTCTGCTATCGAAAACATGCTACAGCAAATCACTTCTTGCTTTTGCCTTCTGCCTTTGCTAAAATGAATGGAAACAACAAATAAACGCCCCCCAAGAATGGCTGATTCGCTGTATGGGGAACGGCCAGGCCATATGCGGGACAGATAGGCATATTTTATATTGGGGAAAGGATTATGGTCATGAAGGACAAGGTGAAACTGCCTATTGGGATTGAGAATTTCGAAAAGATAAGGACCGAAGGCTTCTACTATGTGGACAAGACAGGACTGATCAGGGAACTGCTGGACAACTGGGGAGAAGTGAACCTTTTCGCCCGTCCCCGGCGGTTCGGAAAGTCCCTGAACATGAATATGCTCCGCTGTTTTTTCGAATGCGGGTGCAGGAGCGAGCTGTTTGAAGGACTGGAAATCAGCAGGGCTACAGACTACTGCGAAAAATACATGGGCAGATTCCCTGTAATCTCGATTACCCTGAAAGGCGTGAGCGCCATGGACTTCCTTGGGGCGAAGGCCATGCTGCGCACTGTCATCGGGAATGAAGCCATGCGGTTCCTTTTTCTGAAAGAGAGCCCGAGACTGTCGGAGGATGAAAAGGAAAGCTACAGGCAACTGGCAGCATTGGATTCCGCTGGGCGCCAGAAGTTCTCCATGTCGGACGACATGCTTGCAGACAGTCTCTATACCTTGTCGAAGCTGCTCCGAAAGCATTATGGCCAGAAGGTAATCCTACTGATTGACGAATACGATGTGCCTCTGGACAAGGCCCGGCACTGCGGCTATTATGACGAGATGGTCACTCTTATCCGGAACCTGTTCGGCACGGCGCTGAAGACCAATGACAGTCTGCAGTTCGCCGTGCTGACGGGATGCCTTCGTATCGCAAAAGAGAGTATTTTTACAGGCCTGAACAATCTGAATGTATTTTCTGTCACAGATGTCAGGTTCGCGTCCCGGTTCGGCTTTACCTCCGAAGATGTGAGACAGTTGCTGGGATACTATCATTTGGAAGATAAATTTGAGACGATTCGGAAATGGTATGACGGATACCGCTTTGGGAACACAGAGGTGTACTGTCCATGGGACGTTATCAACTATGTGGATTTGCTGCGCACAGAACCGGCGGCTTTTCCCAGAGCCTACTGGATCAACACCAGCGGGAACGACATCATCCGGAAATTCATCCGGATGGCGACGCCCAGCACAAGGCGCGAGATAGAAGCCCTGGTAGCCGGGGAGACGGTCACCCACCGCATCCGCCAGGAACTGACCTACCGGGAGCTGTATGACAACATAGACAATCTGTGGAGCGTGCTCTTCACCACAGGCTACCTGACCCAGAGGGGCTCAGGCGCGGATGCGGCCGATGTATATCGGCTTGCCATTCCGAACCAGGAGATTCGGCAGATATTCGAGGAACAGATACAGGAGTGGTTCCAGGAGGAGGCGCGGAAGGACGCGCCCAGGCTGGACGCTTTCTGCGACGCATTCCCCCAGGGGGATGCCGAGGCGGTAGAAAGGCAGTTCAACGCCTATCTGCGCAAGACCATCAGCATCCGCGATACAGCCGTGAAAACCGCAAAGAAGGAGAACTTCTACCATGGAATCCTCCTTGGCCTGCTGGCTCACAGGGAGGACTGGGTCGTGGCCTCCAACGTCGAGTCCGGCGACGGATACAGCGATATCCTGGTGGAACTGGAAGAGGACGGCCTGGGAATCGTCATAGAGGTCAAGTACGCGGAGAACGGGAACTTTGAGAAAGGATGCCGGGAGGCAATGGCGCAGATAGACGACATGGGGTATGTGGCCTCACTGCTGGAGGATGGCATGGAGCGGGTCCTGAAATATGGGATTGCCTGCCATAAGAAGAAGTGCATGGTACAGGTTGCCGGTTTCCCTCCATCCACCATGGTATGACGAGGCTGTCTTCAAACATTGGCTGCCGGGGAGTCATCCTTATCGCATGTCTGGCAGCGCCCCATAAGCCCCGGTTCCGGATCCGGAGGGAGGAAACCGGAACCCAGGCGGGCTTTGATGCCATCAGCAAATGCGTATATGGCGGTGACAGCCGCAAAGCCTGGAAAAAAGTCACATCCGAATGACCCTGTCGGCAAACGCAGCTTCTTCCGCACGGTGCGTCGTATAGATAACAGTAGCCCTGCAGCTTCTTATATAGCGCATCAGCTTCTCGACATGTTCTCCGTCCAAGGACGCTGTAGGCTCGTCCAGAAGAATGATTTTCGCATTGCTGTTGGAAAAAGCTCTGGCGGCATTCACCCTCTGCTGTTCCCCTCCTGAAAGCTGGGATACGGAAGAGATATCGCTGCCTGAAAAATCAGAGACCCCAGTGGCATTTTTAATTTTCTCCAGGCTTATCTCACTGAAGCTGCCCATCAGGATATTATCGTCAACGGTAGTTTCGTAAAGCTGGGAAGCGGCGGGCATATAGGAAAAAATCCCATTTTCCCTCAAATATTCCGCATCATTTGCGGGGGATTTACCGAACAATGTTATACTGCCGGACGTGGGAGCATACATCCCCATGATGCAGCGGAACAATGTGGATTTTCCGCTGCCGTTTTCCCCCGTTATCGCGATATGCTCCCCTTCTTTTACGCTGAAACTGATATCCGAAAGGATTCTTCTGCCCTCCGCTTCAAAGCATAATTTGTCGATGGCCAGGGCGCAGCTATTGTCAGGATTTTCAGATTTTGCTTCCCTTTTCAGGCCAAAAAGCGCCTTGCCATTGTCGATCGGTACGGTATTATAGGGAATATAAGCCGCCATCTGCTGCATATTCTGGGTCTGCTTTTCCGACTCTTCAATGATGCTTTTAACGGAAGCCAGATTTCCTCCTGATATTTTTCCGCTGCCGGGCAAAAATCCCAGAACAGGGTAAATAAATCCGCTTACCAGTTCGCTGATGACTCTCTGCAGGGAAGTATAGAGATTATTCTGTTTCAACTGTTCGGTCTGGACACGGAAAATATCTTTTCTGGTCTGGTCGAAACGGCTTTTCATGATGCTCTGCAGGCCGTTCATATTGATGAAATCCGCCTGATACATAAGCTCCTCGATATTCTTGTTTTTTTCAGCTTCAAAGTCCTGGAGCCGGGCGGCATATTTTTCGGAGATGTCATTGATTTTTTTGCCTGCAAAAATGGTGATGGCGATGTGGGCCAAGACAAAAAGGGAGACCGTATAATGGACATGAGCCGACAAAATCAACAGAACGCCCATTACGATCACACTGATGGCAAAGCTGATCATCATAACCCATAAGGAGAGCGCGGAATCGGTAAATGCGGTAATATTCTGGAGCAAATCTTCCTCATTGTATTTTGATTCCCTTTCCCCGTAGGGCAGCGCGAACAGATCCTTGTACAAGTCCGCTGAGCCTCTATAAATAAGGTTTGCGCACATCACATTTCCGTATACATTCACTAGGTAATCCAAGGTGAGCAGGAATAAGGCTGCCAGAATCAGTATAAAAACCATCCATGGAGTTGCGCTCGCACCGCTTTCTATGCTGCCCATGATAGACTGTATCATAAAGGGCGCAGCCAAAGGCAGCGCGAAGGATGTCAATGAAAATACCATCAGCAAAGCCGCGAATTTCAGCTTATGATGTTTCAGGATTATGGCTGTGGCCCTCAGTCGCTCCAACATTTTCATTCTTCTTTTCCTCCCATATTGAGAATTTTTACGCTGTCCTGGGCGCTATGCTCAAAAGCCGTATGCGAGGACATGATCAGTATCTGGGACTTTTCCCTGAGCTGTGCAAGGAGCTTTCCGAATATCTCCCCTCGCGAGTCAGGGTCTATTGCGGAGAAGCTTTCATCGGAAATGATCACGTCATAATCCCCGTAAAAAGCCCTGGCAAGACATATCCTCTGCTGCTCTCCTGAGGATAGATTCAGCATGGAGACAGGGGTGTCTACCCCGGCTTGAAGCTTGGGGATAAGGCTTACCAATCCCGCCTGTACCAATGCGTGGTTGAGCTTCCTTTCATCCGCATCCTGGAACATTGTGATATTTTCTTTGATCGTGCCTGAAATAAGCTGAGGCTCCTGGCTCAGATATAAAATCCGATTCCAAAAGGCGTTTTCCTTAACGTCCCTCAGATTTTTACCGCCACAGAGGATAGTCCCGCCATAGCCTTTTAGGATATCTGCAAAGATTTTCAGCAGCGTGGATTTGCCGCAGCCTGACGCTCCATTTAATATCAGGCATTCCCCTGATTTTAAGTCTATGTTCAAGCCTTCAAAGAGATTTTTTCCCTGGGATTCCCCGCTTCCATTTTCATAGGAAAAGCTCAGATTTTGTGCGGAAATGGAATCGATTTTATGTATATCTTCAACTCCCCGGGCGGTTTTGACTTGCGGAGTCAACAGGGCGCTTATCCTGCCGTCCATGCCCTTAAGCTGCTGATACTCGGAAATACAGGCGGGAACTTGATACAGGGTGTTGGTCAAAGACCCCACAGCCGCCAAGAGCACAATGAAATCGCTGATTCCGATGCTGCCCTTGGAAACCCCATATCCCCCGATGATCAGTATGGCGCAGGTGTTCAAAATGGTGTTTGCCGAGCCTAATATCCTCTGCATTGTCATGGTGCCTAAAATTTTTGCCTGGTCGATTTTATAGTCGGCGATTTCTTTTTGATAGGGCTCGATTACCCGTTCACCATTGAGGGCATAGGCGGCTTCCCGGTTCCGCACCAGCTCCGCATTGTGGTTATAGATCGCACCCATGTGAAAATAAAGCTTTTCATTCTGCTCCGGCAGCTTTTGCCCCCTGTAGGCGCTGATTGAGATGGCCGCCAGGGACAGGAAAAGGGTCAGGGCCAAAAGCCAGGGCTCGATCAGGAAGACATAGATACTTGTCAGAATCACGGATACAGCAGTTCCTGCTGTTTTAAGTAGAAATCCTGAAAGCTGCTCGGAATATGTAAAAATATCATTTCGGATAATGGGCAGCATTTTCTCGGTATTTTCCCTGTTTCTATAATTGGAGCCGAGCCAAATGTCCATGGCTTTTTGCTCCAGGGATTCTATCAGCTTCTGCTTTATAGTCAAAGTTTTGCTGTTCCGGACGCACAGAAGCAGCGCCGACAGGAGCAGGCTCGCTGAAAATACTGCGAATATGCCCCAGAGCCTGCCCGTATTTTTCGTTAAGACACTGTCCGCCAGACGCCTTATGCACTCCAGATAAAGGATGCCCAGACCGGAACCCACACAGACGGCAAGTCCCGCCGTGAACAGGCTGCCGGCTGATTTTTTCAGTGTGTTTTTTGATTCGGTATTCATTTTTGCTCTTCCCTTCCCGGTATAGTAAAAGTCTGCTTGAGCGCTTGCCCGCATTCTGCGCTTGCTGCCTGCTTTTATGAAAAATTTTATCATAAACTTAAAGGGGTTTCAACTATGAAAGCCCCTGTGCTGCAGGGCTTTGCCAGGGAGCCCCCATTTTGATATGGACTTTTCCACATGCTGTGCTATAATTTGACTATAGGCAGTATAACAGATAAAGACCGGAAATTGGATGATAAAACGATATGAAAGACTCGAAAAAACAGACATACAATATTTTGACATTCCTGGGGGACATGACAAAAATCATACCCTTTCATGCGGGATATCTTTTGCTGGCCGCCTTGGTCAATGCCTTTCTGCCAACGGCACAGACGCTTGCAATCGCAGAATTCGTGAACCGCGTGGAAGGGACATATGGCGGTGCGCTGGAAGTCCATATGGTATTGGCGCCTCTTATGATATTGCTTGGAATCGTGATATTTAAGCAGATGATTCCCTCCGTCACCAATCTGATCGACGCATCCGCGCAGAACCGTTTAAAGGCCGTGCTGAGGAACCGGTTCATGAGAAAACAGGCCGCGCTGCAATACAGGTACATAGAGGATAACCAGTCCTGCGCATTGATATACCGCGTCTGCGAAAAGGTGGAAAACCGCTTCTGGACTGGTTGCCGTACAGTCTGTAACGGAATTGAGCTGGTGGTAAAATGCGTAGCCCTTATGGGCATTGTCATGCAGGCCAGCGTCCTGAGCGGCGGGGCGATCCTTTTGGTGAGCGTTCCCCTTTTCTACCTGGCATACAGGACAGGGAAGCAGAATTATGTCCTGCAAAAGGACGCGGTAGAGGTCAAAAGACGATATCAATATCTGGCCAGGATCCTGTCGGACAGGGACCACGCAAAAGAGCGGACGATGTTCGGCTATTCCGGGCAGATAGCGAAGGAGTACGACAGCCTCAGCGATTATGCGAATCAGAGGGAGGCCGTCATCCTGAAGAAAAGATATGCCAATATGAAAAGCGGCTCGCTGACGATGGTGGTGCTCGCGGTGATCATTATGCTGCTGCTCCTGCCTGCTTTGGGCAGCGGAAAGCTGTCGAACGGATTATATGTAGGCCTTGTGACTTCCGTTTTGAATCTTGTCCAGGGCATGTCGTGGAATCTGGCGGGCATTATGCAGGGGGCTGCGAACTTGAACGCGTATCTGAAGGATGTGAGCGCTTTTCTGGGCATGGAGGAGAAGGCGGACGCCATTGTGGAACCACGGAAAATCCCGGGATTTCGGGTGGAGACGATTGAATTCCGGAAGGTATCTTTCCGATATCCGGGAAGGGAGGAGTACGTGCTGAAGGACTGCTCCTTTGCACTCCAGGGAGACAAATGCTATGCGGTGGTGGGCAGGAACGGCGCGGGGAAATCCACGCTGACGAAGCTGCTGACCGGATTGTATGAAGAGTATGAGGGGCAGATCCTGATCAATGGAAGGAATCTGCGGGAGTACCGATACGGGGAGCTGAAGTGGATGTTCTCCGTGGTGTTCCAGGATTTCGCCAGATACGCCCTGTCCTTTCGGGACAACATTTCCGTGGGAAATGTCAATGAGGAAAAGGAGCGGCTGCTGGGGCGGATCATAGAAAAACTGGAGCTGGAGCCCTGTGTACAGGAGCTGCCATGGGGGTTGGACAGCAAGCTGGGAAAATTGGATAAGGACGGCGTGGACCTGTCCGGGGGCCAGTGGCAGAAGCTGGCGATCGCGAGGCTCTTGTACAGCGAAGCGCCCGTCAATATCCTGGACGAGCCTACGGCAGCGCTGGATCCGAAGAGCGAGGCAAAGGTGTACGAGACGTTCCGGCGGGCCACAATGGGAGCAGAGGATTCGCTCACGATTTTAATCACGCACAGGCTGGGCGCTGCACGCATGGCAGACGAGATCCTGGTGTTAGACCAGGGCAGGATCATGGAGCAGGGAACCCATAAGGCTCTGACAGGATTGGAGAACGGGCTTTACAGGGAGATGTTCGAAAGTCAGAGGTGCTGGTATGAGGCATAAAAATTTTCTGTACAACAATCTGGTGGGAATCCGGCTTTTGTATAAAATGTTCCCCAAAAGCATCATCCTATATGCGATATTACAGATGCTGCACGGCGTGTCCTGGGTCTTGCAGGTGATGAGCGTGCAGTATCTTTTTGACGGGATTTCAGAAGACCAGGGCTCGATTCCAGCGCTTGCCATCAGGATATTGCTGCTGGGAGCCGCCTATGCCTTTGCGCAGACCATGAATGGCGTTGCAAACTGTTACGGGCAGATTCTGAACCAAAAGGTCCTAAAGGAGACCAATGGCATCTTATTCAGGACGATCGACAGGAAAGAGGCGATCGCCTTTGAGCATGCGGATGAACTGGACCGGATCGAAAAAGCCGTCCTTGGCTCGGAAGGCGTGTTCTGGGTAAGCACTACCATTTTAGACCTCCTATTCTTTTATGTTTTTTATTTTGTCATGATGAGCTGGTATTTGTTTTCTCTGGCGCCTGTCCTCAGTGTCTGCACAGCGATCATCTTCGTGCCCAATGTGGCAGCCAGGCTGCTCCACATGATATCCTTCGAGCATCTGGAGAACGAGGCTGCGCCTGTCCGGAGAAAGATGGAATACTATGCGGACTGCATCATCGGAAAGGCGTATTATAAGGAAACCCGCCTGTGGGGATGCGGAGGCTCCTTCTTCGACAGGTACGATAAGATGCTGAAGAGGCTGAACCGGCTCCATTTCCGCATGCAGGTCCGGAAAGAAAAAATCAATCTCTGTATCAATGTCCTGACTGTGGCGGCTTATGGCGCCATCATCGGGATGCTGGTCCATTATGTCCTGACGGACGTCATATCCGTGGGGGCCTTTGCGGCGGTGTTTGCCGCGCTTCGCGAGTTTTACGGGTTCATGGACGAGGTGATATCCGAGCGCCTGGCAATCGCCATAGAGAACATGGCCACAGTGAAGAACTATCTTGCATTCATAAAGGAGGATGCGGGGGAACGGGAGCAGACAGAACTGCCCGAAAGATTTGAGATACGATTGGATCATGTGTCCTTTGCATATCCGCAGCCGGAGGCAGGGGAACAGAAGCTGGCGCTCTCGGATATCAATCTACGGATTCCCTGGGGACAGACAGTCGCCCTGGTAGGGGAAAACGGAAGCGGGAAGAGCACGCTGTGCCATATCATTGCGGGATTATATTCCCCCACAGAGGGAACGGTCTCTTATGGGGAAGTGCAGAGAGGCGCCGGGCGGATCGGCAGCGGGATATCCGCGGTCTTTCAGAAGTTCTGCCGCTATCACATGTCTCTGGGTGAGAACATCAGGATCAGCGACATGGATGGCCGTAAGTCCGAGGAGAAGCTGAGCCGGATCTGTAAGGAGGTCGGCGTAGTCCCCGGGTGGGCCGGCGGCATGGACGGCATGCTGGGAAGGGAGTTCGGAGGGGCGGAGGTTTCCGGAGGCCAATGGCAGCGGATCGCGATCGCGAGAGGAATCTACAGGAACAACAGCCTCTTGATTCTGGACGAGCCTACGGCTGCCATAGATGCGCTGGAGGAGAAATATCTGTATGAGGAATTCGGCGAATTGTCCCGGAACTGCACCTCCGTCATAGTGACGCACCGGCTGGCCTCCGCGCAGATCGCGGACAGGATCCTGGTCATCAAGGACGGGCGGATCGTGCAGGACGGCAGCCACGGCGAGCTGATTGCGGCTGAGGGGGAATACAGGACCATGTATGAGCTGCAGAGGCAGTGGTATCGATAGGGCAGACCCGGAAGGCCGCGCCGCCCACGGAGTGAGGGGGCGTAACTCTCGCGTCCTGCCTGTTTTGCCCTGACAGGGCCTCTCCTGGCCTTCCGGGAAAATGGGCGGAACCGATTGACAAACCTGTCGCTATCCCGTATAGTTATACTGCAGACCGTCAGGATTTACAGTGGTGTCTCCGGGAAAGGACTTGGCTGGCGGTCTGCAGTCGGATTACACTGCAAATTTAACCGGTGTGCAGTATAATTCATTGCGTGCGCCTGCGAAAAAAGTCGTATCCCGGAAGAATTTCGGAGGATTGCGGGAGCCGCTTATCACGGCGCTGTGCGGGTGCCGCCACAAAGGAGATGCAATACTTGAAAGATACCATAATTTCCCTAAAAGACATCACCGTCTCCTACGACGGGGAGCAGGTGCTGGGTGGCTTCAACCTGGAGATACATGACGGGGAGTTCGTCACCCTCCTGGGCCCCTCGGGCTGCGGCAAGACCACGGTCCTGCGCACCATCGCCGGGTTCATCCGGCCGGACGCGGGGGATGTGTTTTTTAACGATAAAAATATCACGGATCTGCCGCCCCACAAGCGGGAGGTGAACACGATTTTCCAGAAATACGCCCTGTTCCCCCATCTGAACGTGTACGAGAACATCGCCTTCGGCATGCGCCTCAAGGGCCGGGGCGAAAAGGAGATCAAGGGCACGGTACAGGAGATGCTGGCCATGGTGAACCTGACGGGCTATGCCCACAGAGGCGTAGGCCAGCTTTCCGGCGGGCAGCAGCAGCGGGTGGCCATTGCCCGCGCCCTGGTGAAAAAGCCCCG
>OFGG01000667.1_pt1 | contig 27359 bp, 22 predicted proteins | sample 1521701 | NCBI WGS metagenome assembly OFGG01 (sample SAMEA3504081, study PRJEB24116) | mouse gut metagenome | biome: mouse gut; feature: mouse-associated habitat; material: faeces | place: Denmark | collected 2011
AGAGCACTTGACTTTTAATCAAGTTGTCCGGGGTTCGAGCCCCCGATGTCTCATTTGTTTCATGTGTGGGAAGCCTTATTTTATAGGGCTTCCCATTATTTTTTATACCGTCCCGATTGGGTTGACCGTGGGTTGACTAAAAATACAGTCGTTGGATGCCAGCGCGCTGTTAATCCGTTCCTGCCGGTTTTCCTTTCGTTTCACGCTGAATAATAATATTTCAGGGCGGTGGATTTCTGGCGGTGTCCTGCTATCTGCATAACTTCTTCTAAATCAAACTCTTTTGCAAAAAGGTTTGACAGCACGGTTTTTTCTTCCAATATCCTTCCATTGTCCAGTGTGATTGGCCTGTAACCCCGGCTGTCCTTTGCGCAAATTGGCGTACTCTGATTTTGTACATGTGACTATATATTATAATAGAAAGAATGGGATTGCGAAGGGTATCAGATATTTGCCAAGTGAGCTTTCTTTAGATTGTGATAAGCGTAAAAGGGGGAACTTTGTAGAAAAATGTACAAGATTGTCGGATAGTGTGCTATAATTTAGAAGTTGTCCAACCGATACCCGACAACGGGAGGAGGTGTTCACATGGAGTGCGTTATAACTTTTTTAGTTGCTGTTGCGGCTGGTGTAGCCTGCCACTACATCATCAAATGGTTAGACAGTGACCGTAAGGACAACGAATAGCCTAGTGGGTGCTTTGCCACTATAAAAGAAAAGAAGAATCCCTCAACTGTACGGGAATACGGTTGGGGGATTTCGTTCTTTGTCCACATGGAACGCTATAACTTTCTGCCTACGGCAAGTATAGCATATGCAAATTGGGATTGCAAGATTCTTTTTTGTTTTAAAAAGAAGAATCCCTGGACTGTGGTGCAACACGGTCTGGGGATTTCATTCTTTGTCCACATGGAACTTCAAATCTCCCGCTTGCTTTGCAAACGCCTGTCGGTAAAGGGATTGTCTTACTCTGTTCAAAGAATTTTTACATGAAAACAAAGGGTTTGACTCGTCCAATAAACGCATTGTCCTATGCGTCTTCCCATGTTGCTTTTGTACTTTGCGCAGCGGGGGTTTCGAGCCATTTGAAGATATGATGCCAGGCTGTGCATTCCGTAACTGCAGTTGCGAGTGTAATCAGAATTTCCATATAAACATCTCCTTCCTGTTGACGAAACATCTTTTAATGATCATTTATTAAGTGTAACATATAAATTGCAGAATCTCAATGATTATGGATAATAAAGGCCATAGTTTCGTAACAGTTCGTTACTGTTCGCACCCATGGTGTTCACAGTAACGAATCCGGCCTATTGAAAGTTGCCTTACGGCAAGAGGCCGGATTCTGGCCCTATTACGGTATTGGCCTGTGGCCGTGCAGCGCAGTGCACGGCCCAGGAGTGAACCGTAACAACAGTTCAGCTTGCAACTTCGCGCTTGCTGCGCAGTTCGCAGTCAATTATCTGCGGATATCTATTTTTTGTTGGCTTTTATTAATAACATCATCGGACGGCGCAATTCATCTTTCATTCCTGGAATACTCATCATTTCTTCGGGCGGCTCGGCTTCTTCTACCGCCTTAAGTTCAAAACCGTTATTCAATAATCCCATCAATATTTGCGTGAGCGTGTGGTGTTGTTTTACTACATTGCATCCTAAAAAACGTGTATTTCGCTTTCCGGAAGTAAAATAGTTATCAACCGGCCAGTATTTGGGCGTTCCGGATTCTGTATAAATCCAGTCCTGCCCTACTCCCGCGGTAAAAACAGGATGTTCCATATTAAAAATAAATACTCCTCCCCGCTTCAATGTTCTATATACCATTTGAAATATTTTTTCAATATCCTCAATATAGTGGAGAGCCAGGTTGGAAAAGACACAATCCCACATACATTCCGGGTACTCATATTCCTCTATTCCGCAGATGCGGTATTCGATTTGTTTTTTCGTGTTTCGTTTTTTTGCCTCTCCAATCATTTTTTTGCTCAAGTCAATCCCCAGTACGCGTGCCGCTCCTTGGCCTGCCGCAAAGGTGCAATGCCAGCCATAACCGCATCCCAAATCAAGGACTGTTTTTCCCTGGAGTGAAGGAAACAGAGACTTTAACTGGCGCCATTCTCCTGCGGCGCTCAAACCGTCTCTGCTGCGGGACATTTTTCCGTATTCCTCGAAAAATTTTTCGTCATCGTATTCATTGTTCATATTTGGCGATTCTCCTGTTCTGATTTGGTTTGATATCTGCCGCCATTATAGCACAAATCCAAGAACGTGGGAAGCCGTCCATCAATGGGAGCGCTGCGGCAGCGGAAACTGCCTTGCGCCGGAAAACGGCGGCATCCGCGCCTGTCTGCAGAAGGTTATATTCGCCGTCTGCGGGGCTGTATGTGGATGTAAAGTGGGCTGCGTTGGCCGCATTTGGAGCAAATATCACGCTAAGTGGGGGATGCAGATGACGGGAATGATTTTTCAAACATGTTCTGGGGTGAATGCCTTCTCAAAAAAGTGGTAATGCAGATGCAATTCATGCCGCGATCGTTACCATTTATGTTAAAATAAACACAGGATTCCAAACATCTGTTATAATATATGCGATACCATTTAATCCAATCCGCAGTAGTAACGTAAATGCCAAAAAAATTCATAAAGGATAAGGAATCCATGTTGAACATACATATAACTTCATGCGTTTGGGATGTTATATGTACTTATACATAGTTTGGCATAGAAGCTATCTGAGGAATAGTATAACCATAGCTGACAGAGGAGGTGTTCATATTGCATATAGCAATTTGTGACGATGACAGAAATGCGCAGGAACGTTTGGCCGAACTGATTAAAGATTGGGCTGCTGACAGAAAAGTGGAAGTCGGGCTTCAATATTATGACAGTGCGGAAAGTTTTACTATGTCCTGGCCGGAGGTTCCCAGCGACCTGGTTTTTTTGGATATAAAAATGAAAAGTATGGACGGCGTGCAGCTTGCCGGGAACATCCGGAAAAAAGACAAGAATATCTTGATTGTGTTTGTTACGAGTTTCAGGCAGTATAGCCTGTGCGGATATAATGTCGAAGCTTTGAATTATCTGATTAAGCCGGTATCAGCGGCAAAGCTGCTGCCGACATTGGATAAGGCTTTTTTGATTTATAACTCCCGCAGAAACAGTTTCTTTATAGCGGCAAAGGGAAAAGAGCAATGTAAAGTTTTTTTGGACGACATATACTGTATATCCATGTCTGCCCACTATGCCGAACTGTTTACGGCAGACACGTCCTATACGATACGGAAATCGGCAAAAGAACTGAATGAAATGCTGCCCGAATATTTTGTCCCCTGCCATCGCAGCCATATTGTGAACATTTTTAAAGTGGAACGCATATGCGGTAATTCATTGGTGTTGTTTAACCAAAAGGGATTGCCGTTAAGCCGTAATAACACGAAACGGGTAAAAGACGCATTTATAAATTTCCAGGTGAGGTGAATGGTATGGGATTAGATTGGATTATAATCGAAACGATTCCAATCCTTGTGGAAAGCTTTGCTTATTTATTTTTTTTAAGTAAGCGTTTTCAGGCAAAATATGATTGCGTTTGGCCGGATGCCACAGCTTATTTTGCAATTGTCATATGGGGGATTATGGGTACTTTTTTGAAGTGGCCGCCTTCTGTATATGATATTACGGTTTTTGTATTGCTGTTTGTTTATTTGCTGGTATTAAAAGACGGCCTTTTTCTGCAAAAAGCTATGGGTGTGTTCCTGCTGGCTGCAATAAGCATGGCGGTTTCCCTGGTTGGGGCGGGCATTGCCGCCCTGATGACGAATGCCACTTACCAGCAGACTTTGGAAACACGGGATATGACCAGATTATTGTCGTTAATATTTACAAAGATGACGCAAGTTACCGTATTTTATGTACTGGCAAAAAAGCAGCAGCCAATCCAGAGCCTGAAAAGAAAACCCATCCTGGCGTTATGCAGCATGGCCATTCTGGATTTCATGTGCTTGATGTTTATCTGGTATTATGTCCAGACGCCCGGCATGGATAATCAGCAGCATCATACCCATCGGGCGCTGATCTGGATTGCAGCATTGCTTTTACTGCAATTGATTGCGCTTTTTGTGACGTATGAATTATTTATCCGCGAGGAAGAAGAGAACATAAACCTGTCAGCCAGTTTACAGCGCGCGGAACTGGAGCAGATCTTTTATCAGGAAATTGATGTGATGTATGCGGATATGCGGAATTGGCGGCATGATTACAATACGAACCTTGTAGCGTTGCGGGCGATGATTGAAGAGAACGAAACGGACAAAGCCCTGGATTTTATTGATCAGATAAGCCATGAGCCGGAAAAAGTAAAAAGAACTTTGCAGACGGGCAACCTGATACTGGACGCGGTGGTCAGTTCTAAATTGTGGCTGGCGCAGACAAAGGATATAGAGACCAATATTCAGGCTGTGTCGCTTGGTAAGGAAATGAATATGGAAGACCATGATTTTTGTTCTGTTGTGGGGAATTTATTAGATAATGCCATTGATGCGTGTGAGCGGATAAGAAAAGATGAAGGGAAACGTTTTATAGATATTTCTCTGCTTGTAAAAGGAAGGAACATGGTGCTTACAATTAGCAATAGCTTTAATGGGGAACTTAAGTGCAGCGGGAACCGGTATTTAAGCTTAAAAAAAGAAGGATTCCATGGGATAGGGCTAAAGCATGTGGATTCTATTGTAGAGAAATATAATGGACAGATTATGCGTGAAATAAAAGGCTGTTTATTTGAAACGTGTGTTGTGCTTCCGATTATTTAGGATGGGATTGCCGGGGCGGTATTCCTTGTATTTATTGTTTTTTGCATTTCATGCCTATACAGACACCTCTTATGACAAAATAAACATAAGTCAGAAAAAATGTGTTACTATGTTTATGTAGTAAAAGAAAAGAGGTGTTGCCTATGATTGTATAAAAATGAAAATATGAAGGATACAGCAGGTAAACGGTGATAATAATCAGAAGAGAGGAATATAATATGACATATAAAAAAATTAATTTAAAAAGAATCATTAGTATCTTAGTTGCTGTGGCATTATTAATCACAATGATACCAAGTAAAAATGTAATGGCAGCCAATCATGGCAGGACAAAAAAATATATGGTTTTCACAAATAATCGAAGATCTTTTGCAAAGGCCGCAGCTCAAATTGGCGACGAAGCAATTACCGAGAATGGATCGTTAGAAGAAAACAATGTAATATTAGCGGATCTTACCGAAACAGAAGCGGATCAGCTTGATAAAGAGAACGGCGTATTGTTCGTTGAAGAGGATTTTGAAATAGAAGCGAATGGACTGGACGAATTGGACGAACCGGATTGGGAAGAAAATCCTCCTCTTTCACGCGATGAAGTTGCAGCTCTTAAAAAGAAAATCCGCGAAGAAAGGAATGGGCTTAGGAACCGTGAAAATGTAGAGCCGGAAGATTATGAGTGGAACATGAAAGCGGTAGATGCAAATGAAGTAGAAACCGACAGTCCGGTAAAAATCAAAGTTGCAGTACTTGATTCCGGAATTGATAACGTAATTGGGATTGAATTGGCGGATTCCGTTAATCTTGTCCCGGAAGAAGGGAACATATCACCAATGTTTTTGGATGTAAGCGGCCATGGTACAGGTATTGCCAGTATTATTGCAGGCACTGCGCAGAATGAAGTGCAGGGCGTGAATCCAAATGTAGATCTATATTCCGTAAAAGTGCTTGACGCAATGAATAAAGCCCCTGTCAGCCGCATTATAGAAGGCATATACTGGTGTATAGACAATGGAATACAGATCATTAATATGAGTTTTGGTACGTCCAGATACTCAGAAGCGCTGCAAAATGCAGTTCAGGAAGCATATGAAGCAGGAATTCTTATGATAGGGGCGTCTGGTAACTGTGCAGACGATGTGGAATATCCGGCTGCGTTCCCGGAGGTTATGGCGGTGGCAGCTACCGGAACCGATGCACAGATTACGGATTTCAGCAACACCGGGGATGAACTGGAAATAGCGGCTCCGGGTGAGAATGTTAAAGTTATCAGCTATTTTGGAGGAAATACTGTTACAGCGGGAACCAGCATTTCAGTTCCTCATGTAACCGGAGCGGCGTCCTTGTTGTGGCAGAAGGATCCTTCGAAGTCAAATGAATTTATTCGCCAATTACTTTCTTATAGTGCGAAAAATATAGCAAACGGCGATGACTGCGGTCTTTTAGATGTGGAGTATGCATTAGAAATATATGATGAATTTGCGGAGAATTTTGACGGCACTTCCGTAAGTGAAGACAAATTACCTGAAAATACCAAAGAGCCGGAAACCTTTGAGTATATAAGCGATGATGAGAATTATGTGGGTGGAAGATGGAAAACAAATGAAGATCATCCGAAGCTTGTTGAATATGGAATTGCTCAGAATGGACTGTCAATAACCAGTGAAAGATGTAAAATTATGAAGACAGGAGCTATTTATCCAGACGGGATTTCCGAACTGAATAATACAAAATTACCTAACTTCCATGGTAAATCTGGCGTTAATTTTGTTGCAGTTTATGAATTTATTACGAGAATCGCATTAAAATCTGGAGATACATCCACGTTTACGGATGACAAGTGGCAATCCATACCTGGAATGTCCACTCTAAGTAGGTATAGAGCAATAAGGGATACTTTTGTTATGAAAAGTGGTGAGCCTTATAAGGTTTTGGATAAAACCTGGCAGCAGATTTTTAACTATGTGGATCGGACTTATGGAACTACCGTGGGTGCAAATTATGGAAAAGATTCAGCAACAGATGCAAAAAATAGAAAGTATTTTATATGGGGCATAGCTATGCACTATATTAGTGATTCGTTTGCCCATGATACGTACAGAAAAACTAATAACACGTTAATAGATCATCCTGAAGCAGACAATATTGGTGAATGTGAGAGAAGATACAAAGTGGCAAAAGGGATATTAGAGAACGTCGTGTATTGTGTTCTTCAAAAACTTCCTGGTGATTGGATTGACATTGAAAATGGATTATTACTTTTTCCGGAAAAGTCAGATAATAAGTATAATTTTATGAAAAGCAAATTATACACATATATGGTTCAAAATGGTGCAAATACTAGTCTCAAAAAAATTGCTTCGGCAAGTATTCATGATTAAAGTGAAATAGGGGGAATAACATTATGAAAAAAAGATGGATGGCTATATTTTGTGCTGCTTTGCTTACAATTTTAGCCATGGCTGCCACAGATACAAAGGCAGAAGAAGAAACTGGCGTATGGAAGAATGAAGAAACAGAAGTGTATAAGGAGGGGGCGTTTACATATTATATCCACCCTTCCCAAAACGGCGAAGAAGCCTGGGTTTACAAAATTGAGATTCCGGGAAAGAAAGGAAGGGATCTTTCTATCCCGGATACCATCCTGGGTAAAAAAGTTACCAGGCTTGGCCGCCCGGAACGCGGCAGTGTGGAAGAGGAACTTGATGAAGCGTACGCTACATTATTCGGCACATATATCGAGCCATGGCACAAGTGGGTGTGGGACGGCAACGGCGCTTATGCTGCGGCAGGGAAGTTGAAATCCATCCAGATCCCGGATACGGTAGAAGTCATTGATCGGGCTGCATTTGCCGGCCTGGATTCGGTAAAAACGATTCAGCTTCCCAAAAAAGTAAAAAAGATCGAAGATTTTACATTTTACGGATGCGATAAATTAGAAACCATCGTCCTGCCGGAGCAATTGGAGTTGTTTGAAAATTCATCACTGATGACATGCCCCGCCTTAAAAAACATCAAATTATCCAAAAAGAACAAACAGTTTGAGGTCAAGAAAAACTGCTTAATCCGCAAAAAGAATAAGGCTTTAATAATTGCGGCGGCAACCGGCAAAAAGTTTTCAATCCCAAACGGGGTAAAAACGATTACACCTTATGCGTTCAGAAACGCTTCGTGTTCCGAGATCCATATCCCGTCTTCCGTTGCCAAAATTGAGGGAAAGGCGTTTAATATTTATGGCTTTTGGGAGAATGCCAAAATTAAGGATGTCACCATATCGAATAAGAACCCGGTATACGCACGGGACGGGCAGTGCATTTATAAGAAATCGGATAAAAGCCTTACCGTTGCTATCCCGGACAAAAAAGGGGAACTGCGGATATCCGAACGGGTGAAGAAACTGACGCCGGATATCAACATGGTAAATTGCAATACAAGCGAAAAGAGTCTGGAAAAGCTGGTTTATCCAAGCAGCCTGAAACGTGTGATCGTGCCGGGATTTGGCGAGATTGATGCCCGTAACGTCTATTTTACAGGCAGCGTCCCGCCGAAAGTAGTCGATACGAATGACGAATTTTTTATAGAACTTCCGTCTAACTGCCATGTATATGTACCGAAAAAATATGAGAAAGCATATAAAAAATGGTATAAAAAACATAACAATTACGCCCAGTTGTACGGATGGCATACCTATAATCCGTAAACAGGCGTCTGTAAAATAAATGGAATGAGCGGATGAAAATATTTTGTTGTCTGTCAGCCAGATAATTGACAAAGTATAACTTTTTGTGCCAGCAGGCGGATCCTGCTGGCATTTTCTGCTTCCCGGCAGATGGTAATGATTACCATGGCTTTCCGTGCCTATATGGATACCTCGTGTGCCAAATAAAACACAAAACAGTAAAAATATGCTACTGTAATTGTACAGTAAAAAGAGTATTGGAAGATTTTCAGAGGAGGAGGAACAAATTATGAAAAAAAGATGGATGACCGTATTTTGTGTAGTATTGTTTACAATGCTGATCATGACTGCTGCAGATACAAAGGCCGCGGCAAAAAAAGGAGCATGGGATACAGGAAAAAAAGAAGTGCAGGCGAAAGGGGCGTTTACATATTACATCCACCCTTCCAAAAACGGAAAAGAAGCCTGGATTTACAAAATCAAAATTAAGAGTAAGAAAAGCAGGACCCTTTCCATTCCGAAGACGATTCAGGGTAAGAAGGTTACCAGGCTTGGACGTCCGGAACTTGGCAGCGAGGAGGATGACGAAGCGTACGCTACGTTATTCGACACATATGTCGAGCCGTGGAATAATTGGGACGGCAAAGGCATTCCTTTCGTTTCGTCCCTGAAATCCATTCAGATTCCGGATACGGTAAAAGTTATCGATCAGGCTGCCTTTAGCGGGTTAAATTCGGTGACGACGATTAAACTTCCCAAAAAGGTGAAAAAAATCGAAGAATATACTTTTTACGGATGCAGCAAATTAAAAACCGTTATTCTGCCGGAGCAGATGGAGTCGTTTGAAAATTCATCGTTATGGGGCTGCCCGTCCTTAAGGGATATCAGATTGTCCAAAAAGAACAAAAAGTTCGAGGTCAGAGGAAACTGCTTAATCCGCAAAAAAAACAGGGATTTGGTTTTTGCGGTGACAGCGGGCAGGGAGTTTAAAGTCCCGGACGGGGTAAAAAGGATTACATCCTATGCGTTCGGCAGTTCCATGTCTCCTGCGATCCATATCCCGGCTTCCGTTATCAAAATGGAGAAAGCGGCATTTAGCATGGATCCATGGGGGGATAACATGAATATCAAGGATGTAGTGGTATCGGAAAACAACCTGGTTTTTGGACGGGACGGACAGTGTATTTATAAGAAGTCGGATAATAGCCTTGCGGTTGCCATTGCGGATGAAAAAAGGGAACTGCGGATATCCGAATTGGTGACAAAGCTGACACCGGATATCAGCCTGGTCAATTGCGATATATTCCGAAACGGTTTTCTGGAAAAGGTGGTTTATCCGAGCGGCCTGAAATATGTGACAGCGCCGGGCTTTGATGTGCTGCGTGCCCGTAACGTCTATTTTACAGGCAGCGTTCCGCCGGAAGTGTCCGATCCAAATGAAGAAGGACTTGAAAAGCTTCCGAATTACTGTCATGTATATGTGCCGGAAGCATATGAGGAAGCGTACAAAGAGTGGTACAGAAAGACAGTGCCTTACTGCGAAATACACGGATGGCATACCTACAATCCGGAAACGGGCATTTAAAAAACAATTCAAATAAGCCGTTGCGAAATCACATTGACGCACACTCTGCCGTATCGTATAATAAACGGGATCCAATCAAATAACAACAGACAGGAGACCAATTATATGAAAGAATTATCCAAATTAATGGACTACCGTTCCGATGTCCGCGTCGTGGACGCTACTCTGCGGGACGGCGGCCTGGTCAACGATTTTTATTTTACAGACGAATTTGTAAGAGATCTCTACCGTGCAAATATCAAGGCAGGCGTTGATTATATGGAATTTGGCTATAAAGCTTCCCGGGAAATGTTTGAAGAGAGCAAATACGGCAAATGGAAATTCTGTAAAGACGAAGATATCCGCGCTATTGTAGGAGATAATGACACAGACTTAAAGATTGCGGTTATGGCGGATGTGGGACGCTGCGATTACAAAACCGATATCGTGGACCGGGCTGACAGCCCCGTCGATTTGATCCGCGTGGCGACCTATTTGAATACCATCCCCACGGCCGCGCATATGATCGAAGACGCTGCAAATAAAGGCTACGAAGTAAGCTGCAACATTATGGCGATTTCCAATACGCAGGAAACAAACCTTGCCGTAGCGCTTGATATTTTGGGGCAGACTCCGGTTGATGTGTTTTATATCGTAGACAGCTATGGCGCGCTCTATCCCGAGCAGATTGCGCGTATTGCGGATACCTATATGAACTTTGCTGCAAAATACAACAAGAAGGTTGGCATCCACGCCCATAATAATCAGCAGCTTGCTTTTGCCAATACGATAGAAGCCGTCGGGGATGGCGTAGACTGGCTCGACGGAACTTATGCCGGTATGGGGCGCGGCGCGGGCAATTGTGCGATGGAACTGCTTTTAGGGTTCTTACGCAACCCCAAATACAAAATAGCCCCGGTATTTAAATTCATAGACAAGCATATCAAAAAGCTGCGGGAAGAAGGCGTAGTCTGGGGTTACGATCTGCAGTACTTAATGACCGGGGTTTTAAACCGCCATCCCAGGAGCGCTATTATGTTTACCAAAGAAAAAAGAAGCGACTATTACGAATTTTACAAAGAAATCGTAGAACAGGATTAAAGCCTATGCGGATGTACGATCTGATCGAGAAGAAAAAAAACGGAAGTGCGCTGTCCGCCGAAGAAATTCGCTGGATGGTGCTTTCTTATACAAAAGGCGAAATTCCGGATTATCAGATGTCCGCTATGGCGATGGCAATCTGTTTTGTCGGGCTGGACGACGAAGAAACCTTAGAGCTTACCCTTGCTATGCGTGACAGCGGCGACAGTTTGGATTTGTCGCAGATAGAGGGGATTACGGCGGACAAACACAGTACGGGAGGCGTCGGCGATAAGACGACGCTTACCCTTGCCCCCGTGATTGCCTGCCTTGGCGTCCCAATGGCAAAAATGTCCGGGCGCGGCCTTGGGTTTACGGGCGGTACAATCGATAAGCTGGAATGCTTCCCCGGCTTTACGGCGGCGCTTGACGAAGAAACTTTTATAAAAAACGTCAATTCCTTAAAGCTTGCGGTAGTTTCCCAGACTGCCAATTTAGTACCCGCCGACAAAAAGCTTTACGCCCTGCGGGACGTAACTGCAACCGTAGACCAGATGTCTTTGATTGCCGGCAGTATTATGAGCAAAAAATTGGCGTCTGGCAGCGATATTATCGTATTAGATGTTAAAACCGGTTCCGGCGCATTTATGAAAACCCTGAGTGAAGCGCAGAAGCTGGCGGAAACTATGGTGCGCATCGGTATTATGGCGCGCAAAAAAACGGCCGCTGTCGTTACGGATATGGATCAGCCGTTAGGCAATGCCGTAGGAAACACTCTGGAAGTGGTGGAAGCCATAGACGCGCTTTCCGGCAACGGCCCCAAAGATTTTATGGAAGTGGTATATGCGCTCGGCAGCAAAATTTTGACGCTTGCCGGGGTTTCTTCCAATGAATCGGAGGCTTTGCACATGATGCAGAAATGCATCGCGTCCGGCGCCGCAAAACAAAAATTTGCAGATTTTATCGCGGCGCAGGACGGCGATGCGTCTTATGTCTGGGATACGGAAAAATTTCCCAAAACTTCTTACGCGCTTAGCGTATGCGCTCCCAGAGAGGGTTACATAAAAAGCGTCGACGCCCACGGCGTCGGAGCGGCTTGTATGAGGCTGGGCGGGGGACGCGAAACAAAAGATAGTCCGATTGATTTGTCCGTCGGCGTTTATCTAAAAAAGAAGAGAGGCGATTACGCAAAAAAAGGGGAACCGCTCGCAGTCGTTTACGCCAACAGCGAAACAAAGGGGAAATCCGCCGTAAGGCAGGTGCAAAAAGCATATCAGATTACGGACGAAAAGACAAAACCCGTTCCCATGATAAAACGGATCGTAGACGGCGTTCCCAAATAAGAATAATCCGCCGTCTTCTTACATATAGATAACCATGGGCAAATTAAACTTGGGAAAATGGAAAGAAGGCTTTGTGGAATCTTTAGAGCTTCCCAAAGATCTGATGTATGGCGCCGTTTTGGTTTCCATTACCGGCCGCCAGGAGTTGTTAATTGAAAATTACAGGGGAATTTTAGAATATACCCAAAACCATATAAGCCTTCAGGCGAAAACCTGCAGGCTTATCATACGCGGGAAAAACCTGCACATCAGCTATTACACCAACGAAGAAATGAAAATAACCGGACGGATTGACTCCGTATTGTACGAAGATTAGGAGACAGCCATGTTCCTTTCGATGATTAAATTTTTCCGTGGTTTTTTACTGGTGCGATTAAGCGGGTATTCCCCCGAACGTTTTTTAAATCTGTGCAGCAACCACAATATCCTGATCTGGGATTTGAAAAATCAGGACGGATGCTACGAATTTCATATTAGTATAGCAGGCTACCGCAGGTTAAAACCGCTGCTGAAAAAAACAAAGACAAGGGTTACGATCCGAAACCGGGTTGGCTTCCCGTTTTTTTTGTACCGTTACCGGAAAAGGAAGCTTTATTTTGCCGGGATTTTTCTGGGCGTCGGGTTCTTGATGTATCTGACGACGTTTGTATGGCTGATTGACATCAACGGAAATTCCCTGATTACGGACGACGCCATCCTGGCTTTTCTGGAGGAGAAAAACGCTTCGTTTGGCAGTAAAAAAAGCGGGATTGACTGTGATGCGCTTGAGGAGGCGCTTCGGACGGATTACGAGGACGTGATCTGGGCGTCCGTGCGTTTGAGCGGGGCCAAAATGACGATCGATATACAGGAGAACCTGATTGCAAAAAAGGAAATGGAAGAAAATACAAAGCGGCTGGACGGGGCGTACCATATCGTTGCGGATAAGGACGCGACGGTTACGTCCATTATCACCAGAAAAGGCACGCCGCTTGTGAAAGCCGGCAGTGAGGTAAAAGAAGGGGATATATTGGTCAGCAGCCAGCTGGATATTTACAATGACAGCAATGAGATTGTAAATTATGTGTTTGTGCCTTCTGACGCGGATATTTACGGACAGACCACATATACTTACCAGGACAGCTTTCCGATGCAGTACAATCACAAGGTGCGCGTCGGGGAAGGAAAAAGCAGTTACAGCTTAAGCCTGTTTTCTTACCAGCTGAAGTTTCCTTCGGCGTTTCAAAAAGACGCTTCTTTTATTTCTTACACGGAAAGCCGGCAGCTTGCGCTTGCAAAGGACTATTATATTCCGGTAATTCTGGAAAAAACCACGTATTATGCGTGCGGATATGAAAAGGTAACGCTGACAAAAGAAGAGGCCAAAAAGAAGGCGGGACAAAATATTTCGCAGTTTTTGCAAAAATTAGAGGAAAAAGGTATTGAAATCACAGATAAAAATGTTATGATAGAATTTGCAGGCAACCAGTGCAAAGTCTATGGCGTGATTACTGCGGTTGAAAAAATCGGCAGGTACGAACCTGCCGAACCAAAGAAAATATCTACGGATGAAAGGCTGACGGAGGATGAGTCTGACTGAATTGAATTTAAACATTCCGCCGGAGCACATGGCAAATGTATTCGGGCAGTTTGACAGTTATATAAAAAAAATTGAAAAAGCGTTCCATGTAACGGTTGTGGCGCGCAATGATTCTGTCCGGCTGATTGGCAGCGGCGGCGGTATCCGCAATGCTTCCAATGTGTTCGGGCAGCTTCTTGAGTTATCCAGAAGGGGAAACGCCATTACGGAACAAAACGTCAATTATGCAATTTCCCTTGCAATGGAAGATAATACGGAGGCGATTGTGGAAATCGACCGGGACTGCATCTGCCATACGATCCAGGGAAAGCCGGTTAAGCCAAAGACATTGGGCCAGAAGAAGTACGTGGATGCGATTCGGTCAAAGATGATTGTTTTTGGATGCGGGCCGGCAGGAACCGGGAAAACGTACCTTGCGATTGCAATGGCGGTTACGGCTTTTAAAAACGAGGATGTGGCGCGGATAATCCTGACCCGTCCGGCTATAGAAGCGGGTGAGAAGTTAGGCTTTTTGCCGGGAGATTTGCAGAGCAAAATCGATCCGTATCTAAGGCCGCTTTATGACGCGCTTTATCAGATTATGGGAGCGGAAAGCTTTGCACGCAATACGGAAAAAGGGCTGATTGAGGTGGCGCCGCTTGCCTATATGCGTGGGCGTACGCTTGACAACGCATTTATTATTCTGGACGAGGCGCAGAATACCACGCCGGCCCAGATGAAAATGTTTCTGACCAGGATTGGGTTTGGGTCAAAGGTAGTCGTTACCGGAGACGCGACGCAAAAAGATCTGCCGCCCGGAGCAAAGTCCGGCCTCGACGTTGCGTTAAAAGTGCTTCGCAGGGTAGAGGATATCGGAATCTGTGAACTGACGGGCAGCGACGTGGTGCGCCATCCGCTTGTACAAAAAATTGTCAAGGCGTATGAAGATTACGAAAACCTGCAGGAAAAAAAGAAAATCAGACAGGCAGGTAGAAAGCAATGAAACAAAAAATGCCCACAAAACGTGTAAAACACTATTCAATTATTGTCACGCTGACGGTTTTACTGTCGCTGCTTTTGGCTGCCATGGGACGCTCTGGGCTTGAGGGGGCTGTTATTTATATCATTACGGACGTTGTATTTTTGTCGGTGGTATTGTACATGCTTGAGAGCAGCCGGCTTGACGCAAAGCTTGGAAGCAGCCGCGCGGATCATTACGGCAGGATAGCGGACTGGTACGGCATTTTATGCGCTGCGGTGTTTGCCTTTAGCTTCGTGCCGGAATTTTTTTATCCGGCGGCAGCGGCGGCATTGTTTTTGGCAATGGTATCAAACGCGGAGATTGCAATCACCCTGAACGTTTTTTTATGCATGCTGCTGTGTATTGCCAAAGGAGCCAATTTTTTCGCGTTTGCTTCTTTCTGCGTTCAGATTCTGATTGGGGCGCAGCTTGCAAAGACAATGCGTGAAAAGGAAATGCGCCCCTGGGGCTGCGTCCTTTTGCTGTCCGTATCGGTCTGTATACCGACTCTGTTTGATTACCTTACCTACTGGAAGGGCAATATGAGCCTGATTTTTACAAACTTTGTTCTTGGAGCAGCCGCCGTATTACTGTATATGCTTCTGGCGGATCGGGTATATGACAGGAAAAATCAGGACGATATCGGCGTATACGAAAAAATTATTGATGAAGATTATCCTTATGTGGTAGATATTAAGCGTTATTCCAGGGTAGAATATATACGCGCTGTCCGGGCGGCTACCATCTGCGCAAAGTGCGCGGCTTTAATCGGCGCCAACGAGCCGGTTGCGTCCGCGGCCGGGTTTTATTACCGCCTGGGGCTTCTGGAAGGGGATCCTGTTGTGGAAAACGGCGTGCGGCTGGCGCAGGAAGGCTGTTTTCCGGAAGCGGTCATTGAAATCCTGGCCGAATACAACGGAGAAAAAAAGCTGCCGTCCACCAGAGAGTCCGCTATTGTCCATATGGTAGACTGCTGTATCAATAAAATAGAAATGCTAAACCGGCAGAATCTTTCTACGGACTGGAATCAGGATATGGTTATTTACCAGACGTTAAACGAATTGTCCGGGACGGGGATTTATGACGAGTCCGGGCTTAGCATGAATCAGTTTTTAAAAGTCAGGGAATTTCTGGTATGTGAGGAGACAGAATATGACAATACAGCTGGAAGAAGAGACAACGGTGCAGTTTGACTTTGACTGCCGCAAACTGGCGAAGGACGCGGTATCCTATGTTTTGGATTACGAGAAGTTTCCGTACGAAGCGCAGGTCAGCCTGACATTAACCGACAATGCGTCCATACAAGAGATCAACAGCCGTTTTCGGCAGATAGACAAGCCCACGGATGTTTTGTCGTTTCCGCTGCTTTCCCTTTCCAAAGCCGGGGATTTTTCCTGCCTGGCAAAAAGCCCGGAGGATAATTTCGATCCGGACAGCGGGGAAGCGATGCTGGGCGATATTGTAATCAGCGTCCCGAAAGTTTTTGAGCAGGCAAACGAGTACGGGCATAGTGAAAAGCGGGAATTTGCATTTTTAGTGGTACATAGTGTGCTGCATTTGCTGGGTTATGACCACATAAATCCGGAAGACGCTGCATGTATGGAAAAAAAACAAGAACAAATCTTAAATGCGATGGGTATTTTAAGATGACAGGAGGAAAAAGATGAAACACATGAAAAAAGCCATTCTTTTTGCGGCGGTCTGCTGCATGATATTTTCCGGGTGCGGAAAAAAAGAAAAAGATATTACGGAGCCGGAAACGGAAGCGGTGATTGACACGGAGCCAAAAGAAACCGAATTGGAAATACCGGCCGAAACGGAAACAGAACCCGTTATAACCGGAAGCGTCAATCCGCTTACCGGGGAGCCGATGGACGAGGCGCTTGCAGCCCAAAGGCCGGTTTCATGCATGATAGGCAACACGACGGACGCTATGCCTCAGTACGGTACGTCCGCGGCGGATGTGATAATTGAAGCCCCGGCAGAAGGAGGGCTGACCAGGCTGATGACGCTTTATCAGGATTATGCAAATCTTCCGACTGTTATGTCAGTCCGCAGCTGCCGTCATTATTATGCGTATCTGTCCAATGAATTTGAAGCCATCTATGTACATTACGGACAGGCTATCTACGCGACAGAAATGTTAAAAAGCTTAGACGACTTAAACGGCCTTGACGGCGATTTGGAAAACGTCACATTTTACCGTGACAAAACCAGGAAGTCCCCGCACAATGCCTATATCAACGGCGAAAGCGTAATAGCCGGAATTGAAAAGAGGGGCTATAGGACCGAACACGCTCCTGCATACAAAAACAAATTCAGCTTTGTGCCGGAAGGGCGTACGCTTGAAAACGGGACGGACGCGGCTGTCGTGGAACCCGGCTATCTGGTAAACAAGCCCTGGTTTGTCTATAATGAAGAAACCGGGCTGTATGAGAGATATCAGTACAAAGCGGCTCATGTAGACGGCAACAACAGCGAGCAGCTTGCGTTTAAAAACGTGATTTTCCAGGTCTGCGATTATAAAGTAGAGCCGGACGGGAAATATCTGGATGTAAAAACCGCGTCATACGGAGGAACCGGAAAATATATTTCAAACGGCAAAGCCATCGACATTACCTGGGTCAAAGAAGTGGAAGACGGCGTCGGAACCTATTACGACGCGGACGGGAACGAACTGGAGTTAAATCCGGGAAAGACATGTATATGTATCGTGTTAAACGATGCCGAGGATAAGATAGGGATTTACGGCAGCGAAGAAGAATTTCAGGCTGCCAGGAATTAAAAAAGAGGGCGTAAGCCCTCTTTTTTTAGTCCGGAAAATTTGCCCTGTATAACTGTAAGGTTACGGTTCCGTCTTCATTTAAGGTGAAATGTTCCACCAGAATGGAAGAGAGGCTTTCGCTGGACGCGCCGGTCGAAGAAACGGCCTGCGTTTTTCCGTCTTCAAACAATTCTTCCGGCCGGATATAGATGCGGGAACCGTTGCCCTGGAACATATAGCTGATATCCACTCTTCCCTGGTTGTCCGGGGCAAAGGTCAGGGTAGCGCCTTCCTCCGTAATCGGCGTTGCATACGCGTCAATGTTTTCCGGCGTAATTTGTTCCACAAAATCGTAAGCTTTTTGAATCCATTCCGCAAACGGCTTCCCCGGTTCTTCCGCAAGTCTTTTCTGACGTGCTTCATATTCTTTTACCTCTTCTTTCGCTGCGTCCGGATCGGCTTTGGAAGCGTCCAAAGGCAGGGAAAATAACGCGTTCAGCCCTTCGTATTCCTCATTTCTGGCAAGCGTGCCGGATGCATTGTCATAAATATAAGAGTATTCGCTGAAAGCGGGAGAGTCGTCGGAAATACACATGTAAACGGCGTGATCGGCATACTTTTCTAAATTGTTGCATTCGTACATAAAGTATAAAACGCCGTCCTGTTCCGTTTGATGCCCGCCGCTTGCATTTTCAAACATACCGGAATAGGTTTCATAATCGTATCCCTCTACTACCGGAAAAATCGAAAAACCGTCAAAGCCGCAGGATGGCGTCTGGCTTTCGTTTTTTATGGCAAAGACGACATAGGTCCTGTCGTTTTGCTCGATAAGCCCGTCTTTCCATTCTTTTGGCATAGAGTCTTCGCTGTATCCGGAAGTTACGCTGTGATCGTTGGCCCAATATTTGTATTCGGTCAGGCTTTTGCCGCTTGTAATGCCTAACAGCGTTACGTCATATCCCCCGCAGCTTTGCGTTTCATTCATATAAATGGCGTTTTCCCCGGAAAATGCATCCCTTAGGGCGTCTTCCCCGATTTGTTCGGCGACCTGGGCGGGTTTTAGGTAGTTCCATGCGGCGTAAACGGTTAGAGAACCGATGCCAAGCACGAGAGCGCACGAGAGCGCGGCAGTTGCAAATCTTCTGTTATGCGTTGTTTTCATAGGCGTTACCTCCTTAGATTGTGCGAGAATGTTCTGGATCAGCCAATCGCTTGGCTCGTTCTCTGGAGCAAGGGCCTGATTTAATATGTCATGTATGTTTTTCATCTAAAACAGCCTCCAGTTCTTTTTCTAATAATTTTCTTGCCTGGTGCAGGCGGCTCTTTACAGTTCCGACGGGTATTTTCAAAATATAAGCAATCTGCGCTATGGGTAAATCCTCCATATAAAAGAGAAGAATCGGGAACTTATATTTTTCCGGGAGCCGGGATACCGCACGGCGCACCAAATCGGATTCTTCTTTTTTTAAAAATTCCTGTTCCAGAGAATCAGGCGGCGTATGAAAACTGTCAAAATCCAGTTCCTCCGTCAGGGAAAACACAGCGGCAATGCGGTTTCGCCACGCGTGTTTCCTTTTTTTGTTTTTCCACAGCCCGTATGCGACGGAAAGCAGGTAGCTTTTCGGGTTCTTTTCATAGTCAATGTCGCTGATAAGTTCCATAGCTTTTAAAAAGGTATCCTGAAATAAATCGTCGGCATCCTGTAAATGAAATGTAATGCTTCTGCAGAAAGAATAAATTTCTTTTCCGTAGTCATGTATGCAGTTTTCCAGTTCTGTTTTTGTCATATGGTTCACCTTGATAAGACGTCTTATGATTGCCCTTCACTTAGTAATGGTAATAACAATGAAAAAGGTTCAAAGAAATTGCATGTTTCCTGTTTGTAGCAGAATATGCAAAGGCGGGAGATTACATACTTGTAAAATGCTTCATTCTATCATATAATAATACGAGTGCAATTTCACCGGATATTTTAATAGATATCCGGCAAAAGAAAAGGGGCATAGCATGAGAGATTTAAAACAATTGCTGGAAGGGCTTGATTACAAGCGTATGCAGGGCAATGTGCAGATGAGGATTACGGAACTGGTTTACGATTCCAGGAAAGCGTCGCCCGGATGTTTGTTTGTGTGCTTAAAAGGGGCGGTTTCGGACGGGCATAGTTTTCTGCCGGAGGTGATTGGGGCCGGCGCGGCGGCTGTCGTTGTGTCCGAGGATGTTTTGGCTCCGGAAGGGGTTACGGTTATCAGGACAAAAGATACCCGTTATGCGCTGGCCGTTTTGTCGGCGGCGTATTTTGATCATCCGGCCAAAAAGCTTAAGGTAATCGGAATTACCGGGACGAAGGGAAAAACCACAACGACTTATATGGTAAAATCCATTCTGGAAGGCGCCGGCTTAAAAACGGGTCTGATCGGCACCATTGAAACGGTCATTGGGGATGAAACCATCCCGTCTGCAAATACGACGCCGGAATCTTATCTTATCCAACAGTATTTTAGCAGGATGCTTGACGCGGGCTGCGCCTGCTGTGTAATGGAAGTTTCTTCCCAGGGGCTTATGATGCGCCGGACAGCGGGCTTTACGTTTGAAATGGGAATTTTTACGAACATAGAACCGGATCATATCGGGCCAAACGAACATGCTTCCTTTGAAGAGTACTTAACGTGTAAAAGCCTTCTTTTTGGCCAGTGCCGGATTGGGATACTCAATGCGGATGATAAGCATTACCGGGATATGCTTCAAAACCACAGCTGCCGGGCGGAGACGTTTGGGTTTTCAAAAGAGGCGGATTTTTGCGCGTCGGATATGAAACTTGTGACAAAGCCGGGATGCCTGGGAGTTTCATACAGGGTGTCCGGCCGGATGGATTTTTCAGTGGAAGTGGATGTGCCGGGCAGGTTCAGCGTGTATAATTCCCTGGCGGCCGTTGCCATTTGCAGCCATTTTGGCGTCGGTACGGATATTATGAAGCAGGCGCTTTTAAAAGCGAAGACCAAAGGCCGGATTGAAATGGTAAAGGTTTCCGACGAATTTACGCTGATGATAGATTATGCGCACAATGCCATGAGTTTAAAGAGCCTGCTGGTTACGCTGCGGGAATATAATCCGGGCCGTCTGGTCTGCCTGTTTGGGTGCGGCGGCAACCGCGCAAGGGCCAGGCGTTTTGAAATGGGGGAGGGTTCCGGCAGCCTTTCGGATCTTACGGTGATTACGTCGGATAACCCCAGATTTGAAGAGCCGCAGGCAATTATAGACGATATTAAGTCCGGTATTTCAAAAACAGACGGGAAGTATGTGGAAATAATTGACCGCAAGGAGGCAATCCGGTATGTGATTTCACATGGAAGGCCGGGAGACGTTATTGTGCTGGCCGGGAAAGGGCATGAGGATTACCAGGAGATCCGGGGAGTGAAACATCCGATGGACGAAAGGGTTTTAATTGCGGAGGTTTTACGGGAGCTGGGTATGGCGGTGTAAGGCAAAAGAGCAGGTGGTAGGATGGCATTTTATGCCAATGTAATTATAGATATTTCCCATGAAAAACTGGATCGTACGTTTCAGTACCGGATACCGGAAAAACTGTGCGCGCAGATTTACCCGGGCGTACAGGTGGAGGTTCCGTTCGGGAACGGGAACCGCAGGATTCGGGGATTTGTCGTAGAAGTAACCGATCGGGCGGAGTTTGACGTCGGCCGGATCAAGGACATCGGCTCCGTCGTAACGGACGCCGTCGCCATTGAGGCGCAGCTTATCGCTTTAGCGGCTTTTATGCGGACAAATTACGGCGGTACGATGAACCAGGCGTTAAAAACCGTGATTCCTGTGAAGCACAAAACAAAACAGAGGGAAAAGCGTACGTTAAAACTGGTAATGGAACGGGAAGCGGCGGCGCGGCAGCTTGACGTTTTTGTGCAAAAACACAATACGGCCAGGGCAAGGCTGTTAAAGGAACTGCTTTTGTATCCGTCGCTTTCGTATGAGGTGGTTACGCAGAAGCTGAATATTTCCCCGGCTGTCATACGGGCTTTGGAAGAACGGCAGATTTTAAAGGTGGAAAAAGAAACGGATTACCGCAATCCGATTGCCTATGCAAAGGCGGGCGTAAGCAGGATTAGGATGAACGGGGAGCAGGAGAAGGCGGTGGAGGCTGTGCGTTTTGATATGCAAAACGGGAATTGCGGGACGTATCTTTTGCATGGCGTGACGGGCAGCGGCAAGACGGAGGTCTATATGGAACTGATTGCGGAAGTTTTGTCCGCAGGCAGGCAGGCGATTATGCTGATACCGGAAATTGCGCTGACCTACCAGACGGTAATGCGTTTTTACGGGCGGTTCGGCAGCCGGGTATCCGTAATGAACTCAAGATTATCCGCCGGAGAACGCTACGATCAGTTCCTGCGTGCCAAAAACGGTGAAATAGACATTATGATAGGGCCGAGGTCGGCTCTGTTTACCCCGTTTTCCAATCTGGGTCTGATTATTATAGACGAGGAGCATGAGGGCAGCTATAAAAGCGAAACGCTGCCGAAATATCATGCCAGGGAAACGGCTATTGCACGCGCGAAGCTTTGCTCCGCTTCTGTGGTACTCGGATCGGCCACGCCGTCTGTAGAGAGTTACTATAAAGCGCTTTCGGGCGATTACAGATTGCTTGAAATGAAAATGCGGGCCGCAAGGCAGCCGCTGCCTGTCTGTCATGTGGTTGATTTGCGCGAAGAATTAAAAAGCGGGAACCGTTCGGTTTTAAGCGTAAAACTGCAGAACCTGATCGAAATGCGCCTGGCCAAAAAGCAGCAGGTTCTGTTGTTTTTAAACCGCAGGGGGATGTCCGGGTTTGTATCCTGCCGCGCCTGCGGGCACGTCATAAAATGCCCGCACTGCGACGTGTCGTTAAGCCTGCATAAGGCTGCCAAAAGAGCGGGGGAGCCGGCTTTGCCCGGAAAGCTTGTGTGCCATTACTGCGGATACTCTAAGGCGGCTCCCCCAAAATGCCCCGAGTGCGGTTCGGTTTATATCAGCGGCTTTAAAGCAGGGACGCAGCGGATAGAAGAAATTGTGAAAAAGCGGTTTCCGTCTGCGAGGGCGCTGCGCATGGATTTGGATACGACCAGAGGCAAGGACGGCTATGAAAAGATCCTGTCCGCGTTTGCCAACCAGGAAGCGGATATTTTAATCGGGACGCAGATGATTGTAAAAGGGCATGATTTTCCAAACGTTACGCTAGTGGGTATCCTTGCGGCTGATTTATCTTTGTATGCGTCGGATTACCGGGCGGCGGAACGGACGTTTCAGCTTTTGACGCAGGCGGCGGGCCGCGCAGGGCGGGGATGCGAGCCCGGCGAGGTGGTAATCCAGACATACAACCCGTCGCATTACAGTATCCGGGCGGCTAAGATGCAGGATTATGAGGCTTTTTATAAAGAAGAAATTTCCATGCGCACGCTGCTGAAATATCCGCCGGCGGCGCATATGGCTCTGCTGGCCATTTCGTCTGCCAGCCAGGATGCGGCGGCGGACGCCGCAGGGCGCGTATCGGGCTGGCTGCACCGGATAAGGGCGCCCGGGCTTAGGATTATCGGCCCGGCAGACGCTACCGTGGCCAAAGTGAATGATTTGTACCGCAAGGTGATTTATCTGAAACATGAAGCGTATGACGTTTTGGTAGCGATCAAAGATAAAGTGGAACAGTTCGCCGTTTCTGCAGAAAAACAGCAGATAAGCATTGCATTTGATTTTAATCCGATGAATGGGATGTAAGGGGGTTTGGAATGATAAACGAATATATTGGGCACTATGGATGGTGGCTAATCTTTTACGGCGCGTTTGCGCTTGGAGCGTCTGTATGCCTGATTTTGGCCATTTATGCCAACGTTACATACCGCAGGTATTTTTGCCGGGACAACGCGGCCGGAATTACCGGCGAACAGGCGGCGGCGCGCATTCTGGAGAAAATGGGCAACCGGGGAATACCGGTATGCCATAAACCCGGCAACAAGACGGACGCCTATAATGAAGCCGAAAAGAAAATACAGTTGTCGGACGCTGTGTTTGCTTACCGTTCGGTTGGCGCGGCCGGCGTGGCGGCGCATACCTGCGCGCATCTGGTTCCCCGCCAAAAAGGCAGGGGCATGTATAAATTTCAGCGGACGGCCGTTCCGCTGGCAGAGTTTTTTCCGATATTGGCATGGCCGCTGATTGTTATCGGCTATTTGTTTGGCAAAAACTGGATACTGGTTAATTTTGGAATTTTGTGTTTTTTATTTGCATTGCTGCTGAGGCTGATTACGCTGCCGTTTGAATATTCGACGGCTTTGCGCGCGCAGTCCCTGCTGGCGGATGCGGGCATTGCGGCGGAAGACGAGCTTTTGGGCATAAAAAAGCTTCTGCGCGCATCTGCGCTTGGCTATTTGGCAAAAGCGCTGGGAATATAAATAAAGAAAGTACAGTGCGCAAAAAGCGGCACGGTGAGGAGGAATTATGGCGCTTCGGACGATAAGGATGTTAGGAGACCCGGCACTTGGCAAACCATGCAGGGAAGTTAAGGAGGTTACCCCCAAAATTTCCACGCTGATATCGGATATGCTGGAAACAATGTATGAAGCAAACGGGGTGGGGCTTGCGGCTCCGCAGGTTGGAATTTTAAAGCGGGTTGTGACGATTGATATCGGCGACGGGCCGCTTGTGATGATTAACCCGCGCATACTTGCCTCGGACGGGACGCAGACCGCAGGGGAAGGGTGCTTAAGCCTTCCCGGCAAAGCGGGGCAGGTGACAAGGCCAAACCATGTGGTTGCACGGGCATATGATGAAGATATGAAGGAGTTTGAGGTGGATGCTACGGAACTTTTGGCGCGGGCAATCTGCCATGAAATCGATCATCTTGACGGCCATGTGTATACGGAATTTGTAGAAGGGGATATTTATGATGTGACCGATGAGGAGGAAGAATAACTATGCGTGTGGTTTTTATGGGGACGCCGGATTTTGCGGTCGCAACGCTTGAGGAAATACTGTCTGCGGGACATGAGGCGGCGCTTGTCGTAACGCAGCCGGATAAGCCTAAGGGCAGGGGAAATGTCCTTACGCCTCCCCCGGTTAAGGAATGCGCGCTGTCGCACGGCCTTACGGTATACCAGCCGAAACGCGTTCGGGATGCGGAATGTATCGGCCATATAAAGGAATATGCGCCGGATATTATCATTGTGGCGGCGTTTGGCCAGATTCTGCCAAAAGAACTTTTACAGATTCCCAGGTTTGGCTGCGTAAACGTACATGCTTCGCTGCTGCCCAAATACAGGGGCGCCGCGCCCATCCAGTGGGCCGTAATCAACGGGGACGCCGTATCCGGGGTGACGACGATGCGTATGGACGAAGGCCTGGATACCGGGGATATGATCGAGCGGGAAGAGGTGCGGCTTTCGGAGGATGAGACGGGAGGAAGCCTGTTTTTGCGCCTGGCGCAGGCCGGGGCGAAGCTCTGCGTGCATACGATGCGCCTGATAGAGGAAGGTTCGGCTGTTTATACACCGCAGGATGCATCAAAAGCGACGCATGTGGGCATGATCCGAAAAGAGATGGGACAGATTGACTGGCAGCAGCCCGCCCGGGCCATAGAACGTTTGGTGCGGGGATTAAATCCCTGGCCGAGCGCTTTTACGCATATCAACGGAAAAACGCTGAAAATATGGCGTGCAAAAGCGGAACCGGGAGGCAGTCCAAAAGACGCGGGCAAAATAACCGAAGTTACCGGAAAGGAACTGCGGGTGCAGACGGCAGACGGGATACTTTCTTTGCTGGAAGTACAGTTAGAAGGCAAAAAAAGGATGGATACGGAAGCGTTTTTGCGGGGCTATAAGGCTGCGGCCGGCATGCGGCTGTCATAGATAAGGAGGAACTGATATGGGATACGGTTATTATGGATGGTGGGATCCGACTTATGTTCTGGTCATTATCGGGGCGCTTGTTTCTTTGTTTGCGTCTGCCCGGGTCAAGGGGACGTTCCGCAAATATTCCCGCTGCCGCAGTATGAGCAACATGACGGGCGCGCAGGCGGCGGAGCGGATCCTGCATATGGCGGGAATTTATGATGTGATAATCCGGCATGTGCCGGGCAGTTTGACGGATCACTACGATCCGCGGAACAAAACGCTGAATTTGTCCGACACGGTTTACGGCTCCGCTTCGGTATCTGCGGTTGGCGTAGCCGCGCACGAATGCGGCCATGCGATCCAGCATCAGAAGAATTATGCGCCGCTTTCGATCCGAAGCGCGATTGTCCCGGCCGCTAATTTTGGATCGGCCGTTGCTTGGCCTTTGATTCTGGCCGGGATGTTTTTTACAAGCAGTACCGGGGCGCTGCTGATTCAAATCGGGATTATATGTTTTTCATTTGCCGTTTTATTCCAGCTGGTAACGCTTCCGGTGGAATTTAACGCTTCCGGGCGGGCGCTTAATATTCTGGAAACTTCGGGGATTTTAAATTCCGGGGAGTTAAAACAGACCAGAAAAGTGCTTGGCGCGGCGGCGCTTACGTATGTTGCCGGCGCGGCGGCGGCTATTTTGCAGCTTCTTCGCCTGGTTCTTTTGTTTGGGGGAAGAAATGACAACTGACGGGATAAACCTGCGGCATCTGGCGTTTGAGGTTTTGCTTGCCGTGGAAAAAGAAGAGGAATACAGCCATATTGCGCTGTCTGGCGTGTTGGGCAAGCATCAGTACCTGGCCAAGAGCGAACGCGCGTTTTTGACCAGGCTTTGCGAAGGGACGTTAGAACGGCAGCTGGAACTGGATGAAATAATCGGCAGGTTTTCATCGGTCAAGATAAACAAACTAAAGCCCGCTATCCGCTGTATTCTGCGCATGGGCGTATACCAGATAAAATATATGGATACGGTGCCGGATTCCGCCGCCTGCAACGAGGCCGTAAAGCTGGCGGCCAAAAAAGGCTTTGGGAATTTAAAAGGCTTTGTAAACGGCGTGCTGCGAAGCGTCTGCCGAAACCCGGACGTATTAGGCCGGCCCGGTGAAGACGGGGATTCGCTGGAAGCGTGGGCGGTACGCTGTTCGGTTCCGGTATGGATACTCCGCCAGTGGAGCGCGGATTACGGCAGTCAGAAAGCAAAGTCGGTTGCCGGGGCTTTTTTGCGGGAAGCAAGGACTGCAATCCGGACAAACCGGATGCTCGCGTCTGCCGGGGAACTAAAACAGGAACTGGAACAAGACGGGATGACGGCGGAGCCGGTTTGCCTGCCGGAATTTCCGGATTTTGATTACGCTATGTATCTGTCTGGTTATGATTACCTGTCCGCTGTCCCGGCATTTTTGGAAGGAAAATTTACGGTGCAGGACGTAAGTTCCATGCTGGCGGCCCATATTGCGGCCCCAAAGCCCGGGGATTATGTGATAGACGTTTCTTTTTACCTGAAAGAGGATACGGCCTGGGCCGGGGCAGGCTATGAAGTGGCCTTCGGGGAAGGAGGCTACCGGATAGAGCCGGATTGCGGCGCCGGGGAAGGTGTTGGCGGAGTGGAACCGGCTGGCGTTGAAGAAG